>Ga0209536_100008970_pt1 | contig 14913 bp, 8 predicted proteins | sample DeeMarSeWOR28_12_FD_187461 | JGI IMG/M metagenome (GOLD analysis project Ga0209536, IMG submission 187461) | Marine sediment microbial communities from White Oak River estuary, North Carolina - WOR-2-8_12 (SPAdes) (version 2) | ecosystem: Environmental > Aquatic > Marine > Intertidal zone >...
TGAGGCGGGCCACGGAGCCGAATCCGATGTTGCCGACGAACAGGGTGGGCTTGTCGAAGCGATAAGGGTAGATGATCGCTGGATTCACGCCGAGGCTCCGGATGCTCGGAGGCAGGACACCAACGATCTGCCAGCTCGCCCCGTCTACCTGGATCGACTGCCCTACGATGTTTGGATCCCCGCCGAACCGGCTGTGCCAATAGCCGTGGCTGAGTAGAATGACGTTAGGCGCCTCCAACTGCTCGTCTTCCGGGGTGAGGATACGGCCCACGACTGGTCGGATACGTAGCGCCCGGAGCACCCCACTGGTCAGTCCCAGGTCGGGGATTGCTTCCGGGTCATCTCCGACGATGACCGTGGACGAGCCGGTGCCGTACATCCCGAGATCCTCGAATACCTGGGCTTCCTCCTCGTAGGTGAAGTGCCAGGCAGCACACATCCCGGCGTTCTGAATACCCACGCCTTCACCGGTATGGCTGATCGAGACCAAACGATCCGCGGCATCGAACGGAAGCGGCGACAGAATGATGGCGTCCAGCAAGGTGAAGATGGCGGTCGTAGCCCCGATTCCCAGGGCAAGCACGAGAACCACCACCCCAGTGAATAGCGGCCGCTGCCCCAGCGCACGCAAAGCCAGACGGAAGTCCTTGGAGCGGTCGGCTAGGGAGCCCCACAGGCCGCCTCTCCGTCGCAGAGTCTCTTCCTTGCGCTCGGTCCAGCGACGCAGCAACGCACGGACCCGGGCGGGCTCGGCGTTCTGCAATTCGGCAGCAGCCCGATCGGGATCGCCCAGCCACTGTAAGACCGTGGCTTCTGCTTCCGCTGGGCCAGCCCCTTTGGACCTGGCCTCTTGGTAGACATCCTCCAGGTGATCTGCCAATTCGCGGATCATCCGCTCGTCCCGTTGTCCCTTCATATCGGGCAGGTTGAGCCGCTGGCGCAGAAACTCGGTCCAGTCACGCATGGCTAACTCCTATCACTTGGTTCACCACGGCGGTGAACGCTTGCCATTCCTGTTGCTGCTGAGTCAGTACCTTCTCCCCCTTGTGTGTGAGGGCGTAGTAGCAGCGCCGGCGCTGGCCGGTCTGCTCCACCCAGCGGCCCTTGATCCAGCGCCGCTTCTCCATGCGGTAGAGGATGGTGTAGAGGGTAGAGACGGGGAACTCGAGCTTTCCGCCCGACCGCTGCGCCAGGAGTTTGCCGATCTCGTAGCCGTGCCGTTTTGCTCCGTTAAGCACGGACAGGATCAGGAGTTCCAGGCTGCCTTTCTTCAGTTCCGGATTGAACACGGGTGCCTCCACTCTGCCATCCACGGGTGACACTTCATCTCGCGATACTTCGGGTGGTGAAGTATAAGTGGAAATGTAGATATTAGCAATATGTAGTTGGTGGCGATAACGGCCTACGGTCCAGTGGCTGGGTAACGCTTCCTCCGTGACCGAGCACGCGTCCTCGCTGGTCGGGAACGCGCACTCGGTGCCTGGTCACACGTTCTCGCTGCTAGGGAACGCGTGCCACGCGCCTGGCCGCGCGTTCTGGCTGATCAGGAACGCGTTTTCAGCGTCCGGTCACGGGTTCTCAATATCCGGGCACACGTGCTCGGCTATGGAGAACCCTTCCTCCTGGCGCAGAAAGCGCCCTCGATTGAGAGGTACAGGCCGCCACGATACTGTGGTTTGTGCACTGCTCATTCACGCTGCAGTCGTCTGATCATCCTCGCCGCATTGGGGTTTTCCGGGTCCAGCTGCAATACCTTCTGGTAGTACTCGATGGCGAGTTCGCTCTTGCCATTCATGCGGTACGCATGTGCCAGTGCTTCATAAGCCGTAGAGGATCTCGGGAAGAATTCGATCCTCTTCTGTAAGATCGCGTACAGAATCTGTTCATCCGGCTCAGATAGATAGTTGTAGGCCAGTACGTCAATGAAGAACTCGTTGATTAGACCCACCTCGTCCCCTACCAGGAATGCGGAATCCAGGGCGATGTTGGCTTCGCTCTGCTTGTCCTCGCCATAGAGCAGCTCCGCTTGATCGAGCAGCAGCTGCATTTCATCAACAGCCAGTCTGAGCCTTGCTTGCTTCGGCCCGTTGTGTTCGGCGGCTGCTGTTCTTGCCAACACCAATGCCGTGTCCAGAGCGGACTCTGAGGGAACGACTACGTCAGGGATGACACCTGTTCCTTCCCAATTGCTGGAAGTGACAGGATTGATGGCACGCGCGGTAGATATGTAAATCTCAAATTGATCGTTGATTTGATAGAGATCAACCGAGTGTGCTCCTCCTTTGGTTGAGTCTCCGACGAGAGTGGCTCTGTTACTCACTTTCATGTCATAAGCGAATGCCTCGGCCGCAGAGAATGTGCGGTCGCTGGTCAACAGGAACAGCGGGACCCCCGGACGCCGTTCACCGGTGATTTCCTTGGCGGTCCAGAATTCCGTAAGGAAATCGTCCTCTCGAGAGTAATAGCCGGTTAGCTGGGTTGGATACTCAAAGAAGTAGCTGCAAAGGTACGGCAGACTCTCTCCCGCACCCCCCTGATTCTCGCGCAGATCAATGATGATTGCATCTGCGTCTGCAAGAAACCTCATGGCTGCATCGACCATCCCTTTCGACTCGGAGATGGGGTAGAAGCGTCTCAAGTCCAAATAGCCAACGTTGCCTTCGATCCAGTCGAGCTTGTAGAACCCGAGGTTTTCGATACTTCCCAACCGGGCAAGGCGTGCGGGATGACGCAGCGAGCTAGCGGTGTTGTCACCCACGTCACTCGATTGGATCACCCTCAAGCTGATATGCGAGTCATTCGTTATTGCTACGAGATCCGCCGTGACCTTTGCCGCGAACTCAGCTGCGTCTTGATAGGAGTCATAGTACCCTGCTGCGCTTCGCAACCTGAACTCCTCGGCATATCCCTTCGCCTTGTCCGGCAAGACGTACTTGCTTTCGAGCAGCCTCGCGATTTCCTCAATCAGTTCATTCTTGTAGGTGCGATTGCCGAGACTGCTCGGTTGTTGAGCGTGCACTGCGGCAGGGCAAGCGCAGATACACCATAGCAGGATGCGAAGGAAGGCAACGGATGCAGTAGAGCGCATGCCAGTCTCCATTGGGGGAATCCCAGCCACTTCGGCTCAGCAGCTGTCGGTGATCGATCCAACCGACTCCGGGCGTTCGTCACCAGTTTACCCGCACCATTCATGAGCCGTTGCGTATAACGGTATACCTAATACGACTGCGGTTTCAACCATGTCGTCGCGTTCGCCTGGATTGTGCGGATTTCCTTTGCTCAGCACAGCAACCGGTGCGGGGATGCTACCGTGCGAAGTGTATTGAGTGATGGGCAACGGTGAGCGAACGCAAAGAGCCCGGAGGCCTTTTCCGGGCTCTTGCACAGAACCATGTATCGACTCGCGGTAGCTTGCCAGCGAGAGCGCCGGGACGAAAGTCGCTTGTTAGGCGTCTCTGTCATGGTTCCCAACGCTGTCTCCATGGTAAAGATGTCGCGGTGTCGGTCAACAGTCGCTTAAGGTCCTGTGAACTCAACAGGTTGGCCACTCCACATCACAAACTTGATTGCAGGATGATGCCGTCAGGGGGGCTTGCCGGCGTGGCAACGCGTGGCGTACGCCGGCTGCGTGTCTCAGGGCTGCACGAGTCTGTGGGGGACCGTCCCCCCACAGCTTTCCAAGACTGACCCTGCGGACCATGCTCCCTTGCTACGCTGTCCCCCGACTGTACCTTGAATCGTCAATCGTCAATCGTCAATCGTCAATCGTCAATCGTCAATCGTCAATCTGAGGACGCTCTCATGAGTAACCGCTCCACTAGAGTAGGACTCGCCCTCCTTTTCACCTGCGCTATGTACGCGGTTGCCGACGTGGCAGCCCAGACACCAAACAGTGAGGCGTTCGCCCGAGCCGTGTCGGGCCTGGAGCTTCGCAGCATCGGACCGGCCGTCATGGGGGGGCGTATCGCCGACATCGCCGTTAGCCTCGCGGCGCGTAGCACTTGGTATGTGGCCGTGGGATCCGGCGGACTGTGGAAGACGACCAACGCGGGCATCACATGGCAGCCGGTGTTCGACCAGCAGGCCTCCTACTCGATCGGCACGGTGGCTCTGGATCCTGGCAATCCTACAGTCGTCTGGGTGGGAACCGGCGAGAACGTGAGTGGCCGGCACGTGGGTTGGGGAGACGGTGTGTATCGCAGTCGCGACGGCGGGCGATCCTGGCAGCGGGTGGGGCTCGAGCGATCGCAGCACATCGGGAAGATCCTCGTCGACCCGCGCGATGGGAATATCGTGTTCGCAGCAGCCGAGGGTCCGCTGTGGTCGTCTGGCGGCCAGCGCGGCCTGTACAAGACTATGGATGGTGGAGAGACGTGGGCCGCGGTGCTCGAGATCGACGAAAACACCGGCGTTACCGACGTCGAGTTCGACCCGTCCGACCCTGATGTGTTGTACGCTGCGGCGTACCAGCGCCGCCGTCATATCTGGTCGCTACTCGCCGGTGGTCCCGGGTCGGGCATCTACAAGTCAACCGATGGTGGCGCAAGCTGGAGACGCATCACCACAGGTCTCCCGCAGGGGGACATGGGGAAGATCGGGCTTGCCGTGACCCCTGCCGATCCGGACGTGGTCTACGCGACCATCGAGGCGAACGACGCAGAGCGGGGTTTCTACCGCTCGCAGGACAAAGGCGAGAGCTGGGAGCGGCGCAACAGCTACATCTCTGGCGGTACTGGTCCGCACTACTATCAGGAAATCGCAGCTTCACCGCAGAATCCCGACCTCGTGTACCAGATGGACGTCTTCCTGCAAGTCACGCGCGACGGCGGCGCCAGCTTCGACAACCTGGGAACGGGAGCCGAGAAACACAGTGACAACCACGCATTCTGGATCGACCCCGACGACGGCAATCACCTCCTGGCGGGAACCGACGCCGGTCTGTACGAGACGTTCGACGAAGGCACGACGTGGCGCCATTTCCCCAACCTCCCGGTGTCCCAGTTCTACAAGCTCGCCTTGGACAACTCGGAGCCGTTCTACAATATCCTGGGGGGCGCCCAAGACTTGGGAACGCTGTTCGGACCTGCCCGCACGATGAACGCGGAGGGCGTGCGCAACCGCGACTGGTATGTCCCGATGGGATCCGATGGCTATGGCGTGGCGTTCGATCCGGAAGACCCGCACACCATGTATCTCGAGACCCAGCAGGGGAACCTGTACCGCTACGACCGCCGCAGCGAAGAAGCGCTGGACATCCAACCTCAGCCGGCTCCCGGTGACCCACCCGAGCGCTGGAATTGGGACGCGCCGATCCTCGTAAGCCCCCACGTATCGAACCGGCTCTACTTCGGTTCGCAGCGATTGTGGCGCAGCGACGACAGGGGCGATTCCTGGACGGCGGTGAGCGAGGACCTCACGCGGGACCGCAACCGCTACGAGTTGGAGCTGATGGGGCGCGTGTGGAGCGTGGACGCGCTGTACGACAATGGGGCGATGTCCAAGTACGCCACCATAACCGCGATCACTGAGTCCCCAATTGCAGCCGGCGCGCTCTCCGTCGGAACCGATGATGGGCTGATCCGGACTAGTGAAGACGGTGGTGGGACCTGGAGGATGGCTGCGGCCCTACCTGGCGTACCAGAACTCTGCTACATCAACGATGTCGAAGCGTCGCAGCACGACGTCAACACGGTCTTCGCCGTCGCGGACGCGCACAAGACTGGTGACTTCAGCCCCTACGTTTTCGTGAGCACGGACCGCGGCCGCACCTGGCGCTCGATCGCCGGCGACCTTCCCGCCGGCACCATCGCGTGGGCGCTGCAGCAAGACCACGTGAACCCCAACCTCCTGTTCCTCGGCACGGAGTTCGGCATCTACTTCACTCCGAATGGAGGAACGAACTGGCTCGAGCTGGGCGGCGGTGTCCCTACGATCGCATTTCGCGATATCAAGATCCACCGGAGGGACGAGGACGTGGTCGGCGCTACGTTCGGTCGGGGGTTCTACGTGCTGGACGACTACACGCCGCTGCGAGAGATGGCTGCTGGCGCACTGGAGCGCGGGAGTATCCTCTTTCCTGTGCGCGACGCTTGGTGGTACGTCCCCTACGTTCCAATGCAGGCACGGGGCAAACCCACCCTCGGCAGCACGGACTACACAGCCCCCAACCCGCCGTTCGGGGCGACTTTCACGTACTACCTGGACGAGGTGCCCGCGACGGAGCGGGGCGCCCGTCAGAGCACCGAGCGGGAGCTGCGCGAGCGGGGCGAAGACGTACCGTTCCCCGGCTGGGAAAGACTCAGACGGGAAGGGATTGAGAGTGAGCCCCGTGTGTTGCTCATGGTGCGCGACGATCAGGGCCAACCCGTGCGCTGGGTCGAGGGGCCGGCTGAAGCCGGTCTGCACCGGGTGAGCTGGGACCTGCGCCGGCCCCCACCGGACCCGGTGGAACTTGCGACCTCCGGGTTCACTCCGCCCTGGGCGGAGCCGCCCCAGGGTCCGCTGGCTGCGCCCGGGCAATACAGCGTCGAGCTGGTCCTCCTGTCGAGTGCTGGGGTGCGATCGCTCGGGAGCCCGCAGCAATTCACCGTGCAGCCCGTGCCTACAGTGCCGCCGAACACGGATTTCGGCGCGGTGGCGGCGTTCCAACTGGAAGCGAGTGAGCTAATGCGGCTCGTGGCCGGCGCAGGCGAAGCCATCGGCCAGGCGGCGGAGCGGCTCCGTCATATGAGGGCAGCGTTGCTCGAGACGCCGCGAGCCGACCCGGCGCTGTTTTCCCGTGTGGACGGACTCGAGGCAGCGCTGGAAGGACTGCAGACCAGGCTGGCGGGCGATCGGATTCGCTGGCAGCTCGACGAGGCCACCGTGCCATCGATCAACGATCGAGTTGGGCGGGTAGTGGCTGGACACTGGAGTACGCGGCAGACGCCTACGGCGAGCCAGCGGCGCAGCCTCGAGATTGCCCGCGACGACTTCGCCGGCCTGAGGAGAGATCTCTCAGCCATAATCGAGAGCGACATCCCGCGGCTCGAAGCGGATCTCGCGGCGGCGGGAGCGCCCTGGACGCCGGGGCGCCGGCTGCAGCCGGGCTAGCCGCCGCTGGCGCGTCCCACCGGGGCGCAGTGTTGGAAGTGCGGGGGCGGGGTCCGGCCGAGCAGAGAGTCGCTCCGGCCAGCGTTACCACTACGCAAGAGAGCTGATTGGATGTCTCTTGGACCCGGCAACCACAGCTTGTATGCTGCCGCTGCCCTTCAGCGACCCTGCAGCCGTGCGATCCGTTGCTCCAGTGGAGGATGCGTGCTCATCAGCTTGAGCAATCCTTCCCCCCGGATACCGAAGGCGGTCAGATTGTCGGGTAGCCCTGAGGGCGCATCCTTGAGGGCCTGGAGCCTGCCCAGCGCGGCGGCCATTGCACTCGCGCTCTCAAGCCGGGCTCCGCCTGCGTCGGCGCGAAACTCACGGCGGCGTGAGAACCAGGCCACGACGATGCTCGCCAGCACGCCGAACGCGAGTTGTAGGGCGATGTAGATCAGGAAGCGGCCGCGAGCGAATTGGCTCGCGATGATCCGCGCGATGAACAGCACGAATGTGTTGAGTACGCCCTGAATGAGCGTGAGGGTGACCATGTCTCCGTTGGCCACGTGCGAGACCTCGTGGCCCAGCACCGCCTCGACCTCCTGCTTGTTCATCAGCCTCAGCAGCCCCGTGCTCACGGCGACGAGGGCGCTGTTGCGGAACATGCCGGTAGCGAACGCGTTGGGGTCCGGTGAGTCGAAGACGGCGATTTCAGGTGTGCCGATGCCAGCTTGTTGCGCTTGCCGCTGTACGGTGGCAACGAGCCAGCTCTCGACGTCATTGGCGGGCCGTGTGATGACCCGGGCGCGCGTCGAACGTTTCGCCACCCATTTCGAGATCGCCAGCGAAAAAAACGAGCCGCCGAATCCGAACAGCGCGCACCAGATCAACAGTTGGACGTATGGGGCGTTCGGGGGGATCACGCCGAGGGCCGTCAGCACAGCCATGGCGATGGCCGCCATCAGCAAGACGGCCACGTTGGTCGCTAGAAACAACACTATTCTCAGCATTCGCTCTCTCCTGAGGGGCCGAAACCTAAGCTCCCCTCAACCCAACGACAACCGCTGGTTGACTCCCCGGATTTCTTCGTCCATCTGATGCCAATCGTGCATGATAGCGTCCAAGTGGCGCCGCACCCGTTACCGACCGGCGTCGACTAGTCTTCCTCGGTCGCGTTCACCGCCGCGAGCAGGGAGCGAAGTGCCAGCCCAGCGCCGATAGTCACGCTCGTAGCTCGTCTCGTACACGACAAAACCGTTCCGGGTCACCAGCATGCCATCGATGTTGCCATGCTGGTCGGACAGACTGCTCTCCAACGCAGCTAGCCGTGCTTCATTCATCTCCTGGTCGGCCGGTGACGAAACCTGCCACTCAACGGTCGGCCACGAAGGCCCCTGTTCACGAGAGTGACCGCATGCCGCCAGCAACAACAAGGCGCAGATTGCCATCAATTGCTGTCGCATCGTTACCACCAGAGTGAAGACACAGTTGGTGAACTTGGGCGATTGAGTGAAGATAGAGAATGCAATGTGCGGTAGCCGGGCTCTTCCCCTTTCCGCTTCTCGGGCCGATCATAGACCAGCCAAGCAACGGAAAATCCTGCCGGGAGTCTAACAATGCGACGAGACCTGATATTGCTGATGATGCTGGCGTACTGTGCCACTGGTGTCTTTGCCCAAACTGGGAGTGCCACCGTGGCCTCTCTTCCTGCCTTGGTGACACCTACCACCAAGGACCGGGCGAGCCCGGCCACCAGCTTCGCCGGGTTCGACGAGTGGGTTCAGAGCATCATGGAGGAGTGGCACGTGCCAGGCGTCGCCGTTGGGGCGATCAAGGACGGCGCTGTGGTGTTGCTCGAGGGGTATGGGTATCGCGATCTCGAAAGCAAGCTGCCGGTGACCCCGCGGACCCTGATGGCCATAGGCTCGAACAGCAAATCGTTCACGGTGGTGCTCATGGCCCAGCTCGTCGACAACGGGCAACTGGACTGGGACGCGCCGGTACGTGACTTCCTCCCAAGCTTCCGGCTCCACGACGACTATGCCACCAGCAACATGCGGGTCCGTGACTTGGTGACCCACGTCTCAGGGCTGCCGCGCCACGACCTCCTGTGGTACGGACGCAGCCTCGACAGGCAAGCGTTGTTCGATCGTCTCAAGTACCTCGAGCCCACCACGTCGTTCCGCGGCCGCTGGCAGTATCAGAACCTGATGTTCATGACCGCAGGGTACCTGGTGGAGCGGATCACGGGGCATTCGTGGGATGCGCTAATCGACGAACGGATATTCACACCCCTGGGCATGACACGGTCGAATACCTCAGTTACGGTCATGCCACAGTCCGACGATTTTGCCTATCCCTATTTGCTGCTAGATGGCGAACTGACTCGGGTGCCGTTCCGCAACATCGACAACGTGGGTCCCGCCGGCTCCATCAACTCCAGTGTCGAGGAAATGCTGAGCTACATCCAGCTGCACCTCGACAGCGGTGTCGTTGCCGGGGACACCATCCTCTCCGAGCGCAATGCAGTGCTCATGCAAACCGCTCAGTCGGCTGTTGGGAGCCAGGACCAGTATCCCGAGATCGGACCGGCTACATACGCCCTCGGTCTAGGTGTCACGACCTACCGGGGCCACAAGCAGGTGAGCCATGGCGGTGGCATCGATGGATTCATCTCGGCCATAGGGTGGCTGCCCAACGATGGTATCGGTGTCATGGTGCTGAGCAACATGTCGGGTGAGGCCAATCCGGTTCCTACTCTTATCCAGCGCCGCGTGTTCGATGAACTCCTTGCGCTCGAACCCATCGACTGGAGTGCCCGAGTACGGAAGGACTACGAAGACGGGCGGCAGCGGCAGGAAGAGGAACGCAACAAGCGCGCAGCGGAACGGATCGCCGGCACGTCACCCAGCCATGCTCTGGATGCGTTTACCGGGGCCTACGAGCATCCCGCATACGGGCGCATGGAAGTCACCGTTCGGGACAGCGCTCTACAGCTACGCTACGACCAGTTCGAGGTCGATCTGGAGCACTATCACTACGACGTGTTCGAGGTCAAGGGGAGCGGCCCAGACGCGGCACTCGCGGGTCGCGTGCAGTTTCTCATGGCCGTGGATGGGAAGATCGACCGTCTTGCAGCGCCGCTCGAACCGGCCCTCGATCCCATTGTGTTCCGCCGAGTGCAGGAGGAGAAATAGCCGCAGCGTGCCTCCGTCCGGGGTGGGCGCAGAATAGTCAGACGGCAGAGACGAGGGTGTTGTTATTGTGATTGTGCTCGAGACGGAACGACTGGTGCTGCGTAGGCTCACAGTCGAAGATGCGGAGTTCATACTCGGCCTGTTGAACGAGCCGTCGTTCGTGCGGTTCATCGGAGACAGAGGTGTCAGAACGATGGCTGACGCGCGCGAATACATTTTGAAAGGTGCGATCGGCAGCTATGAACGTCATGGCTTCGGGATGTACTTGACCGAGCTCAAGGAAGATCGGACCCCGCTGGGAATCTGCGGTCTGTTGCGGCGAGAGTCCTTGCAGGACGTCGATATAGGCTTTGCCTTAATGCCACAGTTTTGGGCGCGGGGATACGCCTATGAGTCGGCGTCTGCTGTCATGGCATATGGCAGGAGTACGCTTGGTCTGAAACGTGTTGTTGCTGTGACCACCCCTGACAATCACGGTTCCCTTAGAGTTCTCGGGAAACTAGGCATGAGATTCGAGCAGATGGTCAAGCTGTCTGAGGACGGTCCCGAACTTGAGCTGCATGGTTGTGATTTCTAGGTTTCGGACGGGGCGCCGCAACGGCCGCGATGCGACCGATCACGAGCAGCGCGTCACTCAGATTTCACCGCGAGCGACTGCTATTCTCAAACGTCACGTAGGAAAGGAAACGGATATGGGCCACCCGGTCGTGTTGACGGTCGGCGGTACTCCACCGCTGGAGAAACTCCCTGCCCACACCCGCCGACAGGTGGGGGTAGGTATCGGAGCGTGCCTCGTCCTCGCCCTGCTCGCTCAGACTCTCCAGTCGGATCTCCTCTGGGCTCAGACTCAGCATGTGACCCTCACCACCGGTACCGCCGAGGAGGTAGGCCTGTCCGCGGCGGTGCTGAACAGCGGCGTTCAGCTATTTCAGGACGCCGTCGACAGGGGAGACTTGGTGGGAGCAGTGCTGTTGGTTGCCAAGGACGGCAGGGTGGTGCTGCACGAGGCTGTGGGTTGGCGCCACAAGGGCCGCGGCCGCCCCATGGAGAAGAACACCATGTTTCGCATGGCATCCAATACGAAGCCGGTCATCGCCACGGCGGTGAGCATGTTGGTGGAGGAAGAGAAACTGGACTTTGAGGGCCTGGTGCGAACGCATATACCTAGCTTCGACAACTACCGTGCGGGGTTCATTCAGATCAAACACCTGTTGAGTCACACTAGCGGTTTCCGCATCAACTCCCTGTTCCTCGAACCTCTGACGGAACCCTCGCCGGCGCACCCCGACGCGCCACACCTGCAGCTCGAGGTGGCCCGCTTCGGAGCGGTCGGTGCCGAGGTGGTCCCCGGTACGTCGTTCGAGTACAGCAACCCCGGCTACAACACTCTGGGTGCGCTGATCGAGATCGCGGCGGGACAGAGTCTGGAGAGCTTCCTGGACGAGCGGATCTACGAACCCCTGGGCATGGCGGATTCCTACAATCACGAGATCGTCGAGAAGCTGGATGGGAAGTTGGATCGAATGGGGGCGGTCTACTACCGGAAGGAGGGGGGCGACTGGGTCCCGGGCTGGGAGCCTGGCGATCCGCCGCAGGTGCCCTTCGTGCGGGCCTCCGGGGGTATGATCTCGACGGCTTGGGATTACGCCATCTTCTGTCAGATGTTCCTGAACGGGGGAACCTACGGGGGCGTCCGGTTGCTGCAACCGGAGACGGTGCAGACCATGACGACCTCGGCATTCTTGCCAGGCGGTGCCGCGGAAGGATCCGGCGACAGCTACGGGTACGGCTGGTTCCTAGCTGAGAGTGGTGTCTACTACCATAGTGGGTCCGACGGGACCTATGCTTGGGTGGATCCGGCAAACCGAATGATCGGCCTGGTCTTCACCCAGACCCCCAGGGGCCCGAACCCCCGCAACAAATTCAGGGAGCTGGTGGGGGCGGCCATACTGGAGCGAGACTGACGGCGGCGGCATGGTTCACGCCGCGTGGCTGAGGCTGGGGCCGGCAGCGCCATGAACCTGGTGACATACAGAACGCAGATGGTACGTTCTACTACCAGCACGGAGCGCTGTGTCCCGGCCGTTAAGGGGCCGCGATGTACCCGACACTGTCGTGCGGACGAATGCCGTCGGGAGCAACGCCGTATTGGGTGGTGGATGGTCGGATGGTCGCAGCAACGATGGCGAGTTCCTATTGCTGGACCTTCCGCCGTGAGCAGCTGAGAAACGGCTACTTGACCATGTGGAGAATCCCGGCCCGTGACTGCCACGGACCGGGATCCCCCCTAAAACTCGGTAGCTTGCCCGAGTCTACCGCAGCTGGGGCTGTTGCGCCTGTAACAGGGTCCCCGTGGCGGCGTCGTACGCACTCGTCCGCACGACCACACCGGCCCGGGCTTCGTCAACGTAGTCGACGAGAATCACGTCGGGCTGACTGGCAGTGCGGCGGAGAATCCAGGCTCCAGCTGGCGCCGTTGCCGCAATCCCGCTGCAGTTGGCTGCTTTGGCCTGCCGCCCTGTTGGCTGTCCGGGTACCCAGACGCGGCATTGGCCTTGAGGTGGGAAGTAGCGAGCAGCGATGCCCAAGGCGAGCTGCGCGTCGATGTCTAGTGGAGTGTCGTCCCCTTTGCCGGTCCGATCTGACCCGTCCCGCTGGTTGTTTCCGCGAGGCTCTTCGATCACGATCCCGCTCGTACCGGCTGCCGAACCCACGTCGGTTGCGGTGTCGGCCCGGATGGCCGAAGTAGCCCGGTTCCGATCGCGTGACTTGTCGTCAGCGACTGTGGACCGGTTCTCGTCGCCGGTGTTGCCTCCAGCTGATCGCCGATTGCTCAAGGTGTCGCTCCGTACGGCGGTGTTCCCGCCGTTGCGTCCTGTAACGCGCCTGTTGCTTGTCGTATCGGCCTGGACCGTGGTGTTGCCGCGGTTCTCGTCGCGGGACTTGCCCTCAGCGTCTGGCGAGCGATCGTCGTCGCCCCGGTTACCGTTGTTCTCCCCAACCGTGCCTTTGTTGCCTGTACTGTCGGCCTGGCCCGTGCGGTTACCCCGGTTCTCGTTGTTCCGGTTGCCGTTGTTCTCTCCAACCGTGCGTCTGTTGCCGGTGCTGTCGGTCTGGCCCGTGCGGTTGCCCCGGTTCTCGTTGTTCCGGTTGCCGTTGTTTTCCCCAACCGTGCCTTTGTTGCCTGTGCTGTCGGCTTGGCCCGTGCGGTTGCCCCGGTTCTCGTCGTTCCGGTTGCCGTTGTTCTCCCCGATCGTGCGCCTATTGCCTGTGCTGTCGGATTGCCCTGTAGCGTTACCCCGGTTCTCGTTGCGAGACTTGTCGCCTGCGGTCCCCGGCCGGTTCTCGTTGTCCCGGTTGCCAGTGTTGTCCCGACGGGTGCCTCGTGTGTCGTCGTTGGGACGGACGACGGGGGGCCGGTCGGCGGAGTAAAGTGGTCCCATGTTGTCATCGTCCTCGCCGAGTGCGAGGTCTCGCAGGTACACGCCGGTCTCTGCGTCGTACGCCCGGACGGCAACGATCATGCGCTCGCTTGGGTGGAGGTAGCGCACGCGGAGCTGACGCTGGTACTGGGCCGGGCGGTATAGAATCCAAGCTCCCTCGGGCGCGGCAGCGAGGATGCCGTGGCACGATCGCGCTCGAGCCTGACGTCCCGGCGGGGTACCCTCGATCCACACCCGGCACGAGCCGGGCGGTGGCAGGTGGCCAGGAGGGATACCCAGGTTCGCGGTAGTGACTTGCACCGGCGGACGGTTCTGGGGCGGTGGCTCGGGTCGGGAGGCCTGAGGAGCGACGTCCGGCTGTTCTGCTTCCCGAACGACTACCGTGCAGGCGCCCGCGAAGAGGCATGCGAGGCCGATGGTGGCGAAACGTGAGATCGACATCCTGGTCGCTCCTGAAATAGCGGGTCAGCCAGCATGTTACGATGCCCGTGCTACACCATCTGTGTTTCAAGTCACAGCCGCCGTTGTGGCAGCCGCACCGTGCCGAGGGTGGATTTTTGAGCCTGGGAAGATCAGGTGGGGGGCGGGCACTGTCTCACTCCAGTTGCCGGTTGTGCAGCAAGGAACGTCCTGGACTGGCTCACAGCGATCGCCGGATGTCACCGGGTCCGTTGGACTCGCCTGACACCCGGCGTATACTTACCGATCCACTTCTTTGCGGAGGAAATCCATGTCAGACCCAAGGCCTGGAACATGGGGCTGGGTGAGCCATAGGGCCGCCAGACCCGTCCTGATCCTGGCTCTCCTGCTCCCGCTCCTCCCGGGTGGCGCCCTGACGCAAGAGGGCACCCCTGCCACCCAGACCCGTCCGCTGGAAATCCAGGATCTGTTTCAGATAAAGCGCGTGGGCGCACCGGTCGTGAGCCCTGACGGCGAGTGGGTGGCGTACACCGTCAGCACCAGCTCTCTGGATCCGGAGGAGTCGGAGACGCGGATCTGGATGGTTTCCACCGACGGCGGCGATCCTCTCGCCATGACAGGCAAGGGGTATTCGGCGTCGAGCCCCCAGTGGAGCCCCGACGGCAAGTACCTCTCTTTCCTGGCCAGCCGGGGAGACAGCGCCAAGACCCAGGTGTGGGTGCTGGACCGGCGCATGGGTGAGGGGCAACAACTCACCGAGACCAAGTGGGGGGTGAGCG
>Ga0209536_100008971_pt1 | contig 14912 bp, 13 predicted proteins | sample DeeMarSeWOR28_12_FD_187461 | JGI IMG/M metagenome (GOLD analysis project Ga0209536, IMG submission 187461) | Marine sediment microbial communities from White Oak River estuary, North Carolina - WOR-2-8_12 (SPAdes) (version 2) | ecosystem: Environmental > Aquatic > Marine > Intertidal zone >...
GGTCGACCGTTTGCCGTCAGGCAACTTTACCGTATCCTTGCGCATTCCCAGCAGGCTGCCCTTATATATGTGCTGGGTCTTTATGGTTTCTTCCTTAAACTCCCTCACTGGGCACACCCCTCAACCATGTTCAGCACCGCCTCCGCCCCCTTGACCATCTCCCTGATCAAAGCGTACTCCTTGTGGGTGTGGACACGATGCATGCCCACCCCCATGATCAGGGTCGGAACACCGGCGGAGTTGAAGATGTTCGCGTCAGAACCGCCACCGGTGCGGATCAGCTCCGGCCGCAGGCCGGTTTTTCTGACCGCGGCCAGCGCCAATTGAACCACCTGGCTGGAGGGCTTGACCTCGAACGCACCGTAGACCCTGGAGATCTTGAGCTTGAGGCGGGCGCGGTGGCGTGCACAGGTCCTCGCCAGGACCTTTTGCATGTGCTCGACCTGTTTTTTGAGCTTGCGGGGATCGTGGCTGCGCGCCTCGCCCTTTATCTCGACGCGGTCCGGAACAATGTTGGTCGCCCGGCCGCCCTTGATCACCCCGATGTTACTGGTCGTTTCATAATCAATGCGGCCGAACTTCATACTCGCAATGGCCGCGGAGGCGATCTTGATGGCATTGATCCCTTTCTCAGGATGGATGCCGGCATGGGCCGCCCGCCCCATGACCGTGGCGGTGATGTTCTGCTGCGCCGGCGCCTTGTGGATGATGGTCTTGACCGGGCCATGGTCCAGGGTGATGCCGAGATCAGCTGACATGACCCTCTTGGGAAGTGCCTTGGCGCCGAAGAGGCCGACCTCCTCGGCCACAGTGAAAATGACCCGGATGGCTGGACGGGGAAGCTTCTTCTCCTTGATGGTCCTCAAGACCTCCAGGATGACCGCGACCCCGGTCTTGTCGTCCGCCCCCAGCACTGTGGTCCCGTTGGAATAGATCTTGCCGCTTCGCTCCACCGGCTTGATATTTTTGCCGGGAGCAACCGTATCAACATGGGCATTGAGGATCAACCTGGGCCTTTTGCCCGGGATATCGACCACCAGATTGCCGATCTCCCCCTCAATGGGTTTTCCAGCCAAATAAGGCTTGAATCCCATGGCCCTGAGCTCTTTGCTCAAGTATTTCACGATCTTACCTTCCTTATAAGAAAGGCTGTCGATCCTCACCAGTTTTTTAAAAGTGCTTACCAGCCGACGCTTGTTTATCATTTGAAATGCTCGTACCCGCTTTTTTTGAGAGCACTGTCCCTACCCTGCTCATCCACCAGTTTAATACCCTTGTTCTTTGCCACGATCTCACCAAGAATAGCCACCTTTGTTCTGGTCTTCTTCTCTATGGCGGCCTTGAGCTCGGCTGCTCTTGTCAGAGAAGTGGTAAAGACTAGTTCATACTCCTCTCCCCCGTAAAGTGCCTGTTCAAGGACAGCTTTCTTGGCAACCGGCACGGAATCCAGCCGGATCCTGGCCCCGACCTTGCTCGCCTTGCAGATCTCAAGAACGGAGCGGACCAGCCCGTCGCTGCTGTCGATCATGGAGGTTGCCATCCGCGACTTCGCGATAATCCGCGCTTCCTGTGTTCTACGTTCTACTTTCTGCTTTCTGCTATCGTATTTAACTGCAGCGGGCCCGCCGAATTCCCCTGTTACCAGGATCACATCGCCGACTTTTGCCTTAGACCGGGTAAGTAAATGCTTCTTCTCGACCTCTCCCAACAATGTAATGCTTACTATCAATTCCTTGGGGGATTGAACGGTGTCGCCGCCAATGACCTCGACCCTGAATTTGCGGGCGGCCCGGCTGATCCCCCGATAGAGGTCCTGAACCTTTTTCACGGAGAGGTTCTTGTTGGCCCCGACCGTCACCAGGGCGTAGGTGGGAACCCCTCCCATGGCCGCGACATCCGAGACGTTGACCGCCAGCGCCTTGTATCCGAGGTCATAAAAAGAGGCCTTCCTGAGCTTAAAATGGATATTTTCTACGAGGGTGTCAGTAGTAATTAATAAGAATGATACATTAGTTTTGACTTTTGATTTTTGACTTTTGACTTGGATGGCAGCGGCATCATCCCCGATCCCCACCACAACGCCCCGGGACGGCTTTCCAAGCTGTCTGGCCAGTAGGTCAATGAGGCGGAATTCTCCAACTTGAGAGAGCTTCACACAAGAAATTATAGCACAGCAGGGGAACTTCTTCGAGACCTTTAAGCTCGGGGCCTATTCATACCCTAATGCTTTGAGGTTTTTACGTATCGTCTCCAAACGCCGCAGATTATCCCTCTGCCCCACCACCACCAGTTCATAATCCATCTCATTCTTGCCCATTGGATACCTGAGCTCCAGCATGCCGATCCTGACCCCAAAGGCCTGCGACAGGTCATCCAGGGTTTCCGGCAATCCTTCGCCAGAAACCTGGTGGGACCGCTTGATGCTGTTCAGGAACTTCCTGCCGATATCGTCCACGTGCACCTTGGAAAAGCGGGAAGCTACCAGCAGTTTATCGAAAAACACCGTGGGCCGGTAAAGCTTGGTTCGCTCAAGCAGCGCTTGAGCCCGCTGGAAAACGGTATTAGAAGGGCGCTTGCAGAATTTGCCCTTTATATTCCTGGGCTGTCCACTCGGTTCTCTGAACGATATCGGTATGAGCTTGGCCATCTCGAATGATCCTCCTTAAAAATGATCTTGCCGACATGGTTTCTTCGGCCCCCTTTTCAGAAAATTTCACACATTTTCAAACTCAAGCCATGCAACTTTTTGGCGGCTGGATACGATATATAATATGATGACATACACAGGGGATATCCATAGCCTGATATACAATATCTCGACCGCCTCCATTGGCGGGTCCGCACCGGCCTCCCCCACGGCTCCGGTCGGAGGGTCGAGCTTTAAAGGCATCGTAAAGAAGGGGCTTGAAACCAGCTCCAAACCCGCCACCACCCTGTTCCAGCTTACCAAAAAATACCCTGAAATAGGGTTTAACCGCATTGCCAGAGACGGCTCGAGCATACCCACTGCGGACGTGGTCATGGGACTTGACTCATGGCTGTCAGCCATTGAAGGCCGGCCCGGTTCAGGTCTGTTGAAAAGGATCTCCCTGGAGCAGGGTGATCTCGGCTGCCATGCTTCCAGCGACCACATCTATGTGGGAGAGCGCATCTTTGCCAAAGGCAACAAATACTTCACCTCCGTCCTGAACCACGAGTTCGAGCATGTGCTGGACGCGAACATCATGGAACAGCACCTGACCACCCTGGCCTCCACCAAAGCCCCCGGGAACATCAAGGCCGTCCTTTCCAGCGACCAGCCCGTGCTTCTCGTTCAGCATTATGAAAAAGTGCTGGATTCGGCCGCTGCGTTGCTCAAGGACGACGAGCAATTCAGGAGCCTCATCACCACCATCAAGAACCGGACCAAGAGCGCCAAGACCCACGAGGTGCTGGATATTTTCCTGAGCAAGGAGATCACCCTGAAGAGCCTGGGAGGGATCGGCCATTTCATGGTGGACAAACCCGAACTGGCCACCATCGACAAATACCTCAGGATGAACTACGGCATCCCCAGCCTCTACTCATTCGTTTCGAAAAAGACGAACCTTGACCGCATTGATCCGCGGCTGGCGCAGGCCTGCGGCGAGAAATATATCCGGATATACCCGGAGCTTTCCTCCACCTTTGCCGAACTGACCACCCAGGACATGAAAGAGATCTATAACCTGGGCACGGAGACCGCTCGCCAGAACGTCGGCATCCTTCTCCAGCTTGGATACGATTCCGGAAAGATCGACGAGGCTACCATACTCGAGGTCACCAAGCGGCCCCCTGCCGGGCCAAAGCTCTACACCGGCCCCGGCCTGCGTTCCTGAATATCCCCTCCAGCTGAAATCACCCGCAGCTAACGCCGAAAATATAGCGGCATGAAGATACCCGGCAGTAAATCAACTAACCTGAACGGCAAAAGCGGCGCGGCTCAATTGCGTCCCTCTCTGGCCTACATAAGAAAGGCCCTGGGCAGCAGAGCAGAGAGGTTGCTGGTCCAATTCCACATTCAGAACGGCCGCTTTATTGACCAAAATTATTCCAAGTCCGTCGCGGCCAGCCGGCAGCTGAAATATACCTTCCACGGCCAGATCATTCCCCCTTTGGTGCTGACCACGCCGGAAGAAGTGAATGAGCTCCTGACCTTTTATCCCGTAAGGATCTCTGCCGAAGAATCCGAACGGTCCTGGGACCATGCCATGACCTCCATGGACCATTTCCTGATCATGGCGCAGGCCGGCCCTGCCAGGAACCTGCGCTATCTGGACAATTTCCTGCTGGTCCTGAAGCCCAACGGCAAGATGGTCTTTATCTCTGATGACCACACCCACAGCGCTTACGCCTTCACCCTTGCCAAGCACCTGGGCGCATTTGGCAAAGATCCCGCCCTTTTCCAATTCGACGAACACGAGGACAACGTCATAAACACCACCCTGCACAGCCGGCTGGCAAGGGACCTGAAGCTGGAAATGGTCGCCCGCTGCTGCAAGAGCGGGCTTGAGATCCACCAATTCCTGGCCTTTGCCTGCCACATCGGTCTTCTGAAAAAGGAGGATATCAACTACGTCCTGACCGCGAACCTGGCCGGGAAAATGGGGCCTCTGCCGCCGGACAAGGAACCCCGGCTGGAAGGCGGGAAATATCCGTCCCTGGGCCAGGTGCCGGAAGCCGTGGAGAACGCCCGCAAAGCCGGCAAAAAGACCATCATGAGCCTGGACCTTGATCTTTTGGCCTATCTCCACGACCCGCTCTTCCCGGCAGCAAAAAAAGAAAAGGTCAAGGCCATCACCGAGGAGCAGGTCATGGCCGTCCTGGAACAGACCGCTAAAGAAGCCTCTTTTATAACCATTGCCCTGAGCCCGGATTATTTCAACGTGCCGGAGACCGTCATAAGAAGGATCATTGGGGGGATCGTGGAAGCAGCCTAGGATCCAGCCTCTTTTTCCAGCGCCTCCGAGGACTTGTCCTCCGAAGCACGAAGTGCGAAGGAGGATATCTTCATGGCGCAGAACTCGCCGCACATGGAACAGACATCATCCGACCTGGACTTCCTTTTCTCGTGGATCTCCCTGGCTCTCTTGGGGTCGATCGAGAGCTGGATCTGCTTTCCCCAGTTAAGCTCTTTTCTTGCCCTGGACATCTCAACATCCCAGTCCTTTGCGCCCGGGATTCCCTTGGCGATATCCGCGCAGTGGGCCGCGATGCGGGAAGCAATGACCCCTTCCCTCACATCATCAGGGGTCGGCAAGCCTAAATGTTCGGTCGGCGTCACATAACAGAGGTAATCAGCGCCTGCGGCCGCCGCCAGGGTTCCCCCGATCGCTGAAGTGATGTGGTCATATCCTGGAGCCACGTCCGTTGGCAGCGGGCCAAGCACATAAAAAGGAGCTCCTTTGCAGATCTCCTTCTGCATTTTGATCTGGGATTCGATCTGGTCAAAAGGAACATGGCCCGGACCTTCAATAATGACCTGGACGCCCGCTTCCCAGGCGCGCTTGGTCAGGTCTCCCAACACGACCAGCTCCTGGACCTGCGCCTGGTCACCGGCATCAACGATCGAGCCCGGGCGCATGCCATCCCCGAGAGAAAGCGTAACATCATACTTGCGCGCGATATCCAGCAAACGGTCAAAATAGCGGTAAAAGGGGTTCTCCTCTCTGTTTTCAAGGATCCATTTCATCATCAGGGCGCCGCCGCGGGAAACGACCTCCATCAGGCGCGGCTGTTTTTTTAACCGACCAACCGTCTCAAAGATCACCCCGCAGTGGATGGTCATGAAATCGACCCCGTCCTTGGCCTGCTCTTCCACGACCTCGAACATGCCTTCCGCCGTCATTTTGTTCTCAAGCTTGGCCTGATAGATGGGAACCGTTCCCAGAGGGACCGGACAGGACATTAGAATGGACCTTCGGATCGCAGGGATATCCCCGCCGGTAGAAAGGTCCATGACCGTGTCGGTCCTGGCTTCCAGGGAAGCTTCAAGCTTTTTGAGCTCTTCCTCGGCAAAAGGATAATCAGCGGAATTGCCGATATTGGCATTGACCTTGGTCTTTAGCCCTTTGCCGATGCCTGTCGGCCGGCAATTCTTGTGCAAAGGATTATATGGTATGGCGATCACGCCCCGGGCCAGGCCAACGCGGATCTCTTCGGGGGACCGCCCCTCATCCCTCGCCACCCGTCCCATGGCTTCGGTGATATTGCCTTTGAGCGCTTCTTCTCTCTGGGTCATCAGATCCCTCTTTCTTTTGTGCGCGGCATTCCGGCCCCATTATATCAGATTTCTGTGATAAAATTAAATCATGCAGGATCTCAAGGACCTGAACATGGAGGAGCTCAAGGGAATATGCGATCAGCTCGGCCTTGCCGGCTTCAAGGCCAAGGAGATCTTTCGCTTTATCCACCAGAAGCTCGGTACGTCCCTGGAGCAGCTTACGACCTTAAAGCTAGAGGAACGCGAAAAGCTCAAAGGTTCTTTTTACATCTCAGATCTCATGCCCAAAAAGACCGAGAAAGGCAAAAGGGTAAAAAAAACCTCTTTGGGCCTGGAGGACGGCCAGATGGTCGAGACCGTGCTCATGGATTACGGCCCGGACCGGAAGACCATCTGCGTCTCTTCGCAGGTCGGCTGTCCCATGGGCTGTAAATTCTGCGCCACCGGAAAAATGGGGCATTCAAGGAACCTGACCGCGGCAGAGATACTGTCCCAGGTCTATTACTTCGCCAAGGGCCACAAGGTCTCCAACATCGTCTTCATGGGCATGGGGGAACCCTTTCTTAACTATAATAATGTAATGAAAGCGGCCCGGACCCTGAACCACGCTACCGGGCTCAATATTGCCAGCCGCAAGATCGTGCTTTCCACCATCGGCATACTATCCGGCATCCGCCAACTTTCCGCTGAAAAAGAGCAGTTCCGCCTGGCCTGGTCGCTGGTCTCCCCTTCTGAGCAGACCAGGGGGGAACTGCTGGCTTACAAGAACATCCCCTCCATCGCCGAGACCATCAAGGCCCTGAAGGAGTACCAGGAAAAGACCAAACGCCGGATCACGATAGAATATGTGGTCCTGGGAGGGGTCAACGATCGCGACATGGACATCACTGGGCTGGTCAGGACCGCAAAGAACCTGGACTGCCACGTGAATCTAATCCCCTATAATGCCGTGCCCGGATGTCTGTTCCTGCCCGGCGATATCGACCGGGTTTACCAGAAGCTGAAGGCCGCCGGCGTCAACGCCACCATCCGGCAAAGCCTGGGACAGGAAATATCCGCCGCCTGCGGCCAGCTCGCCGCCAAAACCCCCAAGTTGTAAGGCCAGGGCTTTTCTGCTAAAATATGCGCACTATGGCGCAGACCATAAGCCAGAAAATACTTGCCAAACACGCCGGCAAAAAGGCGGTCGAGCCCGGCCAGCTCATCAACTGTAAAGTTGACCTGGTGCTGGGCAATGACATCACCGCGCCCCCGGCCATAAAAGAGTTCGAAAAGATCGGCGTCAAAAAGGTCTTTGACCAGAAGAAGATCTATCTTGTTCCCGACCATTTCACTCCGGCCAAGGACATCAAGTCCGCCGAGCAGGTCAAGATGATGCGCCATTTCGCCAAAAAATACGGCATTGTCAACTTCTTTGAGATCGGCTGCATGGGGGTTGAACACGCCCTGCTTCCGGAAATGGGGGCGATAAGGCCCGGAGACCTGGTCATCGGCGCGGATTCCCACACCTGCACCTACGGCGCCCTTGGAGCGTTCTCGACCGGGGTTGGCTCAACCGACATGGCCGCGGCCATGGCCACGGGCGAGGTCTGGTTCAAGGTGCCGGAACAGCTCAAATTTGTTTACACTGGAAAACTCGGCAAATGGGTGGAAGCTAAAGACCTTATTCTCTATACCATTGGAAAGATCGGCGTAGATGGCGCGCGCTACATGAGCATGGAGTTCACCGGACCGGCCATCAAGAAGCTTACGGTCGAAGGCAGGCTTACCATGGCCAACATGGCGATCGAAGCCGGCGGCAAGAACGGCATCTTTGAGGTCGATGAAAAGACCAGAACATATCTGAAACCAAAGACTGGAAAAGGAATAGAATACAGGTCCGACGCGGACGCGGCGTATAAGAAGATTTACGAATGGGACGTCTCGGAGATAGAGCCCCAAGTTTCCTTCCCCCACCTGCCCAGCAATACAAAACCGGTCAGCAAATGTAATGTCAAGATCGACCAGTCCGTGATCGGCTCCTGCACAAACGGCCGGATCGAGGACATGCGCGTTGCGGCAAAAGTTCTCAAGGGAAAGAAGGTTGATCCCAACGTCCGCCTGCTCGTCATCCCCGCCACCCAAAAGGTGGAGCTCCAGATGATAAAGGAAGGGCTCATGGAAATTTTCATCAAGGCCGGCGCCGCGGTATCCACACCCACCTGCGGACCGTGCCTGGGCGGGCATATGGGAATACTTGCCGAAGGCGAGAAAGCAGTGGCAACCACTAACCGGAATTTCGTGGGAAGAATGGGGCATCCAAAGTCCGAAGTTTATCTCTCTAACGTTGCAGTGGCGGCGGCTTCCGCGGTCACTGGCCATATCATCAGCCCGGAGGACCTTTAATGAAAGGGCGAGCCTGGAAGTTTGGCAACAACATCGATACCGACCTGATCATCCCGGCCAGGTATTTGAACACCTCCGACCCTGAAGAACTGGCAAAGTACGCCATGCAGGACGCGGACCCGGAATGGGTGGACAAGATGAACAAGGGCGACTTCATCGTGGCGGGCGAGAATTTCGGCTGCGGCTCCTCCCGCGAGCACGCCCCCATCGCCCTCAAAGCCGCGGGCATTTCCGCGGTGATCGCCAGGTCCTTTGCCCGGATATTCTACCGCAACGCCATCAACATCGGCCTTCCCATCCTTGAATCCGCCGAAGCAGCCGAGGAGATCCAGGAAGGAAATGAGGTGGAAGTCGACCTGGCAAAAGGAGAGATCAAGAACCTTACCACCGGGCGGGTCCACAGGGCGCAACCCTTCCCGGAGTTCATGCAGAAGATCATCAACGCGGGCGGGTTGATAAGATACCTTAAGAAAAAACATTAAATCCCCACATTTAAATGTGGGGATTTATGGATCAAATATTCTTAGCCACCGTGTCCCCGACCTGAGTAGTTGACATCCCCATTTTCCCAGCGGACATTGACGGCATCTTGGCCACGGTCTTGATCACGGCTTTTTCAACATCCGCCGCCGCTTTGTCTTCTCCCAGGTTCTCAAGCAGCATCTGCAGCGCCCCGATCGCGGCCAGGGGGTTGATGACGTTCTTGCCGGTATATTTGGGGGCGGAGCCGCCAATGGGCTCGAACATGGAAACGCCCTCGGGATTGATGTTGCCGCCCGCGGCGATCCCCATCCCGCCCTGGATCATGGCCCCCAGGTCGGTAATGATATCGCCGAACATGTTGTCGGTCACGATCACGTCGAACCACTCCGGGTTCTTGACGAACCACATGCAGGTCGCGTCCACGTGGGCGTAGTCGCGCTTGATCTCAGGATAGTCCTTTTCCCCTATCTCATGGAAGGCCCTTTCCCAGAGATCGAAAGCATAGGTCAGCACATTGGTCTTGCCGACGAGCGTGAGCTGTTTCCTCTGGTTACGCTTTTTACAATACTCAAAGGCGTAGCGCAGGCAGCGCTCAACGCCCTTGCGGGTGTTGACCGAGACCTGGGTGGCCACCTCATCAGGCGTGCCTTTCTTAAGATATCCCCCGGTGCCCACGTAGAGGCCCTCGGTGTTCTCCCGGACCACCACAAAATCTATATCCTTGGGCTCTTTATCCTTGACCGGGGTCCAGACGTTGGGATAAAGCTTGACCGGCCGCAGGTTGATGTACTGGTCGAGCGCGAAGCGAAGCTTCAGCAGTATGCCGTGTTCGAGGATCCCCGGCTTAACATCCGGATGGCCGATCGCGCCCAGGTAAATGACATCAAAATCCCTGAGCTCCGCCACCGCGGTTTCGGGCATGGCCTCACCGGTCTTTTTGTACCTCTCCCCGCCAAAGTCAAAATCCACTGTTTCATACTTGATCTTGTGCTTTTCCGCCACCGCTTCCAGCACTTTCAGACCCTCACGGACCACCTCAGGACCGGTGCCGTCCCCGGGAATAACTGCGATCTTATAGCTCATCTGGGTTCTCCTTCCTGATTTTTCAAGTGATTATAGCAAAAAGCCTGAAATTTCGCAAGAAAGTTGTCGATATATATAGGAGGAGGACGTGTGCGCTTGAATGGTGCGCGCGTGCCTGAAATATATCATGGGTGGAGCAAAAGGCGGTTTACCGCCGACCATGGAAATAAAGAAGCCGAAAATGGGGACCCGCGTCCTGCAATGGATCGGCGTTAAGAAGAAACCTCCCCAGCAACTTCCCCTCCAGCCCAAATCACCACCCCCCCTGCCCCCGGCACACAACGGGATACAGATCACGACCTTGAAATCCCTGGAAGCAGCGAAAAAGGAAACGCTTACAAATAAGAGCTCGGATAAGGGGGATATCCTCCAGAAATTGGACGTCCGCGACAAGGGCTCCTCGCTGGACAAGGCCTTCAAGGAAACCACCGCCAAATCAAAAGGCCTGCTGGACGGACATCTCTTCATCCGAAGATGCCTCTCCGGACTGGATTGCCTGGCATCCACGCTTTCCCCTGATAAATATAAGAGCGATTACTTCATGCGGAACAGCTGGCTGCTCGACTACGGTTTTTCACTGACCCCGGATAACCTGCTGCTTGCATATCACCTCGGCCTTCTGCGCGAGATGCAGCCGGAACTGCCGCACCCCTGCCTTTCTTTCCTAATCCGGCTCCTGCCCGAAGACGTGAAAAACAGCGCAGATATTATAAGAGATCTGAACTCGGGCCAAAACCTGCTGTTTTTCATGCGCGCGCTCAATTTTGCGATCGCGCGCGAAACACAGAAATACGCCGAGCTGTCAAGGACCGCGGAAACGGAAAAAAGCATCGAAAGGGCAATTGAGCTTTTCAACACCGATATGCGCCTGATCCTCAAAGGCCAGGAGCTGATCGAGGTCATCATGAGGGAGAAAGCGGCTGAAAAGCGCGTGCGCGTGATCCGGTCGCTGATCCGGCTCGGCCGCTTCATCCATGAGGTCGAAAAAGCCATTGAAAAACAGAGCGCCTCAGAGCTCGGGAATGTCATCTATAAGTTGATCTACAAAGAGAACGGGACCGTCGATCTTAAGCTCCTGAGCAAGGTCGTCAAAGACCCTCTCCTTGCCAGCCGCGCCAAAGCGCCGGAAAGGCAGAAGATCGAAATGGCCGACAGCAAACTGAGCCCCTCCGAAAAATACGAGATCGTCAAAGAGGTCAGCGCCTCAAAAGGCAGGGAATGCCTGAGGCTCCTGCTGGATGTTGCGGTCTTCTTCAAACTTAACCCGTTCTCTTCGACCACTGTCAGGGAAGTGGCCCTCCTGCTGATAAAGGAAAGCATAGCCGAAATGGTCCGGTCAAGCCCGGAATGGTCCGCAAAGGTCCCCGCGCCGGAAAGGATGCCCCTTACCGCGGACAAAATACCGGAGACGCCCGCTCCAGAAACACCAGCCATTGCGGAAGCGGTCCCGGAGGCCCCCATCCCCGCGCCACCCCTGCTCACGGAACTTGTCGACCTGCTAGAATACAAGAATGAGCTGACCACCGGCTCTGAAAAAGAGGTGGCGCATTACCAGGCACGAACCGAGGCCATTTCGGATATCCTGCTGGAGACCCCGGAAGCGCTCCCCCTCCTGCTGGAAAAGCACTCCGCATCCTATTCAGGCTGGAAGTCATTCCTTGAGAGCGGGGGATTCGACGTCCACCACCCCGCCACCCAGATCATCGAGCCGCTCATCGACCGGATCATGCAGACCCCGCAGGGAGAGAACCAGGCCCTGGAATATTTCTTCGGGGTCCTTTCCCGGGATGCGGTCTATTCGCTGGGCCCCAAAGAACAGCTCAGGGCCCTGAAGAAACAGCATCTGCCGGTGGACAAGGAGGTCCGAAGGGCTCTCCTCAAAGAGATGGTAAAAACAAGCGCCCAGCCGGCCCCGCTCTTTGCCGAAAGGTCCCGCCCGCAGGAAATAAAGGAAAACATCATCGAGATCGCCAAGGCGAATGACCTGCTGACAGAAAATTCGCCACCCTCCCAACCCAAGATCCTCAATGCCCTCCTGCTGCTGGCGGTCAAGGTCCAGCAGTTCACCGAGCTGGTCAGGGACGGCAAGTTCAACGAAGCCCTGGCACGTTATGATGAGCTGGAACAACTTGACCGGTCAAAGCAGATCAGTAAACTGAGGGTCCCCGACCTCGACCGGCTCAAGGCCTATCTTGAAGGAGCAAGGTATACAAAACGGCAAGAGCACTCCAGCCTGACCTTTATGGCCCTCAAGAGCGTTGACGGCCACATCCCGGCCGCCAAAAGAGTGCTGGAAACCCTGAAAGAGGACCGGGATATCTACGAAGAGATCAGAAAGCTCGCCTTCAACCTCTCCCTGAACATATTCAATGTCCAGTACGCGTGTTGCTTCCTGGCGCAAAGATTCGGTCATGAGGACAGAACAATGGAGAACCTGAGATCGATCCTGGCGGAGGACAAGGATGGAGAACAGCTATTAGCCACGATCAAAAAGATACCGCAGGCGATAGAAGGCCAGTCCCCAAACATCTATGACGACGCTTTTGTCCAGATCAACGAACCGGGCCATGTCCTTGACATCCTCGTGCTCTGGAACCTGATCAACGCCCGCGGGCTGGACCACCGACTTGACCGGATAGATATCGCCGCCAAGATCATCGAGTTCATCAAGACCGACTGGGGAGATGAGGGTGCTCTCTGGAACAAGATCCTGACCATCACCGAAGCTGGAAAATATCAGGTGGTCAATGAGTTCTTCAGGCGGATGCTCAAGAACATCGCGGAGCGCGCCCGGGCCATGGACCTGGCCAAGGGCAAGGCAGAAGGAAAAACGATCCATGTCCTGAAGGACCCGTTCCTGGGATTCAAAGGCGAAGAATACAAAGCCCAGATCGGCATGGCGATCCGCGCCAATGAAGAGACCATTCACCGGACTTATAAAGATCCGCTCTGACCCAGGGCCCGGAAACCCCTTTTCTCCAGGGCGTAGACCCTGAACCTGATGTCCTTAAAGACCTTTCCGTGCTGCGGACCGATCAGCTTGGAAAACTCCTCCAGAACCCTCAACGCCTCTTCCACGCGCTTGGCGTTCGCCACATAGATATCCAGGATAGAACTTCTTTTCGATTCTTTCCTGGTATAGACTTTTCTTCCGATATCCCGCAAAGCCTTCCGATGCTTGAAATGGACATCCCCTTTGGCCAGCCGGTCGATGGATCGGCGAAGCTTACTCCGGATGTTCTTCAACTGAACGGAAATCCGCTTGTTCTCAAGCACGAACCGGGCGACCTCCTCCATCACCCTCAACCCCTCCACCGCCCGATTGGCGTTAACATCAATAATTCTGGATGCTTTTGAGTTTTGAGCTGTAGTTTTGCGTTTTGCCTTTTGAGTTTTAAATTTCATAATTTACCCACTGCATCGGATCGACCCTCAGGTTATGCACGGACATGCCCCAGTGAAGATGCGGGCCGGAAGACACCCCGGAGTTCCCGCTCAGGGCGATGACCTTTCCCCTGGGGACTTCCTGCCCTACTTTAACATACAGCTTGGATAGATGGAAATAGAGGGTCTGGACGCCCTGGCCGTGGTCCAGCACTATGGTCCCGCCAAAAGCCTTGAGCCGCCGGGCGAACACGACCCGGCCGCGATTGGGCGCCTTTATCGGGGTGCCGGTGAAGACCGCGAAATCCACCCCGCGGTGGTTCCCCCCTCTTCTGCCATTGACGATCTGGCGATGGCCAAATCCCTGAGAGACGCGCGCCTGGACCGGAAGCGCGAACTTACCCTGCCAGAGCTGATCGCCCCCCTCCACCTTGAGCATTTTCTCGATCTGGGCCCACTCCATATTTATCAGATCCGGCGCCAACAATTTCTTCTTGGCTGGCTTTAGCCAGTATCTTGAAAAAGGGAACCTGGTCGTACCCACCTTGACCTGACGGTGGATGCTGTTCAGCGTGCCGTCCTTGTTGTACAGATAAAGAAAAAGGTCATAGCGTCCCGGACGCTGGTTGACGGGAACCCCCACCACGCCGCGGAAATCATCTCCATGCCTGAAGCAGGTAATATCCTGGTTCAGAAAGCGGCACCTTACCCAGGAAACTCCCTCGGCAGATGTTAACCGGAGGGTGATAACCTTGCCCTGCCAGGCGACCCGGGGGCTGATGTCCAGGTCAGGGTCCCCGGATGAAGCGGCCACCTGTCCGGCAAAGACCAGTGAAAAGAACAGGACTGATATCAGGGTCCTTCGTATCATCGGCTGAATTCTAGCACACTGTGAAATCCGCTTAAAGTTCCGACGATATCTGATGGAGAGGTCTATCATGCCTGTAAAGATAAATCTATTGCCCGGAGCGCGAAAGATCCCTTCCCGGCCCAAGTGGCTGGACGGGCACGAGTTCAGGTTCGCCCGCATGGAAAGCAACCGCGCTACTTCAAGATACAAGCAGGACCTGGCCAGACAATTCCTGGAAAGGGACCTCAAGAACAGCTCGCATCGGGTCCGGAATGCCCTCATCCTAGGGATGGGAAGGAATTTTGACGAGGTCTCTCTCCTCACCGATCATTTCAGGGACATGCGGGAAATATACATCGTGGAATGGGATCCCTGGAAAGTGACCGCCATCCGCCAGCGGTTCGCCAGAGACGCGTCGCGGGAGCGGATCAAGGTCCTTTGCGAGGACGCGCGGTCCATGCGCCGGGTAGCGGACAGCAAGGTCGA
>Ga0209536_100008972_pt1 | contig 14912 bp, 10 predicted proteins | sample DeeMarSeWOR28_12_FD_187461 | JGI IMG/M metagenome (GOLD analysis project Ga0209536, IMG submission 187461) | Marine sediment microbial communities from White Oak River estuary, North Carolina - WOR-2-8_12 (SPAdes) (version 2) | ecosystem: Environmental > Aquatic > Marine > Intertidal zone >...
GAGCATGGCGGCGCCCCATGTGTCAGGCGCGGCCGCGATCCTGGCTTCAACAGGCCTTTACGATCCCGCTGGGCTCAAGTCGAAATTGGGTGAAACGGGGAATTACAGCTATGTCGGTGATGAGGATCGCGACGGCGAAAAGGAGCCATTGCTGGATCTCAATTCAGGAATATTAAGCCTTCCCAGTATCCAGTCTGAATAAGTTGATCGTCCGGCGAATACAAATGATGATTTATCGTTTACTATTGGCGTTTCTGCAAGTAGGGAGGCAGTGACGGGACTTATTCCCCCTCTTGCCCCGAATTTTTTCTTGTTCCCCTTCCTTGTTGAGATCTCGAATATAGATGCCAGGCGACCACCATACTCCACAGGGAAATTATTCTTATAGAGTGTGAAATCGCTGATCATATCAGGATTAAATGCGGAAAAGAAACCGAAAAGGTGGCCTGTATTAAGCACCGGAACCTCATTTATAAGAAAAAGATTCTGGTCACTTCCGGACCCCCTTACGTTAAATCCCGAGGATCCTTCCCCCACGTTCTGCACTCCTGGTATCAATTGTGCCACTTTCAGAATATCGCGCTCTCCCATTACTACAGGGATGGTCTTTATCTCCTTAATATCTATTCTCTGAAACCCCATCTGTATGCCCCTTACATTATCATGTCTGCCCGACTTGACAACAACCTCGCGAAGATCAATAAGCTGTTCCTGCATCTCAATATTAAGTGTACCGGTAGAATTTAGTACCAGGATATATGATTCTTTTTCCATTCCCATACAGGATATTGTCAGATTGTATGTCTCTCCTGGCTGAAGCTGAATAGCATAGAAACCGTCCCTGTCGGATATCTCACCCCTTGTGGTTCCTTCCACTATAATGGTTGCACCAGGGACAGGTTCACCCGAGGTGGTCGAGGTGATACGTCCGGAGAGCAGTGCTCTTCCTGTTTCAATATTCTCAGGGGAACCAACTGTAACACGGTTTATTTTCTTTTCATATGAGAACTGCCCTATGATGTCAGAGGGATCAATGGCGTTACCATGCTCCTCAAGGTCAATAGTTCCAGTCATGAAATCATCTGTAATGGGAATGTCCCCTGTAAGAAAGTATTGTCCACTGCCCCTGTAGACGAAATGGATATTACTCGCAGAAAGAAGATCATTCAGGAAGCCAGTAAGTTCTATTGAGTCACCTGATACCGTTACTTTCAGCCCGGTTACCCACTCAGGGCGATAGTATATCCTGATTCCATGCCTGCTTTTAAGATCATCAGCAAACTCTATAAAGGATATATTACTGTATGTTCCTGAAATAACCGGGTTATCATGAACACTTATCTCCATAGTTAATCCTATCTGCTGCAGCGAAAAGGCAGTAAAAGGGCATTGCAATAAAAGAACTAATATTATACAGCTTCTATTCATCGGCACCTGAAAGGAGAGTATTACAATGATCAATCAGTTTTTTTCGCTCATTAATTCTATTCCTGATTAAATATAGGCTGTTTTGCCTGACATATCTTTTCAGCGGTTTTTTTATCTCAGGAAAGGTCCTGTAAAGAGTGTTTTTACTTCTGAAAGGTATAAGTGTTCCCTTATGGAACAGGTACTGCTTCATATATTCTTTATATTCATAATCAGCTGATCCTGTGCTGCCTGTAATTTCGAGGGACTTTTTTTTGCTTATAAGGTACTGCAAAGGACCTCTGCTGATAACCTCAGCAAAGGGGATGTCGGTGGCATCGTCAGTGCCAGGTAAGGGAATAAACTCACTGTTTCCTATTTGAATCCTGGTTATGCTTCCTGAATTCAGTCCTATCTCGTATACAGCATAATCTGTTGTAGTATATTTCAGGATTACCTTGTTCAGGGTGATATCATATTTGACCTGGAGACCATCGAATCTTGCGGTAGGCGTTTCAATAATGCCATTCTTCCATGAATCATCAATATAGTATGGGTGCCCCTGAATTGAGCCTTTCAGAGGCCCATAATATATATGACCGCTTATCAATCTCTCATCTCCCCCATAAACATTATCAAAGTAAAGCGCAAGTAGTTCAGTCTCACTTTGATCCAGCTTTCCCTGTGATATGACAGGGTAAGATAAGATTAATGAAAAGATCACAAAAAAGAAGTTTAACTTAAGGTTCACTCAAAAATTGTTTTATCGCTTTAAGGTAAGTGAAAAAGTTGATTGCTAACTGTCATTCTTTAATCAAAAGTAATGCCATTTATTATTAAAATTATCAGGAATAAATGATGTTGTTAAGCAGTATAATAATTTACAATGGCTGAAATTAAATATACCTTATACTGTCAGGTATACTGTTCTTCGATTAAAAGGAAATCCTGTATAACCTGATACAATTTCTGAACAGTACATTATCTGCCTCATCCAACCTGAAGCTATTCTTTATGTTTTCAACAACTGGCAGGTAGTGTTTATAAGTATCAATTCCATGCACAATTGCATCGGTTCCAAACAGTATCTTCTCCGAGCCGCACTCTTTAATAGCCTTAATCACATTCTCAGTTTTTACCTCTGAGGTATCACCGTAAACATTATTATGATTCCTGATAATATTTATTGCCTCACAGTTATCTGTATTCAGTCCCATATGGACCATGATGAATTTAATTTCAGGGAACTTATCCGCCTGAACTGCAACATAGGCCGGGTCAGACAATCCATCATTCTCAGTATGCACCTGGATTGGTAAGTTATATCTTTCTGCCATTTTGATATATGGCATAAAACGGTTATCTGTAAATTTAATATTTGAAAGTGAAGGATGCATTTTAAGACCGGCGATATGATCCCTGTTTTCTGTTATGAATTGCTTGAGAGTTGCTGTAACCTTTTCGGTATTTGGTTTGATCCAGAGTAAAGCCTTCAGGTGGGGACGCCCAGATTGGGCGTCCCCACGTAGGCGTACGAATTCTACCAGTCTTCGAAAAGATACCAGTTGCGGAATTTGTTTTTCAGGTGGAGCCAGTTGCCCTTCAGAGTCAAATTCAGCACTTTCAATGCTGGAAACGAGAGCAAAATCAATGGAATATTTTTTCAATGCAGCAATCAGGTCTTTGCCGGGAAGATTTGAAACCCTGTTTTTGCCAACAGGATATGAGATAGTGCCAATATGGGTATGTGAGTCGATTAGCATGGATTAAAGATAGGGATTTATAATATTTATTAGTTGAGGTGTCGAGGTGTTTATAATTCAACATTCATAATTCCCTACACTCTGATTTTTGCCTTAAATTATTGACTTCACCGTTAATATTTAATATATTTATTTAGTCGTAGAAATGGATCTATAAATCTTAAAGCTTCTATATGGCAAGGCCGATTTCAGAATATCCTGTACTGTTATATCTGGTTCTTGTCCTTATCATAGCATCCTGCAGGCCGTTAATATATAATATTCCCGACATCACTGATCATAAAATATTTCCTTACAGGGTGATAAATAACTCTCCCGATTATGTATTCTTTTTTGAAAGAAATTGCGAGGATAATCGTTTGGGTCAGGCAATATTTATCAATAAACAGGAACTTTTACCGAATGCCGTTTGCCTCGATGACTATATGGATCATTCAAAAACAGTAGCATTCTTAATAATCAGGAGGGATACCATTCTGTATGAAAAGTATATGGAACCATACGATGAAGGAAGTATCTTCAATACTTTCTCTGTCACTAAAATGTTCATTACCACCCTTATTGGAATCGCTATCAGGGAAGGTTATATTGAAAGTGTCAATCAACCAGTCACCGATTATATCCAGGAGCTTGCTGGAATAGATGGCTTTGACAAATTAACCATCAGGCATTTACTGCTGCATACATCGGGAATAAGGTTTTCAGATATAAAGTATAGTCCCTTTTCAGACAATGCGCGTTATTATTATGGAAGGAATCTGAGAAAATTGTTAATGAAAGTCGAATTATATACTGAGCCAGGTAAAGAAATTCATTATAGCAGTCCAAATGTACAGTTGCTGGGTCTTATACTGGAAAGAGCCACAGGAACAACACTTAGTTCTTATCTTGAAGAAAAGATCTGGAAAGAACTGGGCATGAAGTACCCGGCAAAGTGGAGCCTCGATAATAATACGGATCATTCCTTCGAAAAATGTTTTTCCAGCCTTAATTGTACAGCAACCGACCTGGCAAGGTTAGGCAGATTATATCTCAATAATGGATATTATAATATGAAGCAAATACTCCCGGAAGATTTTTATTCTAATTGCACAAGCAGGGACACAACAGATGGGAGTACATGGACCTTCCAGTATAATTTAGGATTAAGTCCGAAAGGATATGAAAGTTTTTATTCAAGCGGCCTTTACGGGCAGCTTATTTATATATACCCAAAAAAGAATTTAATTATTGTAAGGGTAGGCAAGAAAGATCTTAAATATAATCCCCAGTTCCTGAGAAATAATATATTACAAATTATAGATCAGATATAATTAATGCCTTTGAATTTCAGATTCTTTTAATTCAATCAGGCCAAGTCTCATCCTGGCATAACGGTGAGCTGGATTTAAATCAAGACAGCGGGAATACCACTTTATGGCTTCATCTATTCTGCTTTCATCCTCCAGCGCCTCAGCAAGCATATAGCATAATTCAATCGATTCAGGACACTCCTTTTCAGCAAAAGTCAGGTATTCAGATAAGTCCTTTTCTCTTTCAGTGCTTTTTATAACAAATTCATAATAAAATTCGATGAATAATTTTTCCAGGTTATAATCACTTTCCAGCAATTCCTGCTTTTTAGAATTATATGCTTCTTTCATTCCTATAAGTCCACTTGCAGCATATTCTTGCACAAGTTCATTCTTTACTTTTTCCAACCTGTGAATGATCTGGTCATAATCTTTCACTGCCCTCATTGCAGGATCAATATTATTCTGGTAATCTTTTGCGCTCATTTTTGTAAATATATCAGGAGTATTGGTGATATTAAAATCAAAAGGTTCAGAATCCTGGTAATAATCCACCGAGCAGTGAATTTCGACCTGTGGATGGTTGGGTAATCTGAATTTCCTTACTGCGCCGTAGTGGTTAGGTCGGCCAGAGAATGGTTCGCCTACGATGGTTGCATTAGTATACCTATCAAAGATCGTTGTGAAATGCACTGCGGCTGAATAAGTCACACGGCCGGTTATCAGGAAAAGTTTATCGGGCTGGTCAATATATGGCCTGGCTATAATGCCTTTTAGGATAGGCAGTTCCACATGGTTGCCTCCATTGTTTGCTCTGATGTCGATGATTAGCTTTTCCGCCTCAGTGCTATCAAGAGCTACAAAGAACTGATCACATAATTGACGGAAAGAGCCTTCTTCATATGTATCGCTATGTGGAAAATTGAATGAGTTGATCTGCAGATACATTATTTTATCCCCAGGGATATATTCGAACCAGAAGGCTTTATTTAAATTCTTCAACCACATTGGCAATGGATTCACAGCATTTTCATTTATGGTAGCTAGCCCATTACCCGCCTGTGGATACCACCCACTGCCGAAATACACTGCCATGCTAAAAAAAGAAACAGTTGGAACTTGAATTTGAATTTTTTCGTTATTTATATTTTGAAGGATGAGGTCGATCTTATCTATCTCACGTACAGCACAGATATATTTCAACATCTCTGCAAAACTCAGTGAGTAATAAAGATACTTTTTTTCTCCAGAGGGATTGTCATGACTCCATAATCCACCCAGTCTCGATGCGGCTTCAGCCACGGACATCTTTCCTATCGATAATACCTTAGAACCAATCAGATCCCGGTGCTGCTCCATCCCAGCCATAATATACACACCATCTTCAAAGGGATACATTATGACAGGTAACAGATGGAAGGTTTGGTTCAACCACTGAGGATCCGAAGCTTCTATAGCCAGCCTTGTGTGTCCATCGTTTAAGCTGACCAGCAGCTCAGAGATCGATATTACTATATCAGCTTCGCTTAATTGGGGAATTTCTTCATAAAGCCTTTCCTTTAGTTTATAGAACTGCTCCTCTGGATAAAAGGCATAAGGATCGGGATGCATTATCTCGATCCTTTGAATCAGATATTCAAGATCATCCTGCCATGCATCTGCCTGCTGACCTCTGACATAGATGATACCAAATAACACCAAGCAACTAATAAGCGTAATTTTTTTCATTTCAATCATCTTATTTTTTCATTTTGTGAATAGTCTAATACATATATATCCATGATCGATGGTTTGGTTTTCAGATTGAATTTCACTTCATTATCATTTATTCTTTTAACATTATTTTTATTCTTTAAAAATACGTCAACAGAATAGGGTAAATCGGTGAACGCTTCGGTTTTGTAACGCATTTGGAAACCATGTAGCTAATAAAAAATAAATACTTCCCTTCAGGAGCAAGTCGCAGTGTGAGCCCTTCCAGAACAACAATGGGAGCGGTCCATTGCTCGTTCCGGTTATTTGTTGGTCAATTCCATTAAAAAAGCATCATATGTACCTGATCCGAACGAATTAGTATGACCGGCAACAATAATTCTTCCATCTTTCGTTATAAAGACTGCACTTCCCCAGTCTGAACCGTAGTCTGTGCCGATGGTTTTTTGCCAGATAACATCACCCCCTTTACCTATCTTTGCCAGGAGGATATCATTATTCTGTCTTTCTGATTTTGAAGTACCGCAAATAATAAACTCTTCGTTTGGATTTTCGGCTACAGACCATCCATAATCGTAAAATTCGCTGTTACCTAAATTTTGTCCCCAGATAAGATTACCATCATCATCAGTTCTAACAACCAGTGCATTCATAATATCTCTGGCATTTGAATATCCGACCAGCATGAATCCCTGACCGGATGACGGCTTAAGCTGAGAAACCCAATCCGTCGGAGTAGGACTCGCTTCGGGCAGAATGCTGTTCATCTGCCCTCCAAAAGATTTTGTCCATAGTTCATTACCCTTGTCATCAACTTTAACCAGATATACATCGCTGTTGCCACCGCCGAATGTGCCGGTCGTCCCGCCGATGATAAAGTTACGGTCTTCCAGCCTGTATATTGAACTGCCTATTTCAAATCTTTCTCCGCCATAAGTCTTTGACCAAAGCTGATTTCCATTCCTGTCTGTACTAACAAGATAAATATCTTCTTCTCCATTGCCGTATGAATGAGTGAAACCGCAAATCATATATCCGTCATCTGATTCACAGGAAGACATTCCTACATCCCAGCTTTCCCCACCGTATGTCCCTGACCAGATTTCATTCCCTTTGAAATCGATTTTAATTGCATAAACGTCCTTCGATCCGGCGCCATATGAAGTGGTGTAACCTGTAATTATATATCCGTCCGAAACTTCAACGCATCCGTAACCATACTCAGTTCCATTTCCGCCATATGTTTTATACCACTCCATATCACCTTCAGCATTTGTTTTAACTACTAGAACATCCGAATCGCCGGAACCGTGAGAAAAAGTATATCCGGTCAGGAGGAAACCGTTGTCCAATGTCTCAATGACTGCCCTCAGGCCGTCCGCACCGAAACCGCCAATCTTTTTTGCCCACCTCACATCCTCTGCAACAAATTGAATCGGGGAGGATATAATAAGTTTTTCGTCAGGATTATTTTTATGCGGTCCCCGGGAACCTCTTTCTTCAATCATGGTCGCAAGAGCCATTACCACATGATTGTTATAAAACTGATCTCTCGATCCTGTCATAACGCATCCTTCAATAAGGGGAGGAAAATCCTTACCGAGAAACTCTGCTCCTGCTTTTTCATATTCCTCTTCGAATGGAGGCTGCCCTATGACTTTTTTACCTCTTATAACATCAGCCGCTGCCAGAACGCGTGAGCCGGAGCATATGGTTGAAACCGGTATGTCTTTTTTCACGGCCTCTTTTATTATATCCATCGCTTCTTCATTATCCATCAATTCGCGGAAAGGATCAGTCTGGAAGTAGGAAGTTGCAGGCATGATCATCAGGGCATCGTAGTAATCGATATTGACTATCTGATCAAATTTAATATCCGGGACTATCGGCTGAAACTGGTATGGTTCACTAAAAAAATCACAACCGGAAATTGAGTCCCGAAGACCGGCAATGGTAACATTCCAACCGTATTGCTCGAATCCATCCCGGTTTAAAAAATTATTTGCACCGAATTTGTTATCAAGCAGAACCAAAACATTTATCCCTTTCAACCGGAATTGTTCAAAAATCCAGCTTTTTAATGGTTCCTCAATTTCTATCAATGCATTCCAATGTTGATAGTCGGCGAACAGATCATAGCGCGCCGTTACAAGATCATTCAGTTTTTTAATTCTTTTCTCAAGTGGAATATCGTAATACAGGTTGAGAGGGTAATTATATTTTACTGAGAATTCACATATTTCTTCAGTTTTCATTTCTGATAACACCGTTGCGGATAATATGGCCTGATGAACAAATACCGCATAGCTGGGATTTCTTCTGTAAAGTTCGAGATACGCCGGCAGGGAGTAGAGTTTAACGAAATTTTCACGCCATTTACTAAAAAGACCTCTCCCGGGATTAACCACTAAATGCCCCGCGTTTATGTAAGGCCGGATATCAATATCCTCTACATTTGGTTTCATAGGGAATATTCTTTCATCAGGAACATGACAATCTTTGTATATTATTGACCAGAATTCATCGAGCGGCTGACTGTAAATGCTGCCAACGTTAATATGATGCACAGGACGGTACCCTAAATTTATTCCTTCCGGTAAAATAAACTCCGCGGGTTCATTGAGAAGCATATTATCGGGATCCGTCCACGCCATAAACTTAAATTTGCCTGTGGCCAGTCTTTCCGCCTCTGCGGCAGCAAAAGGTTTACCTGCCAACGGGAAACGGAGAATACTTTCTTCGATCTCAAATGGGAAAAGTCTGACTCCGAGATCATGCAATTTTTCACGTTTATCTGAGGAGAGGTTTTCAACTTTATTCGGAACAAATGCCCATATGGGACTTGATGAATATATGCCTGCAAACTTTCTTATGCTTCTTGCCCAAATCAGAGATTCTACCTCATTTTGCCCGGGTATAACCATACATGCAAAAACAAGATCATTTTTACCTGACGGATTGCAATCCCAGGTAATGAATGAACTGAGATGCAGAAGTATAAAAAGAATCCATATTGATTTAAAGCGCTTTTTCATTCTATTAGATTGTTATTATTCTTATTCCTCTCAAATTCACAAGCACATATACCATTTTATCTCGGCAGATGAAGATTGCATATCTCATAGATCAACAGTAAAGAAAGTTTTATCTATACTCAACTCTGAGTAATTTAATTCAATGGAAATACCGTTGTCTTTTATGACCAGCTTTTTCTCGCTGTCTATAATCTCAGGTGCTTGGTTCAATCCGTTGATCATCAGTCTGCTTATCCTGTATGCATCATCAAACCATGTAATGCACGGATGGTTCATTATCCTCAGGCTTCCACTTTCATTGCCGGCCGAAAAGAAAATTCTGTGATAGACACCTCTGTTATCCAGTATTTCAATCTCCAGTGGCTCGAACATCCTGATGTTTAATGGATTTTCCGGGGAACGTATCTCTAGCCGGTAGCCCGGAGCATTGAAGAATTCTTCGATCTCCTTCTTCTTTTGCTCCTGCCACTCATTGAAATCTGCTTCAGCGGATGCTTTCATACTATCTGTATCATTGGATTCGAAAGCTTTTTCCTTGACAGGTAACTCTTTAACAACAGTTTCCAGGATATCTTCCAGGTAGATGCTATCGTTTTTTTCAAGATGCAATTTCCAGTCAGGACTCAGCTTGTCGAGTATCATAGCTATCCACCTTCCTTCAACATAGCCAAGATCCCTGATCCCCGCAGGTGCAATTCCATTGGTAATGTCAGTAGCATCCAAGGGATGCTGGTCCCTGGCTCTTTTCTCGATATAATCTGACAATCCTTCCGTAAGCTGCAATTCATTTTCATAATTTGCGAATTCAAAGGGCACCAGGTCAAGCCTCTCTTTTCTCAATAGTAATCCCAGCTTCGTCCATCCGACCGTTTCCTCTCCTAGCCCTGGAATTACAGCCCTTTTAAATGCTTCTTTTTCCATTCGCCTCAGAAAGAGTGATTCAATTGTCTCTTCCGGATATATAAGCAGCAAGCCATCATTTTGTCTCCAGCCCGGATAGCGGGTTCTCTGAAAAATATGAAACTGCTCATGGACTATGATGCCGGACATGTCTCTGAGATTATATTTTTCTCCGGTTCTTTTTGAGAAGGAGCTGAGGACGCTTGTCGCTATCCATTTTTCGCCCAGCCGGACTATGGAATTTCCCCGAACCAGCGGATGCTGCCCTTCATAAACCCATACTTCCGGATCTTTGTCGGACCTGATAAAACCTTCATTAATTGCATCGGAATGAAACAGGTATGTGTTTAAGCTGTCAAACACAAGAACGGGTATTTCTGAAACCCTGAACTCTGGCCAGAGTGCATCAATCTCAGGGCCTGAAGCCAGCTTCATTACCTTGAAAACATCCGCAACAGGTTTTCTCGGTTCTTCCTGACTCAGAGCAGCTTTGCTCATGAAGAGCATTAAAATTGTTAACATAATAATGCTTGCTACGAAACACATTTTATCAATCAGTTTATTTTTCATCATTGTTGCTCTTTTAATTCTTGAATGATTTTAAATGCATATTTTCTCCAGCTTTAATCTATTCTTTTAACTTCAACCTTTCATTGCTCCTTATGGCGTTAAATATTTTCTGTCCCTGAAATACAGTTTTTTCTAGTGAACACATAGTTGTCACAAAAAGTATTTTGATGGTATTGCTTTAAGCAATTTCATATTTCCTTTTATTTCAAATTTTGAGGGTTTAATTCATCAATAAACCCAGTACTGATCCAGCAGATAGCATCATCGAGAAAAAAAAGATATTTGCCGTCGGGTGAAAGAGATAAGAAACCACCGCAGTGGTGAGGGGTCTCAACTCCTATGCGTTCCGTCCAGGAGCCGTCTGCTTTTTTATACAGGATATTTAATTCAGATGATGTATGCTGTTTGTTGAGAGTGTTGACCAGCATATACTCTTCATCGGGATCGATTACAATCGCTAATTCATAGTCATCTGAATTGTAGCTTTCCCCCAGCTTTTCAGGCTGGGTGAATTTCCCATTCACCAATCGTGAAACAAAGACTTCCTCATTAGCTGTAAACGGATCTCTTGAGAAATAAAGCGAACCATCCGCTGTAACGCAGTGAAGCCGCTCCATAGAAGAGGAATTGATCAGAGGTGATAACGGTTTCGGGTCAGACCATCCACTTTCTGTCCTCTCAACAAGGTAAATATCGTTATCACTGTCAGCATCAGCCGGGTCACTTCTATATTCAATATAGAGTTTGTTTCCATCGGGCGAGAAAACGGGCCGTTCAACCCGTATATTTCTTACGAAAGATGCTTGTTGAGGAGCGGTCCACTGTCCAGCCACCATTTTCATGGTATATAATCTGAGATTATCAGCTACTCTATTGTCTGTATACCAGTTGACATTTGTGCACCAGAATACTTCTTTGCTGTCAGGCGAAAAGACAGCGGCGCTGTGCTCAAAATTCTCATCCACAGATATGATCCCAGGTGCGAAAATTTCCGGTGACATACCAGGCGGTTTCTGGCCCAGGTAGGGGCCGGTGAGGATAGGGAAGTCTTCTTGTTGAGAATGAGTGGTTTGACTGACTAATAGGAATATGAAAATCCCTCCGTAAAAAAATGCATTTTTCATTTTTATTGGAACTTTAATTTAATTCTTTTGAACTTAGTGTTTCAATGATCTAAGTATTGGTACCGTAGTGCCAATATAATTCAATCTATGCCGTATATCTTACTGATTCAAACCGCTGTGACAGGTTTTGATCCACTCATCAAATTTGCTGGTAAACTCAGGACCAGATGGAACTGAGTGCCCGTATCCCGTATATATATCCCTGGTAATATTAGCTCCAATGTGCTCCATCTTCATAATCATTTTATGTGTTAAAGGATAAGGGCAATTCAGGTCATTTACCCCATGGTATATGAAAATTGGTATATCCTTAAAATACTTGATATACTTCTGCTTCAGAAAATTGGGGTATTTCCCTCCCTTTTGTTTCATGAAAATGTTGATTTTCGGCTCACCAGCAATTATTGCTATAGCCCTGTATCTCCCGGGATTCTCGTAAAAGGTCCGGTAAACTCCATATCCACCCATAGAAAACCCTGAAAGGAAGATGTTTCCCGTGTCTATTTTGAAACTTTTTATAACATCATCAATCGCCTCGTTTATATCCCTCTGCGATTCAGGAGTACCGTAGTAGTTAGATATTCCCCGTCCGTTTGGAGCAATGCATATGAAATCGTTCCTAACAATGTAACTGTGGTTTTTCAAGGCATTCAGGTCGGTCCTTCCGCTGCCATGCAGAAAAACCATTAACGGATAGGTCTTGGAAGGATCATAATTATCCGGTAATTTGATTGAGTATGGCCTTAGAGTACTGTCAATACACGATAAAAACGCCCTTCGGTGATCTTCATTCAGGATTAAAAGACCCTGTTTACCATTTAAATAATCGGTCACTATTTGATTTAAGAAACCAATCTCTTCTGATAAGTTCTCATAAATATAATGCTTGTCCAGGTTCTCAAGCTTGTCTTCTGTTTCATTGCTGTAATACATCAGGCAATTATAATCACCTTGTGATATTTCATCCTTCATTGAAAAAAGATCCTCTTTTATTTGAGGAATATTTATTTCTGGGAGTATGGAGAAATCAACATCCAAACTGCAAACATCAGGTGATTCAACTTTTATATTATATAATCCAGGTTTGACCTCAGGAAAATTGAGTGAAATATAATTAGATTGCTTCTCCACATTATATTTCAATTCGTGGTAGTTATTATAAACTTCCTTACCTTCTTTGTCAAACAGGAATATTTTCATCCTTTTATTTATCACGTGATTTGCAAAATCGAGAAAAATAACCTCTACGGTATCGTTTTCAAAATAGTTTCTTCTGCTTGGTCTCCAGTATAATTTCTCATTCAGAGTATCCGGTTTTTCAAATACAAGTGGTTTGTATTTACGGCCACTGGATTCAGATGGGAGACTAAAGTCCCAGAACAGCCCCCTGATAATTGGTATTGACCTGTTAATAAAAGCTTTTAGGAACCATATGTTGGTACCAATGACCATATTATCCCAGGGATGGAAAGGATATGCTATTTGCCATGGTAGCAAAAGTTCAAAAGAGATCACCCCGTTGTGTGCGGCAAATTTTGTTTTAACATCCCCTGTGAGCCTCTCAAGTTGGGTTACATTATCTTTATACCAGATAATCTTTTCGGCCCATTTCTGTTCCTCAATCTTTTGCGGGGAGAATCCAAAAACATAGAACCTGTTTGTAAGTTTTAATCCTTCAGTTCCTTCAGCCAGAAGGAATATTGCCCCATCACCATTCTGATAACCCCTGTCTTTGCAGATTATACTATCAGCTTTCCCTTCCATGTAAAGATACAGGAAGTCTACTGTATAAGCTATTCGAAAATTTGCTTCCCTGAAGCTTTTAAAAAGGAATAAATCGATTTTAACAGGTAATTCTCTGACTGGTAGTAATTTAAGGCGTTCATCAAGAACTCCATCAATGATAGGGGTAAATTGAATGTAATCTATTTCAGGTGTAATCTGACCTCTCTGTGCTTCATATACTATAATTAAATTCAGCCTCAGGGATACATATAGCAATATTAATATCGACTTTAATATATTTTTAATTATCATTTTCATTTTCGTGAGAATAGTCTTTAGAGAGGATTAGAAACCGACCAACCTGAAACCTATTATTCAATAAAAAATCTCCCACACCGGGTTATTTTGTTTATGTTATTATTATTCAGGAGTAAAACCAAGGATGATCAGACCTTTCTTAACCGAAGCAACGAAGAGCAGTGTTCCTTCAACAAAAATATCATGAGTGCAACCGAGTCCACCAAGTTCACCTATTTGCCTGGGATGCATCGGGTCAGTAATATCCAGGACTTCAACGCCAAAATTATCAGCAACAAAAAGAAGTGAATCATCGCCCCAGACACTCAATGCTTCACCCCCGTCATCATCACAGAACCTTCCAATTCGTTGTGGGCTGCTTCTCTCCTTAATACTATATATTTCGATTCCATATTCATGACGCCCGAGAAACAGGTAATCTTTGTGAACATGAATATTCCATGCTGCCTGTGTGCCAGGGATAGTGGTTACTTTTTGGGGATCAGCGGGATTCATGACATTTATAATCTCAAGTCCATTAACCCTGTTTGCCACGTAAGCTATACACTCAATACAGACAATTCCTCTTGCAGGGCCTTCACCATACTTACTTACTAAGTATGGCCTTGCAGGATCGCTGATATTAAAAATCTCTAATCCTGCTGAAGTGGCTACGTAGGCCAGGGTATCTTCCACCCAAATGCTATGTCCGCTCCCCTGCAGCGGAAGATCACCAAGCTTCTGAAGTTTTGTGGGATCGCTGACATCTATTATGGCTACCGAGAAGTCATGATCGTAATCGACATAGGCATAGTTTTCAGAGACGCCGACAGAAAAACAATAGTAGGGGAGACTGTAAATTCCGGTCAGAACCGGCGCGGTGGGATCGCTGATATCGATAATCTGCAGACCGCTTTCATGAGCCGCCAGATAAGCATAATCACCCTGAATGGCGATTCTGTAAACCGCGCCGCCCGGTTCAATTGATCCGGCCAAAACTGGTGTCTCCGGGCTGGAAATATCATAGACCAAAAGACCGGGATATCCGGCAGCCGCATACAGGTAGGTGCCGTTTACTAAAAGGTC
>Ga0209536_100008973_pt1 | contig 14910 bp, 12 predicted proteins | sample DeeMarSeWOR28_12_FD_187461 | JGI IMG/M metagenome (GOLD analysis project Ga0209536, IMG submission 187461) | Marine sediment microbial communities from White Oak River estuary, North Carolina - WOR-2-8_12 (SPAdes) (version 2) | ecosystem: Environmental > Aquatic > Marine > Intertidal zone >...
GCCGGTGGCGGTCGGCTGGCGCAGCAGGCCGAGTTTCTGCGAGGTAATCCGGCCGATGCTGGTCAGCAGCATGGCCGGGCGCTCGTCGTCGATTCGCGCCAGCGCCTCGCGCGCGAGGTAATGGGTGCTGGCCAGGGTCGCGCTGCGGCTGATCCACAGCGGCAGCACCTCGCGCATGTAGCCGAGCAGGGCCGGCCAGTCGTCGATCGCGCCCGGTGGCGGCTGCGGGTATTCGCAGCCGTTCAGGATACCGAACAGGCGCTTGCCGGCCTTCGCCGCGCGCAGCTCGGCCTCGAGGCCTTCGCCGCCGTGAACTTCGTTGGTGGCGTCGTCCGGATGCAGAATCTCCTCGGCATAACTCGGCGATACCGTGTGCACGGCATCGGCCAGCCGGATAGCCGCGGCCACCGGGTTGACGCAGTCCTGCCAGGTCGGGTCGAACAGACGGTTGCGATCGTAAACCAGGTCCGGATACCAGCTTTGCAGGGAGGATTCCTGGCCGGCGAACGGACGGATGCCCTGAATCGCGAGGTTGTGGATGCTGTAGACGGTGCGCAGCCTGCCGAGCGCGGCATAGGCCGGATCGTAGCGCCGCAGCACGAGCAGCAGGGCGGCGTGCCAGTCGTGCAGGTGGAGCACGTCGAGATCGCCGAATACGTCGCGCTTTACCGCTTCGCAAACGGCGATACAGAACAGCGCGAACTTGCTCGCGTCGGTCTCGAACGGGCGTCCGGGCGGGTCGTCGCAGTAGATTCGGCCCGCGCCGCAGGCGCTGAACAGCGGGTGTTCGATCACGTAATGCCGGACAAGCTCGTTATCGCTTAAGGTTTTCAGCTCGAACAGCTGCAGTGATTGCTGCCGGCCGGCAAAACTGACCTCGAGCGTCGCCAGCTGTTTCGCGCCGGGCAACCCGGCGAAAACGCCGTAACCCGGGGTAACGATGGATGTGCTGCAGTCGCGCCTTGCCAGCGCCAGCGGTACGTCGCGCACCACGTCGCCGATGCCGCCCACCTTGCCGCCGGGCAGGGCGCCGTTTTCCGCTGCAACCATGAGGATATGCGGCATCAGGTCACCACGTCCGCTCGGCTGCGCCCGGTGTATTTCTCGATATCGGCAATTTCGCCGGCGAGCGCGATGAGTTCCGCGAGCGCATGCTGGGGATCCGCGCCCTGGCGCGCCGGATCGGTTTCGTGATCCTCGATATAGACGCGCAGGGTAGCGCCGACGGTGCCGGTGCCCGAGAGCCGGTAGACGATGCGCGCGCCGCCGCGCATCAGGATGCGCAGACCCTGCTTCGCGCTGCGGCCGCCATCGACCGGATCGGTGTAGGCGAAGTCGTCGGCCGTCGCCACTTCGTAGCTGCCGAACACCTTGCCAGAGAGGCTGCCGACTCGATGGCGCAGGGCCTCGACGAGTACCTGCGCGTCGTCGTTGTCGACGCCCTCGTAATCGTGCCGGGTATAGTAGTCGCGGCCGAACCTGCGCCAGTGCTGCTGCACGATCTCGGCTACCGTCTCGCCGCGGGCGGCCAGGATGTTGAGCCAGAACAGCACGGCCCAGAGCCCGTCTTTCTCGCGCACGTGGTCCGAGCCGGTGCCGAAGGACTCCTCGCCGCAGAGCGTAATTCTGCCGGCGTCGAGCAGGTTGCCGAAGAACTTCCAGCCGGTCGGGGTCTCGAAGCAGGGAATGTCGAGGGTCGCTGCGACCCGGTCGACCGCCTGGCTGGTCGGCATCGAGCGCGCCACCCCGGCGAGGCCCTCGCAATAGCCCGGTATCAGCGAGGCGTTCGCCGCCAGTAGCGCGAGGCTGTCGCTCGGCGTCACGTAAAAATTCGCGCCGAGGATCATGTTGCGGTCGCCGTCGCCGTCCGAGGCGGCACCGAAATCGGCGGCATCGCCGCCGCTCAGCCGCTGCTGCAGCGCCACGGCGTGCGCGAGGTTCGGGTCGGGATGCTCGCCGCCGAAGTCCGGCAACGGATTACCGCGCAGCACGCTGCCCGCCGGCGCGCCCAGGCGCTGTTCCAGGATGGCATGCGCATAGGGCCCGGTGACCGCGTTCATCGCATCGAAATGCATGCGGAAGGATCCAGATGCGAGCAGTTCGCTGATGCGCTCGAAATCGAAAATCTGCTCCATCAGGCGGGCGTAGTCCTCGACCGGGTCGACGATGTCTATGACGCAGTCTCCGAGCCGCTGTCTGCCGATGCGGCCGAGATCGATTTCGACGCCTTCGATGATGTGATACTGCTCGATGGCGAGGCTTCGCCGGTAGATCGACTCGGTCAGCTCCTCGTTCGCCGGCCCGCCGTTGGCGGCATTGAACTTGATGCCGAAATCCGCGTCGGGCCCGCCGGGATTGTGGCTCGCCGACAGGATGATGCCGCCGAAGGCGCCGAACTTGCGGATCAGGCAGGATGCGGCCGGCGTCGACAGCAGGCCGTGCCGGCCGGCGATGATACGGCCGAAGCCATTTGCGGCCGCCATCCTGATGATGATTTGCAGCGCCTCGTCATTGAAGTAGCGGCCGTCGCCGCCAACCACGAGGATTTTATTATCGGTCTCGCGAGCGTGTTCGGCGGTCGCGTCGAAAATCGACTGCACGAAATTCTGCAGGTAATTGTCCTGCTGGAAAACGCGCACCTTCTTGCGCAGCCCCGAGGTACCGGGTTTCTGGTCGCTATAGGCCGCCGTGGCAATCGTCTGCCGTCGTGTCACCCCAATTCTCCTAGCGCTGCTCGTGGGTCGTCTGGTGCAGCATGTCGGGCGTCACCAGCACCACGCCGTTGGCGGTCACGCGGAAACCGCGCTCGCGGTCGTGGTCGTGGTCTTCGCCGATCACCGTGTCCTCGGCAATGCTGCAGCCGCGATCGATGATGGCCTTGCGGATGCGCACGTTGCGGCCGATATCGACCTCGGGCAGGATCACGCTGTCGGTGATCTCGGAGTAGGAGTGCACGCGCACGTTGGAGAACAGCAGCGAGTTCTTCACCAGCGCTCCGGAGATGACGCAGCCGCCGGAGACCATCGAATCGATGGCGACGCCGCGGCGGTCGTCGCGGTCGAAGACGAACTTGGCCGGCGGCATCTGCGCCTGGTGGGTCAGAATCGGCCAGCTCTGGTCGTACAGATTCAGTTCCGGGGAAACGCTCACCAGTTCCATGTTCGCCTCCCAGAAGGCATCCAGCGTACCGACGTCGCGCCAGTAGGCGCGCTCACCGGTGTCCATATCGCGAAACGGAAACGCGTAGACCCGGTACTTGTCGATGATCGACGGGATCATGTTCTTGCCGAAGTCGTGCTCGGATTTCGGATCGTCGGCGTCCTTGATCAGTTGCTCGTACAAGAACTCGGTGTTGAACAGGTAATTGCCCATCGAAGCCAGGCACATGCCGGGTTGTCCGGGTATCGGCGCCGGCTCGGCCGGTTTTTCATTAAATTCGATGATGCGACCCGTTTCGTCGACGGTCATGACGCCAAACGCGCCGGCCGCTTCCTCTATCGGGACCTCGAGGCAGGCGATCGTCATGTCGGCCTGGGTCTTGACGTGGCTGGCGATCAGATCGCCGTAATCCATCTTGTAGATATGGTCGCCGGACAGGATCAGCACGAATTCAGGCGTGTGCGTGCGCATGATATCGAGGTTCTGGTACACCGCGTCTGCGGTGCCCTGGTACCATTCGCCGCCGGCGCGCTGCGAGGCGGGCAGAATTTCGACGAACTCGTCGAGTTCGCTGTCGAAACGGCTCCAGCCGCGCACCAGGTGGCGAATCAGCGAATGCGCCTTGTACTGCGTCAATACGCCGATGCGGCGGATGCCGGAATTGATGCAGTTCGACAGCGGGAAATCGATGATGCGGAACTTGCCGCCGAAAGGCACCGCCGGCTTGGCGCGCCAGTCGGTGAGCTCGTACAGCCTCGAGCCCCGGCCGCCGGCCAGCACCAGCGCCAGCGTTTGCCGGGTCAGGCGGCTGACGAAGCGGATGTTTTTGGGAGTTTTCACGTTTTGGTCATGTCGGTTGCGTTGAGAATGCCTGTTCATTGTTGCCGGTGCGTGGATGCCGCCGCCGGTCTTCGATCGCTGTCGAATGCCTAACTATACCCTTTTAGCGGTGCGCAACGAAACAGCTCGCTGTCGTGGTTTTCTGCTGGCCTGACAAAGGACTGGCCGAGGTGCGCACGACAGCTCGGCGATCGCGCCGTTGCGGCTGAATACTGGAGCTGTGGCGGCTTGCGAGGGCCTGTTCGCGGTGATTGCGCCAGGGCATGTCTGCCGCCGACACAATGCCGGCCTGTGGCTGCAAACCCGGATCTGCACCAACGCGGGGCGAAGCGGCTGCCAGTGGGGCCACCGGATGAGCGAGAACGCGGAGGAGGGCGCCGATGCGGAGAGGTTGGCGCTCCGCATCGGCGTCTGGCCTTAGCCTTCGGCCTCGAGAGGATGCATGCGCTCGATGTCGTCTCGCTCGATTCGCGTCAGGATCTCGGCGTAGGTCAGCTTTCGCCAGGCGTGCTGCTGTTTGTACACTTCGCGCAGCAGGGCGTGCGTCAGGATATGCCCTGGCTTGTGCGCGTGCAGGTGGCCGAAGATCGGCGCCTCGGCGAGCGCCAGGTCGCCGTAGCAATCGAGGATCTTGTGGCGCACGAATTCGTCGGCGAATCGCAGGCCTTCCTCGTTGACCACACGGTCCTCCTTTACCAGTACGGCATTGCGCATGGAGCCACCGAGCGCCAGCCCCTGCGCCCGTAATTGCGGCACCTGGTCGGCAAAGCCGAAGGTACGCGCGGGCGCGATTTCCTTCCTGAACAGGTCGTCGAAAAGTTCCACCGACAGGCTTTGCGCGCCGATTGCGGGGCTGTCGAATTCGATCTCGACGGTAACGCGCGGCACCGAGCTCGGCTCCAGGATGGCGTAGCGCTCGCCCTGGCGCACGGCGATCGGTTTCTCGATGCAAATGCCGTAACGCGGCAGGTTCTGGGTGACGATTTTCGCCTTCTTGATGATTTCGACGATCGGCGCGCAGCTGCCGTCCAGGATCGGCACCTCGTCACCGCTGAGCTCGATCATCAGGTTGTCGATGCCGCAGCTGCGGATAGCCGCCAGCAGGTGCTCGACAGTGCCGATGGTGACGCCGTGTTCGTTGCCGAGCACGGTGCAAAGCCGCGTGTCGACGACATTCTTCCACGACGCCGGGATGACCGCGTCCGAGGCGGGAACGTCCTTGCGCACGAAGCAGATGCCGGTGTTCGGCGCCGCGGGATGCAGCTGCATCGAGACGCTGCGGCCGCTGTGCAGGCCGATACCGACGTAGTGAATCACCTCGCCGAGAGTGCACTGCGACGTGCTTAAAACGGGGTCTGAAAAGATCATGGTCATGCTCCTCGATAAGTAAAAATCGTTGTTGCATAACTATGTAATTCATTGTTTTAATTGCGCTAATCCGTGCGCGCCAATCGCTTATCCCGGTCCTGAAAACCCGTAAAAATGCAGCTCCAGGCACATTTCACCACCCTGTCTTCATGGGTTTTACTGCTCGCCAGGGCGATCGATTCCTATGGCGAGGACAGCGCCGAAGTTTTCGCCGGCGTGGGGCTCGATCACGCCAAACTGCGTGATCCGCTGGCGCGCTTTCCGGCGCAGGGGGTGGAGCGCCTCTGGCACGTTGCTGTCGAGGCAACCGGGGATCCCTGTTTCGGCCTGACGGTGGCGAGCTACTGGCATCCGACCACGCTGCACGCGCTCGGATATTCCTGGCTGGCGAGCGAAAACCTGGCCGAGGCTTTCGATTGCGCCGTGCGCTACGTGCGCCTTGTCGATACCGAGGTGCAGGGCGTGCTGCAGATCGAAGCGAGCGACGAGATCTACAAGGTAATCGTCGACATGTCCCGTTTTGATCCGCCGTCGGCCGATTCGTCGGTGGATGCCACGCTGGCGGTGCTGTTTGCCATGTGCAGGTCGGCCTATGGCGCCGATTTCAGTCTGCGGCATGTTTCCTTCGAGCACGAGACGCCCAGCTGCCACGAACGCTTCGCCGAGACTTTCCAGTCTCCGGTGTTTTATTCGCAGCCGGAAAACGCGCTGTGGATCGATCCGCTGCTGGTGCACGAACCGCTGGCGAGCGCGAATCCGGAGCTGGTTCGCATCAACGACCGCATTGCCACCGATTACATCGCCAAGCTCGATCGCAGCGATCTCGGCATGCGCGTCCGTTCCAGGCTGATCGAGTATTTGCCGCGCGGGCATTTCGGCGAGGCGGAAATCGCCTCCTCGCTAAACCTGAGCCAGCGCAGCCTGCAGCGCAGGCTCAGCGAGCAGGGTTTGAGTTTTACCCAGTTGCTGGAAACCACGCGCCGAGACCTCGGGCTGCAGTATGTGCGAGACCCGCAGCACTCGTTCAACGAGATCGCCTTCCTGCTCGGCTTCACCGAGCCCGCTAATTTCTCGCGCGCCTTCAAGCGCTGGTACGGCAAGACGCCGAGCCAGTTCCGCGAGGAATCGCTGTCCTGACCGCGGAGGGCGGGTTGATGACCGCCGGCCCGGGCGCGACCCGCGGCTACTGCTACCTTTACCGCAGCGGAGCGCTCTCTAACCCCTGACCGCGACTGTCGGCGTGCGGCTGTCGACACCGGGTTGCATCGGGCGCGCGTGGCGCTGCTTGCCTGCGCGGCCGCGCGCCGCGATTTCGGCGTGGGTCAGCAGGCTCCAGGCATGCTGCTGCTGGTACATCTCGCGCAGCAGGGCATGGTTCAGGATGTGCCCGGGCTTGCGCGCGTACAGCTCGCCGTAGATCGGCGCGCCGGCGAGCGCCAGGTCGCCATAGCAGTCCAGCATCTTGTGGCGCACGAATTCGTCGGCGAAACGCAGTCCTTCCTCGTTGACCACGCGATCGCCGTCGACCAGTACCGCGTTTTGCATCGAACCGCCGAGCGCGAGCCCCGCGGCGCGCAATTGCTTCAGATCGCTGGCGAAACCGAAGGTGCGCGCGGGCGCGATCTCCTTTTCGAAGCGGTCGCCAACCAGGTCGACCGTCAGGCTTTGCGCGCCGATCACGGGGTTGTCGAACTCGATCTCGACGGTCATGCTCGGCACCGCGGCCGGTTTCAATACGGCGTAGCGTTCGCCCTGACGTACCGTAATCGGCCGCTCGATAAAAATGGCGTAGCGCGGCAGGCGCTGGCTGACGACGCCCGCCTGCCTGATGATGTCGACCATCGGCGCCGAACTGCCGTCGAGGATCGGTACTTCGTCGCCGTCGAGTTCGATCTTGAGGTTGTCGATACCGCAGCTTCGTATCGCTGCGAGCAGGTGCTCTACCGTGCCGATGGTGACACCATGCTCGTTACCGAGCACGGTACACAGGCGCGTATCGACGACATTTTTCCAGGATGCCGGAATGATCGCATGCGAGCCGGGGACGTCCCTGCGCACGAAGCGGATGCCGCTGTTCGGCGCCGCGGGGTGCAGTTGCATCGATACGTTCTGACCGCTGTGCAGACCGATGCCCCGGTAGTGGATCACCCTGGCCACGGTGTGCTGCGACGTGCTTGCGACGAAATCAGACGAAAACATTGTTATGCTCCTCGATAATAAAAATCGTTGTTGCATTACTATGTAATTCGTTGTTTTAATTGCGCTAATCCGCGCGCGCCAATCGCTTATCCCGGCGTCAAAAACAGAAAAAAATGCCTGTCAGCTCACATTATTCGGCCCTTTCCTCGTGGGTTTTGATGATCGCCAAGGCGATCGATTCCTATGGCTACGACAGCGCTGAAATATTCGCCAGTGTCGGTCTCGATCATTCCAGACTGCGCGACCCGCTGGCGCGTTTCCCGACCCCGGCGGTGCAGGAGCTGTGGTCTATCGCCGCGGAGACCACCGGGGATCCGTGCTTCGGTCTGACCGTGGCGAGTTACTGGCATCCGACCACGCTGCACGCGCTGGGCTATTCCTGGCTGGCGAGCAATAACCTCGCCGAGGCCTTCGATTGCATGGTGCGCTATACCCGGATCGTCAACACCGCGGCGCAGGGCGTGCTGCGTGTCGAGGAGGGGCCGGATTACTACAAGTTGACCGCCGGTCGCAGCGACGCTTTTCCGAACGCGGCCGACGCCGCGGTAGACGCCGTCATGGCGATCATGGTCACCATGTGCCGCGCCGCCTACGGCGCGAACTTCCACTGCAAGCAGGTCAGCTTCAAGCACGAAACCCCGACCTGCCATGATCGCTTCGCCGACCTGTTCCAGGCGCCGGTTTTCTACTCGCAGGCAGAGGACGCGCTTTTTATCGACCCGGAGATCGTGCGCGAGCCGCTGGCGACCGCGAACCCGGAGCTCGTGCGCATCAACGATCGCATCGTCACCGATTACCTTGCGCAGCTCGATCGCAGCGACCTCGGCATGCGGGTGCGCTCGCAGCTGATCGAGCATCTGCCGGGCGGTCATATCAGCGAGGCCGAGATCGCCTCGGCGCTGAACGTCAGCCAGCGCACGCTGCAGCGCAAGCTCAGGGAGCGCGGCATGAGCTTCAGCCAGCTGGTGGACACCGCGCGCCGTGAGCTCGGCCTGCAATACGTGCGCGATCCTCAGTACTCGTTCAACGAAGTGGCGTTTCTACTGGGCTTTACCGAACCGGCCAATTTTTCGCGCGCTTTCAAGCGCTGGTACGGCAAGACACCGAGCCAGTACCGCCAGGATTCCCTGTCCTGAGCCGCCGCACCGGCCATCGAACCGCGCCACGGCCGCGCTCCGAGCATGTGTCTGGCCGACAGCGCTGATTGAAATCGGTCGATGCGGGGTGCCATAATCCCGGTCTCTGCAAACCGGGGTGGCGATTCATGTTGCATCCAGAATGGTTCCGAAACATCGCTCTGCTGATGTCGCTGGCGCTGCTTGGAGCCTGCGCTTCGGCCCGCCCTGTGATGGAATGGCAGGACGAAGCGTTTAGCGGCGAGATCGATAGCCTGCTGGTGATCGCGGTTGTCGAGGACGAAGCGCTGCGGCGCTCGGTTGAGGACGCCTACGTCGACAAGTTCAGCGAGCGGGCGCTGACGGCTACGCCCGGATACCTGCTGCTGCCGGACATCGAGGTATTGTCGCGCGAAACCGTCGAGGCGGCGATCGCGGATCTCGAAATCGATGCCGTCATGGTGACCCGCCTGATCGGTGTCGAGGAAGTGGAGCAGTACAACCCGCCCGCCTACTACGATTATTACGACCGCTACTTTTTTTACACCGTTCCCAGTACCAGCGAGGGCTATTACACCCGTTTTACCCTGCTGAAACTGGAAACCAACCTGTACGACACGGCGAGCGCGAAACTGGTCTGGTCGCTGCAGTCCGAGAGCATGGAGTCGCCGGCACCGGAAGACGTGATCAAGGGGCAGGTCGAACTCACGGTCGAACGCCTGGCTGCGCGCGGCCTGATCGCGCCCGCGCAGTAGCCGACGCTGCAGGAGAAGACGGGTCAATGGAGTTCGCCCTCATTTATCTCAGGCATTTCGCCGAGCACCTGGTGTTCGCCTGGCCGTTGCTCGCCTGCCAGGGATTCATCATCCTAGTGCTGGGTCTGATCGTCGGCGTACTCGAGGCCTGGAAACATTCCGATGCGATTTACTGGGCCTTTATCACCGCGACGACCGTCGGCTACGGCGATATCCGTCCCCTGCGGGCGCCTTCGAGATTTCTTGCCGTGCTGATCGCGATCATCGGCGTGACTTTCACCGGCCTGATCGTCGCGCTGGCGATCAATGCGGCGACGCTGACGCTGGCGGATAAACCTGTACCGGACAGATCGTCCGCGATCGGCCAGCCGATAACGCAGGTATCGCGCGGGGTCGGCTAGAAGCGGCGTATCATGCCGAGATTCAGGTACGCGGCGGTAGTGTCGTAAAAGTCGATCGCGGTGTCCTCGCGGGCATAGGCCAGAGTCGCGTTGCCGAACCAGCCTTTGGCGCCGAAAGGTTCGCTGACAAACAGGGTCAGACCTAGCGCGGCCAGCTTCCTGTCGTTCTTCTTGCCGTACAGGGGGTTCACGGTATCGTGTTGATGCCGGCCGAGAACGAGGTTGCTGGCGAGCCGCAGGCGCGGACTCAGCAAGGAAACATTGCTGAGCTGCAGACTGTAGCCGTCGAAAGCCATTGCTTTGCCGTCGAGGTCGAAATCCTCGTAGCTCGCGATCAGCGACAGCAGCTGGCCTCGCCCGCGATCCCAGTTGTAGACCAGGCTCAGGCGGTTGATTTCGCCGTTTCGATTCAGCAGGCGCTGCTCGTCGAGGGTGATCAGGTTGTCGTCGAGGGCCTGTTCGCCGCTTCTTTCGTCGTCTATCTTGTTTTTACGGCTGGAGATACGCAGATCGAAGCCGCTGTCGAGAATCTTGCCCCATTGCAGGCGAACGCCGTTACCGCTGCGCTCGGTTTCGTCCCGCTCGACGCCGACGGCGTAAGGATCGGCCCAGGCATCTGTGGCAAACGGCGTCTGCAGCGCGACGACCTCGAAGATACCGGTGCCGCTGACCTTGTGGCGCACACCAAGCAGGGTGGCGAAATCCAGGCGCACGAAATCCTCGATGCTGTCGCCGAGGAATACCTCGGTGTCGAGGTTCTCGAAGGTGTAGGTAAGCGAAAGACTGAGGGCGGGCATGGTCGTGGAAGCCTTGCCCGGTCTGGCGTCGATGCTTTCGATCCTGCTGTTGTCCGTGCCGATCGCGATCTGGTTGGAGTTGGCGCTCGCCGCGCCCGCGCCGATGGTGAAAAAGCCGCTGAAGCCGGGTTCTGCGGCGATATCGGTTGCGGCTTGTGCGTTCGGCAGGGCGCTGCCGATGGCCGCGGCCAGCAGCAGGCCCCGGCCTTTGCTGAAAGTCATCTTGAGTCCGTTGGTTTCTCTCGAAGAGTGTGTACGCGGTTTAAGCAGGAGTGGATTCCCGCCTGTTGACGGTTTGGCAGACAAACAGTGCCACGACCCTGGTATTTAGCATCGCCGCCGGGATTGTATCTTTGAAATCCCATACAATATCGCAGTGGAATAGCGCTGCTCGCGCGCCGGCCGAGGCCGGCACCGAGCGCGCAGGTTTGAACCGGAGCCGAATGGAACACAGAGGTAACTTTGCACGCCGCTAACCCGATCCGCCCGGTCGCGATCGAGGCGCGCGGCCTGGTCAAGCGCTACGGGGATCGCCGCGTGGTCGACGGCTTTTCCGCCGAGGTCGGCCGGGGCCAGATTTTCGGCCTGCTCGGGCCGAACGCGGCCGGCAAGACCACCGTGATTCGCATGCTTTGCGGCATCATCGAGCGCGACGGGGGCGAGGTGCTGATCGATGGCGCGGATATAGACCGGGCGAGAAAGCGGATCGGTTACGTGGCGCAGCGATTCGGCCAGTACGAGGAGCTGACGATCTGGGAAAACCTGCGCTTTTATGCGGAGATGTACGGTGTCAGGGACAGGCAGCGGCTGCGGACCCTGCTGCAGCGCTACGGCCTGCAGGCTTACGCCGCGAAGCCCGCGGCTATCCTGTCGGGCGGTTTTCAGCGTCGACTGGCGCTCGCCTGCGCGCTCGCGCACGATCCCGAGGTGCTGTTTCTCGACGAACCGACCGCCGGCATAGACCCGGTGACGCGCAAGCTGCTGTGGGACGAGTTCTACCAGCTGAGCGCCAGCGGGAAGACACTGTTCGTCACCACGCACTACATGGAGGAAGCGCAGCGCTGTCAGCAGCTGGCGTTCATCGAGCAGGGCAGGACGATCGCCGCGGGGACGCCGGATACGATCAGGCGCTCGCTGGGCGACGTTGCGGTGTATACCGTCCGGCTCGGCTTCGATCCCGCCGTGCATGCTGCGCTGCAGGCCGAGCCCGCGGTGCTGCTGGTCAACCAGTTCGGCGGCGAGCTGCGCATCGTCGTCAGCCGGGATTTCCCCGGCGCCAGGCTGGCCGGGATAATCGGCGACATTCGCGGCGAGCCGGTAGAGCCGGCGTCCGCGGAATTGAACCTGGAAGACGTTTTCATCGGCCTGACGCAGAACGGGGACAGCGGCCGATGATCGCGGCGATCGTGAAGAAGGAGCTGCTGCAATTGCGCCGCGATCCGCGCCTGCTGGGGCTGATCGTCGTCATGCCGGTCTTGCTGCTGTTACTGTTCGGTATCGCCCTCAAGCTCGAGCCGAAAAGCGTCGCCATGGCCTACCTCGACGAGGACCAGTCGATTTTCAGCAACCTGATCAAGACCGGCATCTGGAGCGACGGCTATTTTCAGCTGTACGAGGTGGAGAGCAGGGAAGACATCGTCGCCGAGATTCGCGCAGGGCGCGCGCGCGCCGGCATGTATATCCCGGGCGATTTTTCCGCGCTGCTGACCGAGAACCGCCAGCCGCACGTGGAATTCTTTGTCGACGGCACCATGCCGTCGCTGACCACGGCGATGAAGTACAACTCGTCGGCGGCCACCGACGACAGCGTCACCAACGACATGTACTTTCTGCCGGAGGATGCCGACAACGTCGTCATCGCCGACGAGCCGTTCATCCTCGACACCATCATCCTGTTCAATCCCGACGAGATCGAGACCTGGTATTTCCTGCCCGGCATCGTCGGCGTGCTGGTGATGCAGATCGCCCTGATCCTGACCGGCATCTCGATCGTGCGCGAGCGCGAAAAGCACACCCTCGAGCAGTTGCTGGTTACCCCGGTCAGCAAAACCACCTTCGTAATCGGCAAATTGCTGCCCTACGTTTTCATCGCGCTGCTCGACTTCTATTTTATTCTCGGTGTCGGCTGGGCGGTTTTCGACCTGCCGCAGCCGTCTTCGCAACTGATGCTGTTGCTGCTCGCGGTACTCTACGTGGCGGCGATGATCGCGCTCGGATTGCTGATCTCGCTGCTGTCGCAGACGCAGCAGCAGGCGATGTTTGTCGCGATCTTCATCATGATTCCGTCGATACTGCTCTCGGGGCTCATTTTTCCGCTGGAAGCGATACCGGCATCGGTGCGACCGATCTGCTACGCGATTCCGCTGACCTATTTCGTCGAAATCATTCGCAGCCTGTTGATCAAGCAAACCCTGTTCGTCGATCTGCTGCGGGATTACGCCGCACTGGCCGCTTTTACGCTGGTGATTACCGCGGCCGCGATCGCGCGGTTCAGGAAGACGCTTTGATCCGGCGCGGAAACCGCATCGACCTGGGCAGCGATGCCGAAACGTCCTCCTGCGTTTGCAAAGGCAGGACGTATGACGGACACTTCGGCATCGGCGAGCGCCGCGTCGGACGGCGGCAGCTAGCGTCGAAGGAACCCGGCGGCGCTTATGCCGTCAAACCATGGGTCAGGCATTTATCTTGAGAGGGCCTCGATTGTTTGCATCCCGGATTCTGAATCGGCTCGTCTTACTGCTGCCCTTGCTGGTCGCCGCGGGCTGCGCGAGTACACCGTCGTCGATTGCGCTGGCGGTGGTCGACGATGTCTCGCTGGCGCAGGCGCAGGCCGACGTCGACGGCTATGCGGGTTCGAGCGTGCGCTGGGGCGGGATCGTGACCGAGGTGGAAAACAAGGCCGACAGGACCTGGGTGTTCGTCGTCGCGCGCGCCCTCAAGGACAATGAAAAGCCGGTATCCGACAGCAGCAGCGAGGGCCGTTTCGTCGCCAGCTTCGACGGTTTCATCGACCCGACGGTTTACAAGCAGGGGCGGCCGCTGACCGTGGTCGGCAGCATCGACGGCAGCACCGTGCGCGCTATCGGCGAGTACGATTACCGCTTTCCGATCGTCATCGTGCGCGATTCGCACCTGTGGCCGGACCCGAACAAGACTCCGCAGGTTTACTATGCGCCACCGCCATACTGGTATTACGACATGTACTATTACCATCCCCATCCTTACCCGTACCGGCACTGGTAACGGTGCGCGGTCGCGGCCGAGGTTGCCGTCGAGAGGCGGGAGAGGCGGTCGCCCCTGAATAATGGCCGCCGTGATCCACTTCAGATTGCGGGTCGTAATACTCCTTTAAGCAGGGCATAATGGTCGGCTGAATGTTCCGGCAAACCCGGCTGCAATGAGAAATGGACCTGAAACCGTTAACACCAAATCGAGGACGATAATGAAATCCCTGTTTCGGACAGCTAGCTCTGTAATATTCCTGATGGCCGCGATGGCCGTTGCGGGAAGCGCCTACGCGGCCAAACCCAATATCCTGGTCATCTGGGGCGACGACATCGGCCAGAGCAACATCAGCGCCTACACGCGCGGCATGATGGGCTACAGGACGCCCAACATCGACCGCATCGCCAAGGAAGGCATCCTGTTTACCGATTACTACGGCGAGCAGTCCTGTACCGCCGGCCGTTCCAGTTTCATTCTGGGCCAGAGCGTTTTCCGCAGCGGCCTGTCCAAGGTCGGCCTGCCGGGCGCGAAAGAGGGTATCAACGCTCTCGACCCGACCATAGCCGTTCTACTCAAGGACCAGGGCTACGCGACCGGTCAGTTTGGCAAGAACCACCTCGGCGACCGCGACGAGCATCTGCCCACCAATCACGGCTTCGATGAGTTCTTCGGTAACCTTTACCATCTGAACGCCGAGGAAGAGCCGGAAAACGAGGATTACTTCAAGAATCCCGAGTTGCGTGAAAAGTTCGGACCGCGCGGTGTGATCCACTCCTGGGCGCAGGCCGACGGCTCGCAGAAGATCGAGGACACCGGCCCGCTGACGAAGAAGCGCATGGAAACCGTCGATGACGAAAGTTCGGATGCGGCGATCGACTTCATCAAGCGCCAGCACGAGGCCGGCAAGCCCTGGTTTGTCTGGTGGAGCGGCACGCGCATGCACTTCCGCACCCACGTCAAGCCGGAAATGCGCGGCATCAGCGGCCAGGACGAGTACTCGGACGGCATGGTCGAGCACGACATGCACATCGGCAAGACGTGGGTGCGGAAG
>Ga0209536_100008974_pt1 | contig 14908 bp, 9 predicted proteins | sample DeeMarSeWOR28_12_FD_187461 | JGI IMG/M metagenome (GOLD analysis project Ga0209536, IMG submission 187461) | Marine sediment microbial communities from White Oak River estuary, North Carolina - WOR-2-8_12 (SPAdes) (version 2) | ecosystem: Environmental > Aquatic > Marine > Intertidal zone >...
TCTATTTCGTTCGTATAGTTTAGTTCACCACTGATTGTCAGGTTATTTTCTGCAATTTCATACCCTGCAAGAAACATACTGTCCGAGTTTTCCAGTATCTCTCTTCCCTCGTCCCAGTTTCCCATCAGTAACAGAAGTATTCCGCTGTCCTCCCGCTCCAGGGCCTCTAACATTATTCTCGAGGCTTCGATGCTTTTGTAGTTGTCATCGAGCATTTTATTCACCGAATTACCTATAGTGGTAAGTTCGTGGATGGAGACCGCCCCGGCTATTAGCAGCATAATTGCCAGGATCAGAAATCCTAGGAAAATTTTTACTCTGATACCCATGATTGTGTTATTTATAACAAATGTAAAAATTTTCGAATTAATAAAAAATTAAGTTGTAATGAAAATAATAAAAAATAATTAAGATTATTGTTTTTTATAATCATCAACTTGTGGTGGATCTGTTCCTGTATCGGTTAGAATAAGTATTTGATTATTATCTAAAAATTCATAATCAAATATTATTTCATTATTATTAGTTAAATTTACAACAAGTTTTCCATTCTTAAGTTCCCATGTTGCTTGATCACCCTTATAATCACAAATCCCATTTTTTGAAAATATTATTGGTCTACTTGCGGGTATAGTTCCATGTTTCCACGTACCTATGAATTTATTTTCTTCGTCATTATTATTGCCAAAACAACCAGTAAATATTGTTAAGACAAATAAAATAGCTAATACAAGAATCACAATTTGTCTTTTCATGAGTTATCGCTTCCTAGAGAAAATATAAAAGTTCTATTTATAAGTCTTTTCTGTAAATCTCAATTTAATTAAGTTATCAATTTTTTTTATTTAAAAATTAATAATTCCAAAAGCTTTTAACCTTACACTTATTAACAAATGTTAATAAAAATTGAATGTGGGGGTAAAATATGAAAGAAAAAACTCATAAAATAAATATAGGCAGCAGAATTTTAAGCATAACAATCTGTGCATTATTACTCACAACTTCTGTTGTAGGAGCACTTGGAACATTAGAAAATAACAATGATTTTAAAATTTTAAGTTATACCTTTTCTTTACCAACTCCAAAACTTGTGACAAAAACACTTGAAAATAAAGATTATACAATTATTGAATCAGATGATTCTATTGGGATAGGATCATCAACTGGTGCACCAATGTTACCTGTTCAAGTTTTCTCATTATTACTTCCTCCGATGAAGACAGTATTAGATGTGGAAATTGATGGAACTAAAATACAGATGAATCTAGATAACTATAATCTTATAGATAAACCTGTATTTCCATATCAAGACTCAGTACCATTTGGAGATGCTCCAAAAGAGTTTGCTATTGATAACAAAATTTATACTAAAAATGAATTGTACCCAACTGATATTGAAAAAGAATATCATATAGGTTATTCCAGGGGATATACAATTTTTGATTTGTCAATAAATCCTGTACAGTATAATCCTGTTGAAGGTACATTATTTTATTATACAGATATTACTATTGATATTCAACTAGAAGATAGCTCTCCAAATCAATTTTATCGTAATAATGCAGAAGACAAAGATTGGGTTGAAAAACTTGTATACAATAAAGATATGACAGATGCTTATTCATCAGATGTACCAATATTTGGTTATGATGGCGGTTTATGCGATCCAGATGATACATATGAATATGTAATTATTACAACAGAGGATGGCGACTTAAATTATTGGGATACTAGTGAAACTATACCTTATAATTGGGAAAGTTTAATGGACAAACATGGTCAGGACGATGGTTTTAGTTGTACATTAATTACTAAACAACAAATAAATGATTGTCAGGATTATTTTAATGGTGAACCAGTAGATGACCTTCAGTCACGTATCCGTGAATTTTGTAAAGATGCATATCTAGATTGGGAAACTTCATACATACTTATCGGAGCAGATGATGAATTAATATCAGCTCGTCATATGGATACAAATTATGAATCAGGGATTGATTCTGATATTTACTGGAGTAATCTTGATAATACATTTAACGATGATGAAGATTACAGCTGGGGGGAATCTGGAGATGCTGGTTTTGATTTATATGCAGAAATATTTATCGGCCGTCTTACTTGTGACGAACCACAGGATGTATCAAATTGGATGACAAAGAGCTTTTATTATGCAGATTGTGTTGAACCAGATTTTATAAAATATGCAGCATTTTATGGTGGAAATACAGGATGGCAAAGTGAAGGTGATGATTTTATGGATTACAGTGCCATAAAAGGAACTGACGACTGGCTTGGCCCAAATCCACATTCAGATGGACCTTTCCCAAATTGGGTTGGTTTTCAATTTGGTTTTGAAACCTGGAACGCCGAACCAATTCCAGTTCCAGAAAACATATTTGATATATCAGAAATGTGGACTGCTGAACCTCCGAATCCTGGTTGGCAAGGTGGAAGTGAATCACAAGCAATTGAAGGTTTTAAAGAAGCAATAAATAATAATCATGTTGCAATCGCAAGTGGTATTGCTCATGCAAATGCAGATATGTCTCTAGATGTTGGATCAAGCTCTTGGGAATCTAATTATCATAATACAAAACCATTCTTCCTTCATGATTACGGATGTCACTGTGGTGATATGGATGCAGCAGATGATGGTGTCCTGCATTCGATGCTATTTCATAGTGATACAGAACTTGCGTTTGGTGTTACATATAACACATGCTATGGTTGGGGAAACCTTTACAGTACAAACTCAAGTAGTGCTTTTCAAGCAAAGGAATTTTGGTCATATTTCCTAGACTTGAACAATAAATCAATAGATTTCAATGGATGGCAACTTGGAAAAGCACATGCATATTCAAAAGACAGAATGGCACCAACTATAGATTGGGATCCTTCATACGAAACATGGAGAGCAATAATTCAGGGATGTTTATTATTTGCAGATCCAGCTCAAAAAATTAAATCTCCTTATCCAAGTCAGGAACCAGAAACACCTGCTACCCCAGATGGACGAGAATATGGTGTACCAGAACAAGAATATGAGTTTTCTGCAAGTACAACAGATCCTGAAGAAGACGAGGTATTTTACTTATTTGACTGGGGAGATGGTGAATATTCAGAGTGGATAGGACCAGTAAACTCAGGTGAGACAGTAACATCAATTCATAGTTGGATTGATTTAGGTGACTATAATATAAAAGTTAGAGCAAAAGATGAGTGGGGATGTGTTAGTGATTGGTCTGATGTAAAAGTATTTCCAATTGTTGAAAACACATGTCCTGAAGTACCAACTATATCTGGTCCAACAACTGGAAAAGTAGGAGTACCATTGGATTTCACAGTTGTAACAAGTGATCCTGATGGACAAGATGTCTTCTATGATATATTTTGGGGAAATGCAGGTGGTGCTCCTGAGGGACCATACGGATCGGGTGAAGAACAAACTTTTACACATACTTGGACAATGGCTGGTAGATTCACAATCAAAGTAAAAGCAATGGATACTAGTGGAGACTGGAGTGAATCTAGAGAATACGAAATAAAGATAAGTAGACCTAGATCGATTGAAAACTTATTCCTGGCACATATATTTGAGCGATTCCCAAATATATTTCCAATATTTAGACAACTACTCGGTCTATAAATAAAAAAAATTCTTTCTTTTTTTTTTATTTTTTTCTTTTAATTTCAAAGTAACATTTTGAAAAATAAATAAATTATTGATAATAAGATAGGTTGGTGTATAAAATAAATAATGAGTGAATTTTGACCTAGATAAATAAAGAATTTTACTATCTTAAAATTTGATAAATCAAGTATTCTAAATTTTCTATTATGATTTGGATAGAAAGTGTTTCCAAGAAATATTCCAATTAATATAACACCAAGCCATGGTAAAATTGGAAAGTAATCAATTGTATAAAATGATGAATATCTAAATCCTAACCATATCAACCATTGGAAATCGAAAGTGAAATTTTTCAAAAATAATCCAATAGATATCAATAAAACTCCAATAAGCAGATTTGGATATCTAATTTTTAAAAATGGATAAACAAGAATAATTGATATACCAATACAATGAAGCACTCCAAAAATAATGAAACCTTCGTCTAAATATAACCAAGTAATTAAGGTGATAAATAAACCTAGAATAAAAATTTTCAAACCTCTTTTTATAAATTTGATTTTTAACTTATTTTTAGTTAAAAATTCTTTAGATTTTGTATAGCTAAGAGTTAGTGAGATTCCTACAAGTAAGAAAAATAATATTCCAATCAGATAAACATATATTAAAAAATATCCTGTGTATAAGCTTAGATTTATTAATTGAAAATAATTTAGATCATAAAGTATATGAAAAATTATCATCAAAATAATAGCAATTCCCCGTAGAACATCAATTTCCCAAAAACGTTCATTGGACTTAATGACCACTTCACCACAGCTGGAATGATAATTTAGGTTAGATATTATATTTTTTATTTTTTAAGAATATGTTTAAATTAAAAAAGAAAAAAAGAGGAATTTTTAGTATTTATTCAATATTAAGACTTGGGTCTCCAAAGGCATTCCATATTGTATATGCATGGGCTTGTAATACATTTGTTACAGGATTTTCATCAATAAACTTTATTTGAGAACCTGTAAAAGCCTCTCCAAAGGTGTCCACTCCTTCCTGACCAATCATGTAAAACGTGTTTGTAGCAAGCAGAGAGTTCAATGTATTTGGTGTTCCACTATAACTTGTTGTAAGACCTGTTCCTCCAACGCTAGCAATAGCCCCACCCCATGGAATCAAAAGCATCTTCCAATTTAAGCAAGAAGATCCAGGCATTCCACCTGTCCAGTACCAATGATTATCATTAAGATTTGGAGAATTTAACGTATTCAATAGAGTAATATTGAATTGTGCGCAATGACAGCCGCCTACTACGACAACAGGAAGCTTACCAGAATTAAAAAACCTCCAAAATTTATATGCTCGGATCCCCCCCATCCATGTAGCAACACCTTCAACAGGATGGCAATTCCATGATACTGGAGAACCATGGCCAGGCATATAAATATAGCGTGCACCATTTTTAAATGCCTTAATAATATCTTTTGTGACAGGTATTGGACCACCTGTATCATTATTTGATGCATAAACCCTGACCTCTTCATCTATTAAGGATTCCATATACCCAAAAGCTAGATCAGCAAGATATTCTGCATCAGGTTGATCTAAATGAAAGCCATGATTAAGACCGGCAATTCCTACCATTCTTTTATACCAATCATCTGTTGTTGGGGTAGATGATTCATATTTTATTATCTTTGGAATTATTATTTTTAACTCAAGTAGATTTCTACAGGGAAGTCTTGTTACAATAATATCAGGTCGTAGATCTAAAACATCTGACCCCCAAACAGCAAGAACTCCATCTCCATCGCTATCCCAGTCTTCAAATTCTCCACCCTCTTTATAGAGATCTGCATAATATAGATCACTTATGCATCCATTATCCTGTAAACCTCCTTTCATGATGTTTGTGTATCTAACTGGAAGATGCCATGCCTTAGTGCCCTGATTAGGGTCATCTCTATCCTTTGCATATATGTATCTTTTAAGACCTCCAACAAGTAAAACGTAGGTGACATTGTTGACTTCCTTTGCATGTTGAATGAATTTTTTAATCTGTTCTGGTTTGTCAAAACCTGAAAATTCATCATAAATTTCATCTGTTGTTTTAAGATAGGTCCTAATATTATTATTGTTTTTATGATCAATTAGTTTTTGAAGTCCACTGGAAAATCTTTTAGGTGCAATTATTACAAGATCGTATTCTTCTTCATAGGATAATTTCTTAGCAGGTGGTTCAAAAGTAATTTTTACTTCTGCACTGTCAATATAATAAATTTTGTTATTTGAAGGTGAATATTGTACTGGAAATTGATAGATTGAAACATGAGTTTTTAATTTTCCCTCAATATTTAATCCACATGTTATTTTAAAATCATACCAATTACTTGGATATCTATTAATACTTGAATAGATGGCAGCATCTTCAACTAATACACAAGATGATTGTTCACCACAACTAGGCGTAACTGCAGGTGGTGTTGGTTTGATTTTTTGTAATATATCAAGTTGATATTCAGATGAGGGACTGTAAAATATTTCAATATTCTTTGCTCCAAATGGTAATTCAAAGTTAAAATTAACCATAGGAATCTCTGGTTTTCCAGGGTCTCTAAATACCCCTGTCATTTCGTCAAATTCAATAGAGATGTAATTATCTTCAGATTTTATCTTTGGTTGTGAAAATATAAAACTTTTATTTATTTCAATAGAATCTATTTTGTTAATATCATTAAAAGCTGTTACTTGAATACCGCTGAAAACAAGCACTCCAACTAATATTATATAAAATATTTTTTTCATTATTTACCTCCTTCCGTTTTTTATAATTATATAATATTTATAATAGATTAATATTTCTATGTAATTTTTTGAACACATATTTAAAAAATTTAACATATAGTTTTATTAATAATGAATATTATATATTGAATGGGGTAATTCTGTGGAAAAACGTACAAAATTTATTTATAAAAAATGGCAAGCAATATTTTTAGGTATTTTTTTAATCATAACCTTTTTTTCAACAATATCTAATGCTGATATAATTAATGTTGAAGAAAAACTACAACTTTCTTATTATTTTGAAAGCCCAAATATTGAATCAATTGATATCGCTGGTAATTCTTATGATAGAGTAACTCTGCCTGATTGTTTACCTGCTGGTGAAATTGGAGAACCAATGATACCATCAAAAGGAATATACATTTTACTTCCTCCTGAAACTGAGGATCTTAATATAAAAATTATACAAAAAGAAAAGCAAGATTTAGGTCCAGGTTTTTTTATTGAACCTATGGGTAAACCAATTCCAATATCAGCTGTGAAAAATAATTTTTTACCTGAACCTGATGAAAATATCTATAGTTCAGATGAATTGTACCCGGGTAATTCATATACAAAAATTGGAGTTTATAATTTTAGAGGTTACCAAATATTAGTTCTTTTATTACATCCAATGCAGTATATTCCATTAACTGGTGAGCTTTTTTATTATAAAAATATTGAAGTTGAAATTGATTTAATTAATGGAAAAGAAATAAATGATTTATACAGAGGATTTTCAAGAGATAGAGCTGAGGTAATAAAAAAAGTAGATAACCCTCAAATCTCATTTGAATATAAAGAAAATTCAAAAGCAACTATGGATGAATATGAACTTTTAATTCTTACAACTGATTCATTTAAAGATGGTTTTACTCCATTAAAGACAATTCATGATGAAAGTGGTACACCTACAATTATTAAAACACTAACTGACGTTGGAAGTAGTGAATTAGAAGATATTCGCAATTATATAAAAGATGCTTATACTAACTGGGGAATTGATTATGTTCTTATTGGTGGCGATGAAGATATTTTTCCTGCACCAATTCTATGGGTTTATGGTTTAGATGAGGAAACCTGGCCTTATGAAGATTTTATGCCCTCAGATATTTACTATGCCTGTTTAGATGGTCCATATAATTTTGATGGCGATGGAAAATGGGGAGAACCAACTGATGGGGAAGGTGGAGGTGATGTAGATCTCTTTGCCGATGTTTATGTTGGAAGAGCCTGTGTTAGTGATCTAACTGAGGTTAATAATTTTGTTACAAAAACTGTTACTTATCTAAGTAGAGACCCTGAAGATGAATATCTTTCAAATGCATGTTTTGTTGGTGAATATCTTGGGGATCATGGTATTGCTTCATGGGGTGGCAATTACCTTGATCAAATTATAGATGGGTCATCTGATGATGGTTACACAACTGTTGGAATAAATGCAACTGACTATAACATTGATAAATTATATGATAGAGATTACGAAGGTAACTATTGGCCCCCCTCAGAAATAATAAATAGGATAGAAAATGGAGTTCATTTCATAAATCATCTAGGTCATTCATCTTATGATTACAATATGAGACTGATAAATTATGATGTAGATTTACTTTCAAACAGTGACCTTTGCTTTATCTATTCCCAAGGATGTATGGCAGGAGGGTTTGACGAAGGAGATTGTATAGCAGAACATTTCACTGTAAAAACAACATCTGGTGCATTTGCAGGTATATGGAATGCAAGATATGGATTTTTCTGGTCAGAAAGTACTGATGGTGATTCACAACGTTTCCAAAGGGAATTCTGGGATGCGATATTTGGTGAAAACCTTCCAGAATTAGGAAAGGCAAATCATGACTCAAAAGAAGACAATATCCCAATTATCGGAAGATCTATGATTCGTTGGTGCTTTTATCAAACAAACCTTTTTGGTGACCCCTCAATAAATATATTGGAACCAGGAGGAAATACTGCTCCAGAAAGCCCTAATACACCAAATGGACCTACCAATGGTCTTCCATATATAAGTTATACTTTCGAAACATCGACCACAGACCCTGATGGTGATGAATTATTATATAAATGGGATTGGGGAGATGGAGAGATATCTAACTGGATGGGGCCTTATGAATCAGATGAAATTGTAGAACAAAAACATAAATGGTCAGAAAAAGGAAATTATGAAATAAAAGTAAAAGCAAAAGATGAACTAGGTGCTGAAACAGATTGGTCAGAACCACTTATAGTCAAAATATCATTTTCAAGATATCATACAAGACAGTACTCTAACTTCAGATTATTTAACATCCTTCATGTCTTTTTCCATCAATTTTTCTAATTCTTTGTCAACTTTCTGATCCCTTGCAATATTCTGCATTTCCGTAATTATATTTTCCCATAATACCTGTTGAGCTATGGCATAATCCCACATATCTAGTCTTGCAGAACCATCACCTTTTTTGAATTCTTCAATGAACTCTTTTTTATCATTATCATCCATTTTTAGCCACCTTTATTCTTCAACAGTTTTCATAGGACCCATTTTCATTTGTGCAATCATAGCCATTTGTTCAATTAATTCATCCCAAACCGATACTTGCTCTAAAGCATAATACCACATGTCAAGTTTTTTTGAAATATCAGCTTTCTTGAAGTCTTCAAGGAATTTTTGTTTGTCTTCATCTTTCAAAGATTATCCCCTCTTTGATAAGTAAGAATCAATAATCTAGTATTTCAATTTTTCATAATTATTATTCATAATTTCAAATGTAACATTTATATAATCTATAAATGATGATAATATTGGAGGAGGTATGAAAATAAGATTAAAAAAGAGAATTATTTTAAAGAAAACTCTTGTAATATTTATATTTTTCATATTTCCATTAAATACAATTGATTTTGTGTCAAATAATAATTATTTTGATATATCTTTCGAGAAGTTCCAAGAAGTATTAATAATAGAAAATACTAAAGATGAATTTAATGCTTTTTTATTTGATAAATCATACAACTTATACAATTCTTCTTTTCCGATAAATAATGATGATTATGATGATGCGGGTTATAGGAAAGATGCAGGAGATGAAATATCAAATTCGTTTCCTTTATATCCCGGAGAAATAATTGATATTTGGCCAGGTCGTGGAAGAACTGGAAAACTAAGCTCAAGTGATATAGAAGACTGGTACTTTATCTCTGTATGCAAAGGTCAAGATATTGAAATTACCATGACTCCTCCTGACGGAAATAATTATGATATTGGACTTTGGGATGATGATGAAATTGAAAGGGTAGTATCAACAAATACAGGTAGTGCAATTGAAACATTATCATTTACAGCAGATTACACAGGTTTTTGGTTTATTAGAGTTCATTTTATAAGTGGATCAGGTGAGAAACAATATTCATTTACTGTAATTTTATCTGGACAAAATGATGCAAATTATGGTTATGATGCAGGCGATAGCTTTAATTCTGCAACCTTATTATCAACAGGAACTTATGAAGGCTATCTAGATAAAAATGATGAGGAAGATTGGTATAAATTCAATGTCAATAAAGGTCAAAATATACAATTTATATTGCAAGTAAAAAAATATGCATTACTATCTGATTTTGATATATATCTTTATAACCCTAATGGTTCAATGGTACATTCTGAGAATTACTATTTAGATGATGAACTTCTATATCCTATAGATGAATCAGGTTATTGGAGAATAAAAATAAAAATTTTTCCAGGTTACACAGATATTCCAAAACCTACAGAATGGGAGTACTATACTTATGGATCTGGTGCTTATAAATTACATTTTAATATAGTATCAACCGTTCCAGATCCACCAAATCCTATTCCTCAAGCTCAGATTATACCTATTGCTCAAACCTTCAATATTGTAAATGATCCTGATAGTAATAAGGATGAATATGGATATCTCGCAGCAATTCCAGCATGTAATTTTCTAGAAAATGATATTAGATTTCTATCTCCGATTGTATATAATGGCGATAACACATTAACAAATTGGTTTGGAACAGTTGATGATACTACAGGTTATCTTATAGATGACTGGAATTCATACCTTAACTCTTTTGGGAAAACTGCTTTTCAATATACTGTTTTAAATGATCCAATAAAGGCTGCAGCAGATATTGCATTTAAAAATTGGGCTTCTTCAGATTTGGCAGTTGTTGCAATTGACGGAAGTGATTGTGATGATACAAGCAGTCAGGTTCTTGATGAAACAAAAACACTTACCCGTAATACCAAAGTTCAAATAATTCCTAATTTAAGTTTAAAAATCAAAAAATTTGGTGGTTCCTATTTTTATCCTATGGCTTTAACATCCAAATGGGGTGCAGTAAATGTGTCTATCTATGGACCTTTCATACCTGGCGGGGGTTTGTTTCACATCTATCCTTCACTGATTCAACTATGTCCTAAATTTATGACATTGGCAAGTGATTGGTGGCCTAAGCATCAAGATGAACCAAGATATGATTTGTATTATCCAGTTACTACACCTGGTTTATGGGCGGCAGGAGTAAAAGCTCCCCTTGGGGAATGGGATTTTATTATTACAAAATATGAATGTCATCGTTATAAGATAAATGTTGAGGAACCAGATTCAGTTTTAAATGTTACAATTACCACTACTCAACCTTCAGACCTTATCGTTTTTTTAATTGATCCTGAAGGTCATATCAGAGCACCGGATATACCTGATTGGAATGGTGGACCTATTAAACCAATTCATGAATGGAATGGTATCGATGATGCCAATTCCTCTAATCCTTGTGATCCCTATAGAGAATGGAATCCAGGTCCTCATACTGAATTTTCTGCAGAAGTTCTTCATCCAAATAAAGGAAAATGGGAAGCGATTGTTGTTCCAAGAAATGCAGATGGATTATCTGATATCAAATACACAATAACAGGAAAAATTAGAATATTGAATGAAAAACGAATGGATGCAGCAATATCTGCTGCAAATGCAGCTGTAATTGCTTCACAGGAACATGTTCCATTATTGTATGTAAAAGAAGATAGTGTTCCTTCAGAAACACAAAATGTCTTTAATGCTCTTAATATTAATAATGTTATATTTGTTGAAAATAACGAATTAGGTATAAATGTTAGAGATAATCTGCCAAACCTTGTAGCAGATTTAAAATCTTTACAAGAAATTATTGATTATATCAAGGATTATCCCTCTTCTGAAAACTATATTACAATTACTTCATTAAAAACAAATGGTGGGTTCTTTGCTCCAGCTGCTATGCTTGCTGCTTATCATGGATCCCCTGTTCTTAGAATTGGAGATGCTGCTAAAAAAGTTACATCTTCAAAAAATAAGAAAGAAATTTCTGTAAATAATTTTGCTAAAAATATAATTGGCTTGATTTCACAATATCTACCAATTCAACCGATTTCAAGTAACCAAAATCCTTCTTCATGGGCAAATCGTATAGATACTTGGAGGTTATGGAGTGGAGATTATTATCATGGAAACCGTGCTCCAGGTCATTTACCAGTACATGACGAACCTGTTCCTAAAGTTCGAAACTTCAGACTCTTTATAGAACTTATAAAATTTCTTTTATCAGGTGGTAATCTTGGTAATTTACCTCCTCTTGGTATGGATGCAAAAAGATATTGGAATGAAGAGATGTACAATGGAATATACCAATGGATTGAAGGCTTTGGACTTGACCTAAATGGTCCAGAAGCATTTGTTTTTGTTGCCCCAAGAAAAGATATACGTCTAGAAGCTCATTCAATAATGATGGGAAACAACTCTTACTCAGGACATATTCCAGGTAAAACTGTAGCTTATACATCTGATATAATCGTTAGAAATATAATGTATCCTGCTTTAATTTATGCAAACAAGAATCGAAATATTACTTCCACTCATTTAATTAATTTTCCAGATGGAGATTCCTGGGTTACAAATGATGGAAATCAGCAGAGAGTAGAATCTAGTAGAATAATTAAAAATATTTTTATGACTCATAAACGAATATATGAGGGTCATTGTCTATGGGATGCTCATTTAGAGAGATTGAACGAGGGAGCAAGTATTATGTATTATGCAGGTCATGGGACTGGGGGAAGTGGAATTTCTGCTCAATATCTTCAAAATGAATATTGTAATTATCCTGAGCAACTGTGGCCTGATGCATGGAGAGGTTATAATTATGATTACTGGCAAACAGCTAGATATAATGGTCTAGTATGGTATAATCCCAGCGCACCAAATCTATATGATTTCATTCATTACAAATGGATGGATCAAATACTTGATAATCTAAGAAGTAATGCTATTTTTTATACTTCTTGTTCGACTGGTCAACATTATGGTCCACTAGTTTATCTAGATCATGGAGCTGTGATTTGGTATGGAAATGCTGGTTCTGGAATAACTCCTGAAGAGGATTTAATTGATGATTGGTTTTTTGAAGATGCAATGAAAAAAGGAGAACCCATTGGCCTTGCATATTCAAAATATGTATGGCTTCATTACCGTGATTTTACAACAAGTGATCCAGCATCAATGTATGGACCTTCAACATTACATGATGTTGCAACTATCCACTGTATATATGGTGATCCAAACTTGATTTTATATAGTCCAGACTGGATTTCTCCGATACCAATTGACTCAATTTTAGAAGCATAAATGATAATTTTTTTCGAATAAAAATATGAAAACTATAGGAAAAATTATTAGATTATTAAATGATTTCGGGGCTACATGGATATTGATAAAATTATCAATCAACTCTCTCAGAATGAAAAAAAAGTATTGCAAACTTTAAATAAACTTAAAGGTAAAGCATCTCCTCAAGAAATACTTAGAAATGGAGATTTTAACCAAGAAGTTGAAGTGATGAACGCATCATCATGGTTGCAATCAAAGAAACTCATTAATATTGAAGATTACGTAAAAACAGTATATTCACTTGGAAAAGAAGGTAAACAATTTTTAACAAATGGATTTCCTGAGAAAAAGGCACTTGAGCTTATATCTAAGAAAGGTGGGAAAGCAAGTTTAAAAGATATTTCATCTGTTTTAAATAAACAAGACGTTCCTATTGCCATTGGTTGGCTTAAAAGAAAAGGATGGGCAACAATAAAAAAGGATAAAGATACAATATTTGAAATTACTTCCAAAGGTAAAAAAGCTTTAAGTGAAAAAACAGAAGATGAAAAAATATTACTAAAACTAAGTATAAGCTCTGATATTGAACTTGATAAAAAGAATATTTTATTATTACTTTCAAGAAAAAATGTAGTAAGGGAAAAGGAAGTAATCACAAGTACAATTATTTTAACTGATGAAGGTAGAAAAATTATTGATAAAGGAATAGAGATAAAAGATGAGATATCTCAAATAACATCAAATATTATTAAAACAGGTCTATGGAAAAAAAAATCAATTAGGCCGTATGATATAAATGCATTTGCTCCAGCTCATTATGGTGGAAAAGCACATCCCTTGCTTGATTTAATTTCAACTATTAGACAAATCTTTTTAGAGATGGGTTTTGAAGAAATTAAAGGCGATTTTGTTGAATCTTGCTTTTGGAACATGGATATGTTGTTTATTCCTCAAGACCATCCTGCTAGAGAAATGCAAGACACTCTATATTGTAAAACCCCTTCAAAGATAAAAATAAAGGATTCAAAATTAATAAATACAATTTCCAAAGTTCATGAGGATGGTGGAATCACTTCTTCTACTGGTTGGGGATATAAATTTTCAAAAGAGGAAGGTGAGAAAGCACTTTTAAGAACTCATACTACAGTAAATACTATAAGATATCTATATAACAATCCAAAGCCTCCTTCTAAGGTATTTTCAATTGGTCGTGTATTTAGGAAAGAAAACATTGATACAACACATTTGCCTGAATTCTATCAAATTGAAGGAATTATTCATGAAAGTGATAGTAATTTTAGGCAATTAATTGGGATATTGAAGGAATTTTATAGAAGAATGGGTTTTGAAAAGATTCGTTTCAGACCAGGATATTTTCCTTATACTGAGCCAAGTATGGAAGTAGAGGTTTTTTGGAATAATAAATGGATGGAACTTGGTGGTAGTGGCATTTTTAGACCAGAAGTAACAGAACCAATTGGAATAAAAAGTCCTGTTCTTGCATGGGGGCTTGGACTTGAAAGACTTGCTATGTTAAAATTTGAGTTAACAGATATAAGAGATTTATACATTAGTGATCTTGGTTGGCTTAGAAAGCAATCTCTTATCTGAATAAATCAATGAATTCTGAAAGGATATAAGGGAAACTTTTATATAGAAGTGATTGTATAGCCGTTTTTGTTCTAATACATATTTTTAAGGAGGTAAGAGAAAATTATGATGAGTGGACAACAACCAATAATCATATTAAAAGAAGGAACAAAAAGAGAAAAAGGAAAAGGTGCTCAGT
>Ga0209536_100008975_pt1 | contig 14907 bp, 14 predicted proteins | sample DeeMarSeWOR28_12_FD_187461 | JGI IMG/M metagenome (GOLD analysis project Ga0209536, IMG submission 187461) | Marine sediment microbial communities from White Oak River estuary, North Carolina - WOR-2-8_12 (SPAdes) (version 2) | ecosystem: Environmental > Aquatic > Marine > Intertidal zone >...
GAGATCAAGGAATTGGCGGAGCTCATGGGAGGTGTCATCTCCTGCTCCCGTCCCGTGGTGGACAAGAACTGGCTGCCCAAGTACCATCAGGTGGGCACATCGGGCAAATCTGTTAAGCCCAAGGTTTATCTCGCTTTGGGTATCAGTGGTGCATTCCAACACGTGGCCGGTATATCAGGTGCAGGCACCGTCATCGCGATTAACAGGGATCCCAAGGCACCCATATTTAGGGTTGCAGATTATGGGGTTGTGGACGACCTCTTCAAGATCTCAAACGCCTTGAAAGAAAAATTGAAAATGTAGGGTTTCATCCCGTATTGCTTTAGCCGTTTGAAGAGACCGTGGGCTAACCGGCATTCTCTGGTGGGACCAATAAAATCCTTTGCAGGATTTTATAATGCGCTTCCCGAGTGCCCTCGGGAGGCTTAGAAGCACCCGAGGACCGGGGGCGTTATCTAAAATTTTCCGAGAGGAAAATTTTAGAAAGGTTTTTGGCGCCTCCAGAGAATCCCGCTCAGCCCACCAAGAGATCATGCACGGCTGTTTCAAGGGGCTAAAATGTTGTCTCACCCTGAACTTGGAGTAAGTAAAGTGAAGTCGGAGTGGGGAAGTTGGAATCCGGAATTTTATAGTAGTAAGCCCTTTTCTTTAATTCCGCATTCCGAAATCCTAAATCCGAATTGAACTCTCGTTCCACGGAAACTTGATTGTTTGGAGATGTTTTATGGATTTCACACTGAGCAAAGAACAGCAGGATATCATAAAGGCAGCCAAGGAGTTTGCCGTCGGAGAATTCACTGACCGGGCTCTAGAGTTCGATCGTGAAGAGACTTTTGACCCGAGCATTTGGAAGAAGGCGGGAGAGTTGGGATTCCTGGGCGTGTTTATCGAGGAGAAATATGGGGGTGCCGGGTATGGTTTCTTTGAGCATAGCCTCATCACAGAGGAGTTCTGGGCTGTTGACCCCGGTATCGGTCAATCCCTCAGCTCCACCACATTTGGGTCTGAAATCATCCAGCTCTATGGGAGCGAAGCGCAGAAAGAATTCATTCTACCCAAACTGGTCTCTGCAGAAGGGATCATAGCGACGGCGATTACAGAGCCTGATGCGGGTTCTGATACGGCAAGTGCCTCAACCAGAGCAGTAAAAGAGGGCGATGAGTGGGTCATTAATGGTGCAAAGATGTTTATTACGAACGGCACCATTGCCGATTGGGTTGTGGTATTTGCTCTCACGAATCCTGAACATCCCTCACGTCATCATCGGCACAGCTTTATCCTCGTTCCAACGGATACGCCGGGTTATGAGGCAAATAAACTTCGAGGAAAACTGGGGATCCGTGCTTCTGACACCGCAGAACTCTCATTTTCAGATATGAGGGTCCCAATTTCCAATATTGTGGGAAAGGAAGGGGAAGGATTTCATGAATTGATGGGGTTTTTCAACAGGACACGCCTTCATGTGTGTGCCCAGGGGGTGGGTGTTGCAAGGGCCGCACTGGAAGAGAGTATCAATTATACGAAGAAGAGACACCAATTTGGGGCACCTCTGGCCTCCTTCCAGGTCACCCAATTCAAATTGGCCGAAATGGCCACCAGGGTGAAGGCGGCCAGGAATCTCTATTATGAGGCGGCCTGGTTAGTGGACCAAGGGACAATAGATCATGGCCTGATCGCCATGGCGAAATGGTACGCTGGAGAGACAGCGGTAAAGTGCGCTGATGAGGCCCTGCAAATGCATGGGGGATATGGGTACTTAGACGAATACAGGGTGCAACGACTCTATCGGGATGCTAAGATTGTGGAGTTGTACGAGGGCACCAAGGAGATAGAGAAAGCCATTATAGCGAGGACCCTGCTAGGCACATGACGGTTCCACAACCAATTACTGAACTGGCCATTCAAAGAGGTGGATTTACCATTGTGAACGACAACAAGATGAAGTCATTGCGAGGACGCCGCACTTGATGCGGCGGACGTGGCAATCTCTCGAGATTGCTTCGCTGCGCTCGCAATGACCCCTTATCGTGGCTTCAGTTCTGTAAGGAACTTTAGAGACGCAACAATAACATCCAGTATCAAGTATCCCCGCCTGCCAGCGCCTGAAGCGCAGCTAATGGCGGGCAGGCAGAATCTAGGATCTAATCAATAATTATCTCATCCAAGGGCCGCTTAGGGACGTGATGAACGCCTGACTCATCCCGCCAGTATTTGATGTCCCCATCAGGCCCCACGGTCTCAATCACCACCTGTTCTTTGGGCTTACCTAGTGCGATCACATGGAGGATCTCGTAGCGATCAGGGATCTGCAGCTCCTCTCTCAAGCCCTTCCTGTCAATAGAAGCTACCATGCAACCTCCCAAGCCCATGTGGGTCGCTCCGAGAACTATATTCTGACTGGCAATACCGTGATCGCAACCAAAAGAGCCTGAAATTTCCTTGTCCCCTAACACGATGATGTAGGCAGAGGGCCTTTCGCCTCGTTCAGGCCCGGCCCAATCTTTCAGATAAGCGGCCCACGCGAGTTTGGGGAAAATGATCGTGTTTCTTTCCTTGTCGTTAGCAAGGATATACTTGAGGGGTTGGCGGTTGGCCGCAGACGCGGACAGACGTGCAAGCTCAACAAGGCTTCTGAGGGTTTCCATAGGAATCGTGTGATCCTCAAAGAATCTGCGGGTGCTCCTCGTGTTTCGTACGAGATCTTCTATCATCATTGAACCTCCACTTATCTATAGACCTGGAGTAATGGAATCTGAGGAATTTTAGCTTTTTCCAACACTCCAGTACTCCAGTACTCCAATACTCCGTTACCTCTTTATTCCATCACTCCTTGGTTAATCGTTCGATGATTTTCTCATCCGGTGGTGGGAAGCGGTATTGCGTAAGATCCTCTGGATGGACCCATCTTATCTCTTCACACGCCAGAGGTTTGAACTCACCGCCCAAGTGGGCGCACTGAAATAGATAAAGAGAAATGATCCTATTCTCATATTCGTGATTCACAGCAAGAAGGCGTTTTCCAACGCGCACATTTACACCTAATTCCTCCTTCATCTCCCGTGCCAGGCATTCTTCCAAGGTCTCACCAGCTTCTTGTTTCCCTCCAGGGAACTCCCAGTACCCTGCAAGATGGCTGCCCGCAGGGCGTTTTGTGATCAGCACCATGCCGTCCTGTTGCAGAAGCCCGGCAGTGACGTGGAAATGGGGCTTGTTACTGTTTGCCACCACGCGGCAAAGCCTCAAGTCTCAATCTGAGATAGGCCTCTTCAGCCTCTTTGTGTCCAGGCGAGATATCCAAGACTTTCTTGTAAGCCTCCAAGGCCTTCTTAAGCTGGCCCTTCTCTTCCTCAAACTTGGCTAATTGCAAGAGCAAGCGAACATAGGTCTCTTTGCCCTCCTTGCTGTCTGGTGAAATCTCAAGGATCCTTTCATAAGTCTGCAATGCCTCAAGGATTTTTCCCTGTTTTTCCTTCAGTCTGGCCAGATCCAGGAGAAGGGCCACATCTTTCGGCTTCTGTTTGAGGATCTCCTCCATCTGTTCGGCAGCCAGGTCCTCTTTGCCTGTTTTTAGGTAGGCAACCATAAGATATTCCCTGAACTCGAGTCTCTTAGGATGGGATTTTAGCCCAGTTTTCATGACCTCTATAATCTCTTCATATTTTGCACGGCTGTCCAGGTATTCAAACATAAAGCGATAATAGCTTATCTCTTTTGGCTGCAATGTGATGAGGGCCTGGGCCTCCTTGAAAGCCAGATCATCCTTTTTCTGTTTTCTGTAAATGTCAAACAGGAAACTGCGAACTTGCGCATCCCTCGGGTGCGACTTCAAAAACTTCCTAAAATGGGTGAGGCTTTTCTCGAGATTACCCGTTTCATATTCTAAGACGCCCAGATTGTAGATAATCGTCTCGTTCTTGGGCTCAAGCGCCAGTATTTTGTCATAGGTCTTTTTTAGTGCCTCCTTGTCCCCCGTCTTTTCCTGAATTTTGATCATCAGTAATAATGCTTCGATGGACTTGGGATTTTTCTTAAGGACCGCGCTCAGGTGTTTTTCCGCCTCCTTGAACTTCCCTTTCTTGATCAAGCTCTCTGCCAGCTTCAACCGGCTATCCACATCTCCTGATTTGAGATGAACGGCCTTTTCAAGATAAAGATCCGCTTTCCCTGTTTGACCATCTTTTTCGTAGAGATAGGAGAGGTTGTAATAGAGATTTGCGTCCTTTTTATCCAGCTCAGCGGCCTTGAGGTAATTGGAGATAGCCTTCTTGGGTTGATTGGTTTTCGTGTAAAGGTATCCCAGCTTTTTATATGTGGAAACCCTGTCCTCTTTTTTGAGTCTTTTCAAAAGCCTCTCATATTCCCGGGTGGCCTCTTTGAGTTTATTCCTTTTTTCTAAGGTTGACGCCAATCGGAGTCGGGATTCCACGTCATCCGGGTGCTTCTTGATGATCCTTTTGAGCACAGAGATGCCCTTATCCGTCTTACCCGTGGATTCATAGATTTCAAGCAGATCATAGAGGAAACCCTCATCGGGTTTCTCTTGGGCCATGTGTTCGAGAATGGAGGCAGCCTTTTGCCAATCATTGAGCGACTTGTATTCTTCGAGCAACCGGTTCCGGATCCGGTCGTCCTTGGGCATCAGCTCCATAGCCCGCTCCAGGAAGGCAACCCTACGGTCCCCATCGATAATCCTATCTGCCCGCTCAAGCCAATCCTCAATGTGGGGTTCAACCAGGATGTCCACGTGACCCAGCTCTTGATTAAACTGTTTAACATTCACACGAAAGCTGTATTGATTGAACACGTCTCTGTCTGGCAGTAGGACCCCAATTGGCATCTCCTCTATAAGAAGGGCATTGGCGTCAAAACCCCTAGCCGCTAGTCGAACGCCCCGGTTAAAACAGATGCTGGTTGAGACTTTCAATATCTTTAGCCTGTCATTGGGATGAAGACGGAGGATCTCTCCGTTCACGAGCTTAAGGCGGGACTCATTCTTTGCCAAGAGTATGAAATTGAATTGAGGCGAGACCGTATGGAGGCAAGACCAGAGTCGCCAGCCTCCATAGAGAGCAGCAAGTACGACCAGGATAATTCCCCAAAAGAGTATTCTTCGGGCACGGCGTTTTTTTCGTCTTTTCTTATATTTCTCGTAACGATCCACTATCAGGCAATGAGGTCTTCCACTCCTGCTTGTGTCTACCGAGCTCCACCGATGGGTGAGGTGGTGAGAAGTGCAAGAGTGTGCTGCGTGTTATAAGGGAAATCATCCACGGCTATCACTCACGAGCGGGGTCCTTTCCGGCCCTTGACCTTTCGGGCAACCTGGCTTTCCCAAATCAGGAGTATGGGACTCGCCACAAAGATAGAGGAATAGGTTCCCACAAGAATGCCCACCAAAATGGCAAAAGCGAAATCATGGATGACGCCGCCACCCAGGATGAATAAAGCGACTACAACGATTAAAGTTGTTGTGGAGGTAAGGATGGTCCTGCTCAATGTTTCGTTTATGCTGGCATTTATTACCTCTTCAAAGCCTCGCCTGCGGAACCGTCTTAAATTTTCCCTGATCCTGTCAAAGACCACGATAGTATCGTTCAGGGAATACCCCACGATGGTGAGAAAGGCGGCTATTATGGCAAGAGATATCTCTCGGTTTGTCAAAGCAAAGGCCCCGATCGTGATGGTAACATCATGGATGAGGGCGATAACGGCACCCATGGCATATTTAAGTTTGAGGGCCCAACACAACCCCAGAGTAACTACAAGGGAGATCAAGATCAACCAGGTTACACTAACGCCAAATGTTGAGGCGATCCAGACGACAAATGCGAGTGAGAGGGCCATGACAATACTCATTAGCCATTTGAGTTCAAACCGCCCGGATATATAGATCGCGATGAAAAGAATGGCATAGAAAATGGCAAAAAGGGCCTTCTGCCTCAAATCCTCACCAACCTTTGGGCCGACCATTTCCACCCTTCTTATCTCCACCTCTCCTCCCAGCTGGGAAGCCAATGTCTTCTTCACCTTGTCGCTCAATCCGGACAATTGAATATCTGTACTTCTCACCCTTATGAGATATTCGAATTGCCCCTCCTCACCAAATTCCTGGATGATGCTATCCTGGAGTTGAAGGGACACCAGTGCATCTCTGATCTCAGAAGGTGTCCTCTTGGTCTCCAATTTGACTTGAATAAGGATGCCACCGGAAAAATCGACCCCTAAATTGGGACCGCCTCGCCAGATGAGCAAAAAAATCGTGACAATGATCATGGCGAGGGATAAAACAAAGGCGATTTTTCGTTTACCTATGAAATCGATATTAATTCCAGGCTTTATAAATTGCATGTGAAACTCCAAAGTGGTCAGTTGTTACTTGCGTATTGATGTCCTCCCGATGGAATTAATATAAGCGCTTAACTTAGGGGTGAGCTCTCTAACAAGCTTCTGAAGTGAGTTTGTCTTTGATTTGGACAATAGCTTTCTCCTATAGGCCCTCCTAAGCCAATGTTTGACTTCAAATAGGGATCCTCTGGCAATTTTTGCAAATCTCTTGTTATCAGCGAAACTCCCACGCCCTGTTCCTTCAGCAATGTTAGCGCCAATGCTGTCAGCAGCCTTTATAATCTGTTTGCCAACTGTGTCTTGAGCTAACGGATCCCATTTTATAACCTCCTCCCAAATCAGATCCGCCAGATCTTCCGATAAACGATAAACCCGAAGATTTTCAAGCCCTGTTCGCTCCATGACGTTTCCCCACAGATTGTGTCTTGATAGCGTTAGCGACGGACTACTGACAACCTACAACTGACATATCTATATACTGATTTTTTTCCATCTCCGGGATGTGTAAAGATAGTCAAAGATGACTCTGGTGATGAATACAGCGGTGACAAAACTTGCCACAATGCCAATACTCAGGGTTACGGCAAAGCCCCTGACCGGACCGGTCCCAAACTGAAATAATACAAGGGCTGCAATAAAGGTTGTCACATTGGCATCCAGAATGGTGACCAACGCCTTTGAATATCCACCCTCAATGGCAGCCCGTGCTGGTTTCCCCAACCTCAATTCTTCTCGTATCCGTTCAAAAATCAAAACGTTCGCGTCCACAGCCATTCCAATGGTAAGAATAATGCCGGCTATACCTGGTAGTGTCAAAGTGGCACCAAAAAAGGCGAGTCCGGCCATAATGAAAAGAATGTTGAGCATGAGCGCCACATCCGCAAAAACACCAGACAGCCCGTAGTAAATGATCATAAAAAGGATCACGATAATCCCTCCGATGATCATGGACTTAAACCCTTTTTCTATGGAGTCCTTTCCTAAGGAGGGACCCACCGTCCTCTCCTCCAATATCTTTACGGGTGCGGGAAGGGCACCAGCCCTCAAAACGATGGCCAGGTCTCGCGCCTCGTCCATGGTGAAACGCCCTGTGATCTGCGCCCTTCCTCCAGCGATTCTATCCCTTATGACAGGTGCTGAATAGACGTTGTTGTCCAACACAATGGCCAGCCTCTTCTCAATATTTTCCCCGGTTATCCGTTCAAAAAGCCTGGCTCCCCTGGCATTAAAAGATAGAGATACGTAGGGTTCATTGTACTGACTGTCGATTTGAACTCTCGCGTCAGTAAGATATTCTCCAGTGAGAAGGGTTCGTCTTTTGAGCAGATAGGGGATTCTTGCTTGCTGTCCTGATTTAGGGTCTGGAGATGTCTGATAAAGGATTTCCCGGCCCGGAGGAATATTGCCTTTCAAAGCCTCCTCCAGGCTATTCTCCTCATCAACCAGCTTGAATTCTAGAAGGGCTGTTTTGCCTATGAGCTCTATGGCCCGTTTAGGGTCTTTGATGCCTGGAAGCTGAATCAGAACTCTATGATTCTCTTGAGGCCTGATATCCGGTTCACTGACCCCAAATTGATCAATGCGATTTCTGATGGTCTCCAGGGCTTGATCAGCAGCCAATTTCATGATCTGGACCTTGGCCTTTGGATCAAGAACCAGTCGAAGAGATACGCCTTGCTCTTTATAGGGCCCCGACTCTGTTTGGTAATCGGGGAAATTGACCTTCACCAAGTCTTCAAAGGTCTTCCTGTCTTCTTCTCTGATGAGCGTCAGGTCAATGCCTTCCGTTCCATAACGTCTGAGTTCAAGGTACCTGATTTTACTCTTGCGCAACTCACTCTTAAACTCTTCCACCACCCGCTCCAGGTGACTTTCCACCGCCTTGCCTGCATCAACTTCCAAGACCAAGTGCATGCCGCCCTGGAGGTCAAGGCCGAGATGTATCTTCTCTTGCGGCAGAAAACTGGACCACCACGCTGGGAGCTCGCCTCTTATGGATGGGGTAAGATATAGCAAGGCCATACACATGAGAAAAGCGACTATCGCTCCCCGCCAGCTTAGGTTCTTTGACACGGTCTGCTCCTTTGTGTTTTTTCCTGTACCAGAGGGCTTCTCAACATCAACAGGGGTGACCTATCTTTACTCGCCTTTTGTCATACCGGCTATGGATGCCCGTGAGACCTTCACCCTTATCTTTGGGGCTATCTCCACGGTGACCACGGTTTCTTTTATCCCGGTAATCTTTCCGTGAAGTCCGCCGTTGGTCACCACCTTATCCCCCACTTTTAGGGCACCGAGCAGCTCCCTATGCTGCTTAGCCTTTTTCTGCTGGGGCCTTATAAGCAAAAAATAAAAGATGGCGAAAAGGAGAATAAGGGGGATGAAGGTACTGAACCCTCCGCCCTGTCCGCCACCTCCTCCTGCGCCACCTGTCCCCAACGCGTATGCCAGTGTTTCCATTATGTTACCTCCATTCAGTGTGGTTAATTAGTTAAGTGGTTGAGTCGTTGAGTTGTAAGGCTGGCCATGCTGAACAGCCAGTTGTATAATCCCGTCTAAACGACTTAACTACTCAACCACTCAACGAATCCGAAATCCCCTGTTTTTGAGATGCATAAAAACTTTGACGGTGCTCGTCCCATCTTCCTTCCCGGATGGCCCGGCGTATATCCTCCATCAAGCGGTCGTAGTAATAAAGATTATGAATCGTGTTTAATCTATAGGCCAAGAGTTCCTTTGCCATGAAAAGATGCCTTAAATAAGCACGGGAATAATGGGTGCACACGTAGCAATGGCAATTCTCATCGACCGGTCCATCATCATCCGTGTGGCAGGCATTCTTGATACTGAGCTGGCCATTGCGGGTAAAGAGTGTACCATTTCTTGCATTACGTGTCGGCAGGACACAATCAAACATATCCACGCCAAGCGCAACGGCCTCGATAATGTCTTCAGGTTTGCCCACACCCATGAGGTAAACGGGTTTATCTGTGGGCAGAAATTCCACGGTCTCCTTGATGACCCGCTGCCTAATACCCCTATCTTCTCCAACAGAAAGTCCGCCTATGGCGTACCCGGCAAAATTCATTTGGGTTAATTCTGCTGCGCTCAATTCTCTTAGATCAGGATACATCCCACCCTGGACGATGCCGAAGAGGGCCTGGTGGTTTCGCTCTTTGTAATCAATACACCTTCTGCCCCAGAGACTGGTCAATCTAACAGAATTACGCACATATTCATAATCAGCAGGGTAGGGGGCACATTCATCAAAACTCATGATGATATCTGCCCCTAAGGCCTGTTGGATGACCATGGCTTCCTTCGGGCCGATGAAGTGTGGCGAGCCGTCAAGGTGAGATTGAAAAGTAACCCCCTCCTCAGAAATAGTCCTCAGCTTGGAGAGGCTATAGACCTGAAAACCGCCACTATCGGTAAGGATGGGTCTGTCCCAGTTCATAAACCGATGCAGCCCGCCCAATTTTTCGACGATCCTGTGTCCGGGACGCAAATAGAGGTGATAGGTATTGGCCAAGATAATCTTAATCCCCATCTCCTCCATATCTTCCGAGGAGACAGCCTTGACTGAGCCCTGTGTTCCCACAGGCATAAATACCGGTGTTTCAAACAGCCCATGGGGAGCCCTGATCTCCGCCAACCTGGCCTTGCTCGTCGGAGATTTCTTGAGAACCTTGAATTCCAAAATATTTGTAGTCAGTCATTTGTGGTCAGTTGTCCGTGGTCAGTTGTCCGTCGTAAAAGAACTGCAACGGACTACGAACAACAGACAACGGACGCCTGCTCAGGTGATCAACATGGCGTCCCCATAACTATAGAAGCGATATCTTTTCTCGATGGCCCATGCGTATGCGTTTTGGATCAAGTCTAAGCCCCCAAAAGCAGAGACCAGGAAGAGCAGGGATGACTTGGGCAAATGAAAGTTTGTAACCATACCATCCACCGCCTTGAATATGTACCCGGGGGTGATGACAAGATCTGTCTTTCCTCTGCCGGGGGTAATTTCCCCGTTCCTCTCCGCAACAGTTTCCAACGCTCTCACAACCGTGGTCCCCACCGCTATAACGCGTCTTCCACCCCTTTTGGCCATGTTTATGGCTCTGGAAGCATCAGGGTCAATGGTGTATGCCTCTTCTCCGAGCCTGTGTTCTCTAATGTCCGCCTTCTTTACAGGACGGAAGGTCCCATGCCCCACATGCAGGGTGACATGCACCAAATCGTATCCTGCTTGCTTTAACTGCTCAATCAGTCCCTTGCTGAAATGCAGGCCCGCCGTGGGTGCCGCTACAGCTCCAGGCTTGAGCGCGAAAACAGTCTGGTACCTTTTCCTATCCGTGGAGGCCCGAAAATCACCCCTCTCTCTCTTTATGTAAGGAGGTAGAGGCATATGGCCCTTCTCTTGAAGCAGGGAATCGATAGATGAGACACCGTGAAAGTCGATCTGTACCAAACCACCATCTCCGAGATCTTTCACCGTGCCTGAGATGTTGTTTTCAAAGAGCAGCTGGCTCCCTCTTTTGGGCCGCTTGGATGACCTCAACAGGCACCATCTCGTATTAGATCTTATAGCATCCGAATTGGAGTGTCCCAGAACCAGTATCTCGATCTGCCCACCACTTTCCTTATGGCCGAAAAGCCTGGAAGGGACAACTTTGGTATTATTCACAACCAGAAGGTCACCAGGCCGTAACAACCTGGGAAGGTCGAAAAAATGATGGTCGGAAAACGACTTCTTAGCGCGTTCCACCAAAAGGAGACGAGATCTGTCGCGGCTCGTGGTGGGAACCTGTGCAATCAGTTCTTCCGGCAGGTCATAATTGTAATCCTCAAGGTTGTACATGGAACAGTGGGTCTTGGCAATTCGAAGCTTCACTGAGCTTTTGGCAAATTTTGTTGTAAGAGTTCTCTGCCGTCTTTATTGAAGGATGGAATAATGGAATAATGGAATAGTGAACAGCAAAGGGAGAAAAGGGTATTCTAAGATTTCGTTGTTTCTTTGGCCCATTATTCCACCAATCCATTATTCCAATATTCCAAGAGTGAGCGCAGCGAATGGATTTGGTTTTAAGTGGCGTAAGTTAAACAAAATGGCGTACAAAGTCAAACCATTTCGTTATCTGAACAGATAGGCCATGATCATTCCTGCGCACATGGCGGCAAAACCCATGATCCTCAAACGATGATCCGGGATCTCTTGTACCTTTTCCATCCATTTCTTCATCTTGCCTGGAGAGGCAAAATAAGGAAGGCCTTCCACAATGAGCACCAATCCTATCAGACAAAGCAGTAACTTCATTTAATTCACAATCCCTCAACAGATTTGAGTATTGCCGATTTATAATAGTTTCGACAGATTACTGTGTCAACCGAAGCCCTTCCAGGTTCCTTTGGTTCACCATCAACGCATCATTGATCCGCTTTCCCCATCCTGCGGGTCCCCCGGTTCGGAGTGCTCAATTCGCTTCTGATAGTTTGCAGGGCAACCAGGAATCCTCAACAACCCACTGATTCCAATAAAGATACATGATATAGACGGTTGTCGTGGGAGGTTACATAGTGCTTGATATATGCGCCAATATCAGTTAGCTTTGACCCGAAATAAAATCCCTTGTGAGATTTTATAAAGCGCCTCCCGAAGGCATTCGGGAGGCTTAAAAGGCCCTTGGTACGAAGCGCTTGTCTAAAATCTTCCAAAAGGAGAAATTTAACGGGGGTGTTTCGCCTATTAGAGATCCTGGGGATGATGTTATGATCCACTCGCCAAACAGGATAGTCGTTGATCTATCTGCCCTTAAACATAACCTGAATCAGGTCAAAAAGCTCCTCTCCCCAGAAACGAGGATTATGGGCGTTGTCAAATCAGACGCTTATGGCCATGGCTTGATCCCGGTGTCCAGGGTCCTGGAACGCAATGGGGTTGACTATTTGGGGGTGGCACACCTCTGTGAAGCCTTGGAACTGAGAAACAATGGCATAGAGCTGCCTATAGCCCTCCTGTGTGGAGTTCGGACAAAGGAAGAAGCCCGGGAGGCGGTGGAAAAGGATCTAACCCCAGTGCTTTTTGATCTGGCGATGGCCGAGCTGCTGGCAAAGGAGAGTGTCAAAAAAGGAAAAGGGATTCACGTCCAGGTAAAGGTGGATACAGGGATGGGTCGGCTCGGCATTGCCCTGTCGGACTTGGAGCCCTTTTTGAAAACGATCGCTGGGTTCAAGGGACTTTATTTGGAAGCCCTGGCTTCCCACCTTTCTTCGGCGGATGAGCCTGAAAGCAAGTTTACTGAGATTCAAATAGAGAATTTCAACAGGGCCATTGAAATTGGCCGCAGCATGGGATTCGAACTCCCCCTGAACAATTTGGCCAACAGCGCCGGCATAATGTCCCATAAAGAGGCCCATTTTAGTCTGGTAAGACCGGGCATAATGCTGTACGGGGGGCTCCCCTCTCCAGGATTCAAAACTTCATTATCCCTGAAACCCATGATGCATTTCAAGGGAGAGGTGATCCAAACCAGGGAATTGCCTGGCAATACACCGGTGAGCTATGGCCGAACCTATTATACGAAAGGCAAACAAAAAATATCAGTTCTTTCAGCAGGTTATGGTGATGGCCTACCCAGAAGCATGTCAAACAAGGGAAAAGTCCTGATTCAGGGCAAGAAGGTAGATATAGTGGGCACGGTCTGCATGAACATGATCACGTGTGATGTGAGCGGACTAAAAGATATTATGCCTGGGAGCGAAGTGGTTTTTTTGGGCACGCAAGGAGAGGAGACCCTAACAGGGGATGACATAGCCCGTTGGACGCAGACCATCTCCTACGAGATCTTCTGTTCCATAGGTGTAGGAAACAGGAAGGAATACGTGGGATGAAGAGGGCTTTGGACAATATTATAAGAACGACGATTCAGCGATGCTTTGAGCAAGGAAAACTTCGTGAAACGCCTCTGCCCGACTATGTCATAGAGGTACCCAACAACCCGGATCACGGTCATTTTGCCACGAATCTCCCTCTGGCCCTGGCCTCATCCCAGAAACGAAAGCCCATTGAAATAGCCGGCATAATCGTAGAACACCTTGAGGATGATGGGCATCTCCTTGAAAAAGTGGAAACAGCAGGCCCCGGATTTATAAACTTCATTATTAAGACAGAGCAATGGCAGAAATTCCTGGCCAAGATAATCGCGATGGGCAGGAATTACGGCCGGAGTGACTTGGGAGGGGGTGAGAGGATACTGGCGGAATATGTGAGTGCCAATCCCACCGGTCCCCTCCACCTGGGGCACGGACGCGGAGCCGCATTGGGCGATACCCTTTGTAGGATTCTCACCTACTCTGGTTATGAAGTGGTTAGGGAATTCTATATTAACGATACAGGGCAGCAGATGAGACTCCTGGGAGAGTCCATTTACAGCCGTTGGAAACAGATGTCTGATCCTGATTATCCATTCCCAGAGAGCGGTTATCATGGTGAATATGTCTTAGATTTGGCCAATGAAGTGGCGGGTGAAATTGATCTGGGAAACATGAGGCAGGATGAGGCCATAGCCCACTGCGCAGAGCGGGGCAAAGAAAAGATGCTCGAGGAGATCAAAAGGGATCTTGCTGATTTTCGGGCCGGTTTTGATGTCTGGTACAGCGAAAGTGATCTTTACGCCTCTGGCCTGCTTGATGAATCCCTGGAAAGGATCAGACAGAAGGGGCAGCTCTATGAAAAGGACGGGGCACTATGGATAAAGACCATGGCCCTTGGGGACGACAAGGATCGGGTCGTGAGAAAAAAAGATGGTGATTATACCTATTTTGCTTCGGACATTGCCTATCACCTGGACAAGTTTAAAAGGGACTTTTCAAAGGCTGTCAACATCTGGGGGGCAGACCACCATGGCTATGTGCAGAGGATAAAGGCCGCTTTGAAAGCGAACGGCCTGAATGAGGGTTGGCTCTCGGTCTTGCTCATACAGTTGGTCAAGCTTTGGAAAGGGGGAGAGGAGATAAAGATGTCTAAGAGGGCAGGACATTACGTCACCCTCAAGGAGCTTGTGGAAGAGGTTGGTGTGGATGCGGTGCGTTTTGTTTTTCTTACCAAGAACCATGATTCACCCCTTGATTTTGATATAGACCTTGTAAAAAAGCATGACAGTGAAAATCCTGTTTATTACGTCCAATATGCCCATGCAAGGATCTGTAGCATTTTTAGGAAAGCGGATTCAGAGGGCATCTCGCTTCCCAAGAAGCCGGATCAGGTTCTGGACCGGTTAACCCTGGACGAAGAGATGGTTCTTATTCGGTTCATGGCCCAATTCCCATCCCTTTTGGAAGATATATGTAAGACGTTCGAACCGCATCGTTTGACATACTATCTCACCGAGCTGGCTTCTTCCTTTCATAGATACTTTAACCTGGGAACGAAGAACCCTGAACATCGCATTGTGGGCAAAGATACGGCCCTGAGTCAGGCAAGGCTTTTTCTGGCTGAAGCGGTACGGATTGTATTGTATAATGGATTGAATTTGCTCGGTATCAGCGCTCCAGAAAGGATGTAGATTA
>Ga0209536_100008976_pt1 | contig 14906 bp, 15 predicted proteins | sample DeeMarSeWOR28_12_FD_187461 | JGI IMG/M metagenome (GOLD analysis project Ga0209536, IMG submission 187461) | Marine sediment microbial communities from White Oak River estuary, North Carolina - WOR-2-8_12 (SPAdes) (version 2) | ecosystem: Environmental > Aquatic > Marine > Intertidal zone >...
CATAAGATTTCGCAACTTTTTTGCATCCATTGAAGACATCGTAAGCAGAAGCACAAAAAAAGTTAAAAGGAGCATAACAAGATCTGCAAATGTCACCATCCATGCATTTGGATCGCTTTTTTGCTCTTTACTCACTTTTATTCTCCATGTACGCTACCTAGTATATTTTAAAATCAAATTTCTTGTATGTGAAAAAACCGGATGGATTCTTTCTAAATATTCTTTTAATGTATGCAGGTGCTTTGTATTTTAAATCAATTTCAACCCTTCTGTTTGCTGCCCGTGATTCTATACTTTCATTTGACGTGATTGGACGATTGCTTCCGCATCCATAGGCTGTAAGTCTGTCAGGAGTTACCCCACATTGTGAAACAAAATACTTCACTACTTTTAGCGCCATAATTGCGGACATCTCCCAGTTTGATTGATATCCCTTTACATGATGTACGATATTATCTGTGTATCCAGCGATCTCTACTGGAAAAGATCCTTTATTTATGATATGTCCCAACCTGTCCAGAAGGGGCTTAATGGAGGGATTGATTGTATATTCATTCTTCATGAACAAGCCGGCTTCGTTTATGATAATCCTGCTTTGGTCGGCAATAGTCTCCAGTTTAATATCTCCAGTTAATTCCTTAAGATCTCTTTGGACATAAGACATGAGCTGCTCAATGGTCAGTTCTTCTTCGATCATCGGCGCTGAAGGAGGCAAAACCGACTTTCCTGTTTCCATTGGTGATAACCCGCCGGGCAATCCCCCAAAGGCTCCGATCAGTGATCCTATGGCAAGGCGGGTTCTGTTTTCATCGATAACCGCGATGGAATTGAGCAAAATAAAAAAGGTCAACAGTATGAGAAAAAGAGAAACCGTCATTACCATTCCAATATCCGCACCGGAATCATCATCGATTTTTCTCTTCTTTCTTTTAATCATTTACTTTGATTCCTTGTTCTTGTTGGGCGGAATAAAAGCCAGAAGTTTCTGCTCAAGGATTCTAGGATTGTCTCCGTTGGAAAGTGATATAATACCCTGAATGGTCATCTCTTTTGTTAACATTTCTTCTTTGCTTCGGGTTTTAAGTTTTCCCGCAATGGGCATACAACAGATATTCGCCATAATCGAACCGTAGAATGTCGTTAGCAGCGCTACAGCCATGGCCGGTCCAATTGTACTGGGATCATCCATACTCTGGAGCATCTGTACCAGCCCGATTAGTGTGCCGATCATTCCCATTGCTGGAGCGAATGTACCCATGCTGGTAAAAACCTCAGCGCCCAGTTGGTGTCTGCTTCTGCTATATTCAACTTCCGTATCGAGAATTTCTCTGATTTCCTGGGGCTCCAATCCATCAATAGAAAGCTGCACCCCTTTTTTTAAAAATTCATCCGTAACGTCCTTTATTTCGCTTTCTAAAGCAAGGATGCCTTCTTTGCGAGTTTTTGTTGCGAACCCCGTAAATCTTTTAATGAGTTCCTCTATAGATATATTTTTACTAAAAAGTGCTTTTTGAACCACTTTTAAAACACCCAAAACTTCCTTTAAAGGATAAGCGATCAACGTTACGCCGATAGTACCTCCCACCACAATCATTAATGCGGGCACATTGATAAAAATGTTGAGCCCGCCGCCCATAAATATGGCGGTAAATACAAGTCCAAAAGCAGAGACAATGCCCAGGACGGTTGCAATGTCCATAAAATCTCCTAATCTTATCGAATAATTGTTTGAAAAGTCATTCTTTTCAGAATATACAGCAACCTTTATGCCATAACGATTTTTGAAGGGAATATTTTTTATGAAAGGATGATTATGGTGATATTACAGACAGATATAAAAAATTGAATTTCATTCAAGAGGGCTGTTTGGGTTCAGTTGCGTCAAGGATTGAGGCAAATGTCAAAATCTTGACATTTGCCTCAATCAAAGTTTCAAGGTTAATCCATTTAACCTCTTGCAGGGAAGCGATAAATCCTATTAGACGAGCGTAATGGCTGGCCTGAAAAACCGGTTAATCGCTAACAACGCGTAACCGGTTCAACAGGCCAACGGGTTAAGTCTTATCGTTTGATATTAATAAGTTCTGAAAGCATTTGATCCGTTACGGTAATAATTTTTGAATTTGCCTGGAATCCTCTTTGGGTGGTGATCATCTTTACCAGCTCATTTGCAATATCGACGTTTGATTGTTCTAATGCATTGGGTGCGATGCTCCCCAACCCGTTGGTTCCGGGTCTGTTGGTGATTGCACTGCCGCTTTGCCTGGTTTCACTGTAAAGATTTCCACCCTCTTTAAACAGTCCCTGGATATTCTGAAATTTAGCCAGGCCCACACGGTACAACGGAATCAGTTGGCCATTGGAATAGCTTCCGGTGATGACACCGTCAACATCCACGTTAACCCCTTCAAGGTCTCCGGCGCCGTATCCGTTTGCAGATTGAAACGTGGTGGTCGATGCACTGGCATACTGTGAACTGGAAAGGGAGCTGTTGACCCAGTTGGTGCCGTCATAGCGTGTCCCTAAATTAAGTTCGATGTCCTGGGCGGTTCCCCCTGAAAGAAGGACAGGTGAGAAGGTAAAGTAACCGTTTGATGTATCCGTCCCTTCCACTTGTGCAACTGAGGCACCAGTGGCGGGATTAATCTGCCAAAGGTCGATATCGGTCATTGACCCTGAACTGTCAAAATCAATAATTCCCCTGGCCAGCAATCCAGCCCATGCATTACCAGCGACACCTGTCCGGTAATCTTCAGCGGGATTCGTGGTAACGATAAATTCATAGGCAGAAGCAGTGGCGGCCTTATCAAAAAAAAGTGTAACATCGTGTGTGCTTCCCAGAGAATCATATGCACGGATGGTGGTCTGATATTCATAGGCTGTATCAGCCAGGGGTGTCGCATTTGTGCCATCCCAGGCACCGGCCAGAGAAGCATCCGTTCCTGATGAGTTATCAGACCCGGCTGAATTCAGGTTAACGATAACTTCGACGTTATCGGTCACTTGAGGCGGCGAAGTAAAAGAGCTCATAGCAATATCGGTGATAGATCCCATATCATCTCCGCTACTGTCAAGCGCCCATCCCTGAACAACGTATCCTTCAGGGTTTGTGAGGTATCCGTTCTCATCAAAACTGAAATTCCCTGCCCTTGAGTAAAATAAATTTTCCGTACCCTGTTCCTTTAGTACAAAAAAACCATCCCCACCGATGGCCAGATCCGTGGTATTTCCTGTGGATTCAAAGGAACCCTGGGCAAAAGATGCTTGGATATCTCCAAGAGCCGTTCCTCTGCCGACTTGGGATGTTCCGGAAAGTGTGGAGACCGACTGGCTCAACAAATCCTGAAAGGCAAAGCTGCTGCTTTTGAAACCTACTGTATTGACGTTTGCAATGTTGTCTCCGATAATTTGCATAGCATTGCCAAGGGTACTCAGACCGCTAATACCTGAAAAAAGTGAACTTGATAAAGACATTTTATTTTCCTCCTCAATTATTTGGTGTTTTTTGAGTGACTTCGATAATATTGCTGCTGTTAATGATTGTTCTGTCTCCAATCATTAAATAAGGCTGACCATATTTATATGTAACGCCAGTAACTTCCCCGGATATGTAGGTATTGGAAGAAATATAGTTACCGTTTTCATCTCTGGCGGTAACTTCAAACGTATAGGTGCCGTCTTCGGCGAACTTTCCTGTGTCATCCCGTCCATCCCAACTCACGTCATGTTCTCCTTTTTCCTCCCAGCCCTCATAAAATGTCCTGACAATCAGTCCCTGGTTGTCATAAACATCAATGGTTACATATCCACTTCCATCAATTGTATAAGAACCGGCTTGAACCGTTCCATTATCGACATGCATTGTGTTGTCATCCGCTTTAACCGCCTTACCGATAAATCCCAAGTCATCGCGTTGTTCACTCTGGCCATTTAATGCTTCCTCAATGTCTGCCAGCTTGCTATTCATTCCATACAGCTGTTCTACGCTTGTAAATTGTGCCAATTGGGCGGTAAATTCTGCACTGTCGAGAGGATTCAAAGGGTCTTGATGCTGAATCTGGGCGATAAACAGGTGAAGAAACTGATCCATGCCCAGCACCTCGGTACTAGAACCGGTAGAGGTCTTTTCACCGCTGCCATATGATGCGCCATAGCCTGTATTAACTGCTTGAATTGACATTTATGTTTTCCTTTCTTTTTTTCTTTAAGCCACCAAATCCAATAAATTGCTTCCCGAGACAATACTTATAGCTCTTTCATGTAATCCTTCTGTATGATTATCTGAATGGAACCGCTCTCCATTATAATTTTTTCTCCAACCCTTTTTGCTGTCCGTTCCCTCTTTTGAAGCATTCAGTGATTGACCAGAATTGGAGTTAACCTGAACATCTAGTTTCTCAAGTTTTACACCTTGTTGCACAAGGGATTCTTTGAGTTCATGAACATTATTTATCAACAATTCCTTAACGGAATGATGGTCGGCAATCATACCGAGTTTTAGTGTACGATCTTTAATATCCATTTTAATTCTGATTGTTCCCAGATCAGGAGGTTTCAGTTGTAATGTCACCACCCGATCTCCTCTGAGAATAGACCGTGATATCTGTTTTCCTACTTGATCAACAAGAGTAGTCGGGAGATAACCTCTAAAAGGCTTTTCTCCCTGCTCAACTGTTCTAAGCGTATTTGTAAAGTTGAAAGGGTCGGTGTTTCTTGAGACATTGATTTGTCCTACTTCCTTATCCACACGATAACCTTTCTCTTTCACCGGAATTATTAATTCTATCTTCTTATTCAAATCCGACATCAAATCGGTTTTTTTAGAATAATTCGAAACATCTGTATTTGGCCCAACAGGATTTTGGACCTTGTCATCTTTTTGTTTGAGAAACGACGATATAGATGCATTTTTACTGGATTTGCTTTTTTCTAAAGAGGGTACCACTTTTTCATTAAACACATGATTGTCTTTTTTCCTTATCTCCTCTTTAAGCAATGAATCCGTAAAATTATATTTGGAAGAAACCTTTACAGAAGGTGTGGATGTAACTTTATCTTCTAATAACTCAACCCGCTCAAGAATTTTACCCAATGTTTTTCTAATACCCGGTGACACCTTCTTTTCTTTACCCATATTTTCCATCATCTGTTTCATTGACGATATAAAATCTTCCAAGGATATCTGTTCGGCTTTTTCGTTTTTGGGTATATTCAAACCGATCGTTTCCATTTTGTCCGAAATTTGCCGAGATAATTTCTGATCGACGACAGTCTTACTCGCTAAAGGACTTCGGCTTTTGATTTCTTTTAAATGTGCAATCAATTTATGCAGATCCAGCCCCCCACCTTCAATCCTTGCTTTACTGAACGTACTGTCCAGTTCTTTTGAGGTCAAATTAAAATCCCTCAATATCGATTCAATATAAGGAATGATAGCTGGTGAAACTGTCTCATTCTGATGCTCTTTTCTTTCAGGGGTTTCCAGTTCAGATATCCTAAGAAATATTTGAGAAAGAGTAATTTGTCCATCGGCTCTATTTGTTTTTAAATCCTTGATAAATCGTTCTACTTTTTCATGTGAAAAACCACACTGTAAAAGAAACGTTTTTACCAGTGGAAGGTCTTTTTCTTTTATAAAAGTTTTATCCAACGGTTTTCCCTGGGATAAAAGTTCTTTCTTTAAATGGTCAAGATAATATTTATATCCCTTGTTATTAGACATTTCGCCCACTTTTACCGGTTCATCATCGCTGTGATTAGAAACATGAAATGCTTTTATCATATCGGACAAAAAATGCCTGCTACCTTTTCCGGGTTTCAAGAGTTTGGGACTTCCGGAAACTTTTCCGTTAACGGATGTTTTTCCGTTAAGAAGTGAAGACATCAATTTGAGAATCACTGGGTTCGACATGAATTTCAACCTCAATACGTTATCGATTTTTCCATATCCAAAAGCAAAGGGTGTACCAAAATTCGTATTCAATTTATTTATCGTTTAAATACAGGTAGTTAAATTTTTTGAGGCAGGTAAAAGATTAATACCATGACATAAAAAATGGACATATTTTACCTGTTGTAGAAAATGCAAAAGGAAAATATTGCCTATTTGGGGTCCTAAAAAATGTCTTGATTTTTGAATTCTTTTAATATAGGGGAGTCTAATAATTAATACAAAAAGAGGTCAATGATGAATATTGAGGTTGCAAATAACTGGCCATTGGTATTGGTTCCCTTGCCCAGGGAGAAGGTGCTTCAGAATGATTTTACGACTCCAATCTCTCCTCAAAATCACACAGACCCCACAATTTTTTGTAATGTGTCTGAGATAGAATCGAATGCGTTCTGGGCAAAGGGATCATTTATAGATATCTATATTTAATGGCATCTTTTTTATTAAGCGTGGTTCTTTTAGTCTCGAATGACAAGACCTTCGCTAATTTTAGCGGCTTTCTCAATCTTTACAAACGAAAGTATCTTTCCGACATCATCCCCTTTCATTTTCGAAAGTAATTTTATCGCCAGGGCTAAGTCCAGCTTTTCAATCAGATCAGCTGCATTTTGAGGTTTCATGGCTGAATAAACCTTAATAAGATGTTTGAACTGTTGTTCCTCAGCAGCTTCTTTCTGGGCCTTTTCAGCTCTAATGTCATCCCTTAGTTTAGTGAGGGTCGCTATTTTTTTATTTATGTCATCCTGAATAGCCAAAAGTTCTAACTTTTTCTGTGCTATTCGTTTTTCTTCTTTTTCAAATTCAGCCTTTTGTTGGATGATAAATTTCAGATCAATTGTTTCTTCTGTCATTGTCTTGTTTTCTTCATTTTCCAACTCTGAATTTTCCGCATCTTTTTTTGGTTCTGCGGCGAAGACATTCGTATCTCCAAAGAATGGGTAGACGCCCGCATGATACATAAAAATAGAACCCAGAACTATCTTTACGACAACCAGCAATGCCAATAGGATTTGTATTCGCGTCTTCATACGATTCGATCCTTTCCGGTTATAACGATCTCATCTAATATTTTTTGCTCCTCTCTTCCCAATTTCTCCATGTATTTCTTATATTGCAATTCTTTTAGAATTTCCAAAGTCTTTTTCTTTATAGACGCTTGTTTTAATAAGGATTCTTTATCCATCAGCTTTTCTTTTCTGTCATGGAGTCTGAGATGAGCCTTTTCAAGGTCGTAATCTATTTTTTGTAAAAAAGCCTTAAATAATTGATACACAGGGACATACATACCCTTGGTCTCTTCTTCACTGCATTCTTCCAATATTTTTGATCTTTGTTCAACTAATCTGAGAACTTCATTTTCCCTTTTCTTAAATTCATTCCTGGCATTAAACACATCAATTTGAGCCTTTTTTCTAAGGTATTTTCTATAATCGAGAATTTTATTTAACCGAAAAGAGTATGGTTTCATCAATCAGTCTGTATTATTCTGTCATCACTTTCTTTAAGCGGACAATGCTTTCTTTAAAAGTTATGCTCTGATTAATATCCTGCTGGAGAAAAGAATTAATCTTATGGATCATCTTCTTTGCAAAATCTATTTGTGGATCACTACCGTCAACATAAGCCCCGATATTAATTAAATCTTCCGCCTCTTTATAGGTTGCTATAACTTTTACAAGTTTTCTTGCCATATGTAAATGATTACTCTCAACAATGTCATACATCACTCTGCTAATACTGCTCAAAACATCTACTGCAGGGTAGTGCCCCTTATGAGCGAGATCTCGTGATAGTATTATATGGCCATCAGCAATGGAACGAACAGAATCTGCTATAGGTTCGTTCATGTCATCTCCTTCAACCAACACTGTGTAGATTCCTGTAATGCTCCCTTTTCTTTCTACATTTCCTGTCCTTTCCAAAAGTTTTGGTATTTGTATAAAAACACTGGGGGTATAACCTTTTGCTGAAGGTGGTTCTCCGGCTGCCAAACCGACTTCTCTTAGTGACATGGCAAATCGAGTGATAGAATCCATAATCAAAATAACATCCAGCCCTTTATCTCTGAAATACTCTGATATGGTGGTCGCAAGATGAGCCCCTCTTATCCTTACCAGAGCAGGAGTATCTGATGTTGCTGCAACAACAACAGATTTTTTTAGTCCCTCTTCACCTAGGTTACGTTCAATAAATTCTCTAACTTCTCTTCCCCGCTCGCCAATAAGTGCAATTACTATGACGTCAGCCACCGTGTGTCGAGCGATCATACCCATCAAAACACTCTTCCCAACACCTGAACCCGCCATAATTGCAATTCGTTGACCTTTCCCCAAAGTGTGCATGGCATTTATAGAACATACACCCACATCAATCACTTCATGGATAATCTCTCTTTTTAGAGGATTAATGACATTCCCATAGATTGGATAATCAACTTTTGCCTGAATGGGACCTTTACCATCAATTGGTTGTCCAAGACCGTCTACAATCCTGCCTAAATATGCCTCTCCCACCTTAATTGCGGGTCGTTTATTGATATCTACAATCCGGCTTCCAGGTTCTATTCCGCGCATTTCTCCAAACGGCATCACAATAACCCTTTTATCGTTAAACCCAATGACTTCGGCCTGCATATTTTGACCGCTACCATTTCTTATGGAACATAGACTCCCAATACTCATTCCCGGGCCGTTCGCCTGTGCAACAATACCCGCAACTTTCACAATCTTGCCTTCCATCTTTATTGGCTGACATGACCGAAGTGCTTCTTGATATTTATCCCATTCGATGGTTGGTTTAAATCCCGTCATTTTTTGTTTTTGAGCCCTATAAATTTAGCCGTTTAACAACCTAAAAATGCACATTCAAAGCTTCAGAGAATACCTCAATTGAGCGAAAGTCGAGGATGTCCCATATTCAAGGCTTCGAGGATGAAGCCGTAGTCGTCTACTGCAAACCATTGACAACAAATGAGATGGGGTATTATCGGCTTTCCATAAGGTAAACAAAAAGGGATTCGTTTACAAATTAATATCTCATATATAAAGTTATGAAAATTCATCCGAATCTATTAAAATACTAAATCAAATAAACTATGTATTTTCACCATTTTGTTTACGATCAATTGAGATGTCACTCAACAGAATCCTGTAAACATTGATATATTTTTTCCAGTTTCGATTCTATCGTTGCATCGATATTTCCGTAAGGTGTTTCTAAATAGCACCCCCCTCTTGATACGCCAGGATCGGAAGTAACGACGACCGATTTAAGACCTTTGCATTGATTAAAAAGCTCCGGCCTCAGTTTTTCTACATAATCGTAATCATCCGGATTGACATTAAAAACAACTTTACTCTTTTCAAGCGCCAGTTCCAGCGCATCAAAAATGGCCTTTTTTATTACAGAATCGTTTGATCTTACTTCGTTATGAACAATTTTCTCAGCAACAGTAAATATCAGATCTATAATTTCCCTTTCATATTGTTTTAATACATCGTGCTTGAGGCTGACCATTTCATTGAATAAATTTTCAATATTTTCTATAACTTTTATAGCCTTCTTTTCTCCGAATTCAAATCCGTCTTTTTCCCCTTGAGCAAAACTCTTTTCATAAGCTTCCTGTTCAATACTTGGAATATTGTTTTGTGTCCTCGATAAATCATCGTCGGCTCCTTCTTTCTTACTCCCGGTATTTTCCCAAGATTCAAGTGGAACAAATTTTGATTTTTCTGCTTTTCCGGTGTCTAAAGATACAAAATCGTTTTTCCGACCTTGATCTTGAAACTTAAAAGGTTCAAAGGACTCCATTTCATATTTGAGCCATGATTCTTCTTCGCCGGTTGACTTTTTTATATTTTTAGACAAAGACATCATCGCCACCCTTAGCAAGAACTATTCGTCCTTCTGATTCAAGTCTTTTTGCAATTTTTATTATCTCTTGCTGGGCTTCCTCAACCTCACTCAACTTTACAGGTCCCATAACTTCCATATCTTCCTTGAGCATCTCTGAAGCTCTTTCTGACAAGTTACTAAAGACCTTATCTTTCATTTCGTCCGAGGTAGTTTTCAATGCCTTGATGAGCAGCTGATTGTCCACATTTTGGAGGATATCTCTAAAATGTCTGTTTTCGATTTGAAGAAGATCTTCAAAAACAAACATCTTTTGTCTTACCCTATCTGCCAAATCACTATCTTCATTTTCTATATGAGACAAAACCGATTCCTCTGTGATCCCGTCAACCTGATTTAAAATATTTGCCAGAGTTTCAATCCCGTCGCACTTTCTTGTAGCTCCCCCCATTTTTGAAAGCTCGTTTTTTATGACTTTATCAAGCTCGTTTACAATTTCAACATCAACCTGCCCTATTTGTACGATTCTCAGTGCCACATCGATTTTGAGTTCTTCAGGAAAAGATTTTAAAACTTCGGCCGCCTTTTCATATGGCAGGTAAGACAAAATCAGAGCAATAGTTTGGGGATGCTCTCCCTGAATAATATTAATTAGATTCTCCACAGGGATATAGGTAAGATCACTAAAAGGCATGCTTTTACCTTTTTCACCAATGACCTTAAAAACTTCCCTGGCTTTTTCTTTATCCAGAGACTTATTTACAATCTGTTTAAGAAAATCTTCTCCTGATACGATGACATCACTATCGCTTTTAAAGTTTATGAGGAACTCATCCATTACCGTACTTAAAACATCAGATGGAATATATGTGATTTCAGACATATATTTCCCTATTTTTTTTATGCTTGTTTCATCCAACTCTTTAAACAAGGCTGTGGAATACTCCTCTCCCATTGTCAGAAAAAGGATTGCAGCTTTCTGCGGTCCTGATAATTTATCAGCGATTAGTTTCATAATCGTTATTATTCCTGTTCACCTATCCATCCTTTAATGAGCTGTTGAGCCTTTTCCGGATTCTTTTGCGTTATTTCGATAACTTGTTTCTTTCTATCCAGTCCTCTAGATTCCGGAAGCCGAGCATATTCATCTGAGACCGAAGTCAGTTCGTCATTTGTAAAAACAGCTTCTTTGGTTATGTTTTTCATGCTTTTGAGCAAAGGTTTTACAATAAATATGAAAACCATCGCTACCAGTAAAAGATTAACGATTGTTTTTCTATAGTCTTTCAAGATCTGAAGGATCAGATCTACCTTACTTGGCGCAACTGCAACTTCATTATCCATTGAGGATGTCTCTGAAAATGAAATTGAACTTACGGTAACCTGATCCTCCCTATCTTCATTGTATCCCATGGCTTTTTTCACAATTTCTTCAAATTTTTTCAATTCCTGTTCAGTTCTGGGGATATATTTTCTCTTTATCGTTCCATCGTTTAATTTCTGAATCTCATAAATTCCGTCAATGACTGCTGCCACAGAAAGGCGTTTGATTGTCCCTGCTGGTTTCAAAATTGTCCGTGTGATTTTATTGATCTCATAGTTCGTAGCAACATCTTTTTTGGTCTTGTTATTCTGAGTTTCCCCTGGAGATGGAAGAATACCACGTCTTTGATTAATTAATGTTTGTTCCGTTTCTTCGCCCTTTTGACCGATCTGAGAGTTTTCTTCAATATTTCTTGAACTCCTAACAGCTGTTGCTGTTGGATCGTATTCCTCTTCATTTAAGGTAATCTTTTCAAAGTCGATCTCGGCATTTACTCGAACGATTGCCTTGTCAATACCTACAATGCGTTCAAGCATGGTTTGAACATTCTCTTTTGTTTGATTCTCAATCTTTTTTCTATAGTCTAACTGGGAATCGCTTAATTCAGACGATGCGCTGCCACCTGATCCGCCTTTGAATATCAGCCTCCCTTTTGTATCCACCACCGTGACATGTTCAGGTTCTAACCCTTCCACTGCATTTGCAACAAGGTGCACAATTGCAGAAAGCTTGTCGGGGGGCAAATTTACTCGAAGATCCAGCTGTATCGATGCAGATGCCGATTTTTTATCCTCGACAAAAAGTGATTCTTCGGGAACAACAATAAACACTCGGGAACTTTTTACTTCTTTGAACTGGTTGATGGTTCTGGCAAGTTCACCCTGAAGGGCTCTTCTATAATTGAGTTCTTGTACAAATTTTGTGGTTTTAAAATCAGTTTGATCGAATATTTCAAAACCTACATTCCCGCCATTGGGAATTCCGTCTCCTGCCATGGAAAGACGCAACTCGTATACTTTTTCTTCTGGAACCAAAATTATCGTCCCATTGGCTTCTACTTTATAGGGAATATTTTTCTTCCTGAGCTCAGCGACAATAGCGTTGCCGTCTCCCGGAGAAAGATTGCTGAACAGTATCTGATAGTTTTCCTGATTCGCCCAATAAAACATGAAAAAAAAGCCGGTTATCACCAGAACAATTACAAAGATCATGCTGATCTTTTTAGAAAGGGGCAGCGAATTTATAAGTTTGAAAAATTGTCCGATTGAATCATTCATCCTCTTGTTTCCTTACAACATTCCTTTCTTCAAGAGTTGCTTTTCCTTAATTTACCTTAAAATATTGAGTAAATTCATAAATGAATCAAACGCTTTTAAACACGGGATAGCGTTCTCTAAAACCCCATATGCATTATTTCTCGATAAGCCTCTACAGCTTTGTTTCTTATGGTAAGAAGCAGCCTCATCGATATATCAGTCTTTTGGAGATTTATCATTGTCTCATGAATATCTTTTTTACCATTTAAAAGTTCCAATATGGATCTGTTTGAATCTCTTTCCAGTCCATTAACTCTATCAATGGCACCCTTTATTACCTTACCAAATCCTTCAGCGGGCTTCTTTTTTGTATTATCTGTTTTTTGTACCGTGGCCTGCTGAAAATCTGTAATTTTTAAATCATTCATATCTTACCTCCCGATTTCAAGGGCTTTGATGACCATTTGTCTTGTTGCTTTAATGGCCGCTATATTCGCCTCAAAGGCTCTCCTGGCCATTAACATATTTGTACTTTCCACAATTAGATCGACATTCGGCTTATGGAGATATCCATCACTATCAGCATCTGGATGGCTCGGGTTATATACTTTTTTAAATGGGGTTTGATCCTCTACGATATCTTCAACTTGAACGCCTTTAACTTTAGAATCAAACATATTATCGAAGTCTTGGTTTATTTCCTTTGTGCGCATCACAACCATTTTTCTCCGATAAGGTTTTCCTTCAGCTGTACGTGTCGTCTCTATGTTGGCAAGATTGCTTGCAATGATATCCATTCGTTTTCTCTGTGCATAAAGCCCAGAGGCACTGGTTTCTAGTGTTTTTAAAAAATTCATCTTATCGACCTCCTTCTCTAATAACTTCTCTTAACAAGCTCATTTTTCTTAAAAGTGCTTCAACAGCCGTCCTATAGACCAAATTATTTTCCGTCAGCTTTGTCATCTCGCTGTCAATATCTGCCCAGTTATATCCATTCCACTCCCCCTGCTCTTCATAAGGCTCTATCATTTGATCTCCATAAATCTGTATGTTAATATGCCTCGGATCTGTCGTTGCTAAATCCTTTTTATGATTCGTTTCAAGTGCTCTGGCAAGTTCGCCTTTGAAATCTATATCTTTTGATTTATATCCAGGGGTATCCAAGTTGCTTATATTACTTGTAATAAGTGCATTTCTCTGTTGGGCGATGCTAATTGCTTTTTCAAGCGCATAAAATGTTTTTCCAAAAGATAATTTGTCAGGCATGGCTTTTTCCTTTACACATCTGGGTTAATTTTCAACCTTCTCCTAAGTATAATAAGTAAATATTAGCAATTTACATGCCTTTTTTACTGTATTTCCATTTTTTTTCGATATTCATTCATTTTATTTCTTAGTGTCCTTACGCTTATACCTAATATTTCAGCCGCATGGGTTCTGTTGCCATTGGTTTGGTCTAAAGTATTCAAAATGACATTTTTTTCTATCTCTTTTAGAGAAGTTGAAGGAGCAATCGATTGTGTTACAAAGTTGGGCTGTCTATGTTTCTCTGTTAGAAAAAGATCTTTATGGCTTATTAAATCCTCCTTGCACATTAAGACGGCTCTCTCAATGATGTTTTCAAGTTCCCTAACATTTCCCCTCCACTCCATTTGCATAAGAGATTCAAGGGCCACATCTGTCAGGCCTTTGACGGACCTGTTGTCCAGTTCACAGTATTTTTGGACAAAATGTTTTGCAAGCAGAGGAATATCGTCCTTTCTCTCTCTCAATGGAGGCAAATGAAATGGTATGACATTCAATCTATAATGAAGATCTTCTCTAAACTTTCCTTCCTTAATTTGTTTTTCAATATCACGATTTGTGGTGGCAAGAAATCTTACATCAACAGGAACAGAATTCATTCCACCAATCCTGTCAATTTCTCTTTCTTGCAATACTCTTAACAGCTTCGATTGAAGCTGATAATCCATTTCACTAACTTCATCCAAAAGTAACGTCCCGTGGTTGGCCAGTTCGAATTTTCCTTTTTTTCTTGAGATGGCACCCGTAAAAGCGCCTTTTTCATGCCCAAACAATTCACTCTCAAGTAAGTTTTCCGGAAGAGCCGCACAATTAACAGCGATAAATGGTTCATCGCTCCGGGAGCTGTGATAATGTATATACCTTGCAAAAAGTTCTTTTCCGGTTCCCGATTCTCCCTGTATAAAGATTGAAGCCTTACTGTCAGCGATATCTTTGGCAATCTCCAAAAGATTTTCCATTTTCTTGTTTTGTGTAATTATTCTAAATCTTTTTTTTGACTCCTCTTTCCTTTTATCACATGACCCATTTGCAACATATGAGTCAATTAACTGTATCATTTTTGGCGTCAATGGCTTTAACAAAAAGTCATCTGCTCCGAGTTTCATCGCCTCAACCGCATCATTAACACAGGCCTCATCCGCTATAAGGATTACAGGAAGGGTTGTATTACTTTCCTTTATTCTCTTTAAAAGGCTGATCCCATTGATTTGAGGCAAAT
>Ga0209536_100008977_pt1 | contig 14904 bp, 12 predicted proteins | sample DeeMarSeWOR28_12_FD_187461 | JGI IMG/M metagenome (GOLD analysis project Ga0209536, IMG submission 187461) | Marine sediment microbial communities from White Oak River estuary, North Carolina - WOR-2-8_12 (SPAdes) (version 2) | ecosystem: Environmental > Aquatic > Marine > Intertidal zone >...
CCTCTCCACGCTCGGCTTTCTCGGCCTGGCGACGCCCAATTTCCTGCTCGCGCTGGTGATGCTGTACCTCGCCAACGTTTATTTCGGCACCAGCATCGGCGGGCTGATGGACCCCGAATACATCGATGCGCCGTGGAGCTTCGACAAGTTCGTCTCTATCCTCGAACATCTGTGGATACCGGTCGTCGTCATCGGCACGTCGGGCACGGCCGGCATGATCCGCCGCCTGCGCGCCAACCTGCTGGACGAGCTGCAGAAGCAGTACGTCGTCACCGGCCGCGCCAAGGGCCTGCCGCCCGGCAAGCTGCTGCGCAAGTACCCGCTGCGGGTCGCGCTCAACTTCTTCGTCGCCGATATCGGTAACCTGCTACCCGCGGTCATTTCCGGCGCCGAAATCGTCGCCGTGGTGATGTCGCTGCCGACCACCGGTCCGCTGCTGCTCTCCGCGCTGCAAAGCCAGGACATGTACCTGGCGGGCTCTTTCCTGATGTTCCTGGCGCTGCTGACCGTATCCGGCGTGCTGGTCTCCGATATCGCGCTCGCGCTGCTCGATCCGCGCATTCGCCTCGGTGGGACGGCGAGCAAATGAGCAGCCGGCATTTCGTATCGCAGGAACCTTTCAACCCGCACTCGATCGAGGCGCTGACGCCGGTCCAGGAAAAATACTACTTGGCCTCGCAGTGGCAGCTGATGTGGTGGAAACTGAAGCGGCATCGGCTGGCGGTCATTTGCGGCATCATCCTGGCGCTCAATTACGCCACGATCATGTTCAGCGAGGTGATCGCGCCCTACAGCCTGCACACGCGCAATACCGACTACATTTACTCGCCGCCGCAATCGGTACACCTGTTTCACGAGGGCGAATTCATCGGCCCCTTCGTCTACGGCCGCGGTTACGAACTCGACATGGAAATCCTGAAACGCAACTACCCGGAGCAAAAGGACGTGGTGCAGCCGCTGCGCTTTTTCTGTTCCGGCGACAAGTACCGCTTCTGGGGGCTTTTCGAAGCGGACTTCCATCTCGTCTGTCCACCGGAAAACGGCACATTCTTCCTGCTCGGCACCGACCGGCTCGGCCGCGACCTGTTCTCGCGTATCACCTACGGCGCGCGCATATCGTTGACGATCGGCCTGGTCGGCATCCTGATCAGTTTTGCCTTCGGCATCGTCATCGGCGGACTCGCCGGCTATTACGGCGGCTGGGTCGACGCCTCGGTACAGCGCCTGATCGAGGTGATCCGCTCGTTCCCGGAATTGCCGTTGTGGATGGCGCTGTCGGCGGTGCTGCCGGTGAACTGGAGTCCGATCCTGATCTTTTTCGGCATCACCGTGATTCTCGCGCTGCTTGACTGGACCGGCCTCGCGCGCGCGGTGCGCTCCAAGCTGCTGTCGCTGCGCGAGGAGGATTTCTGCGCCGCGGCGGAAATGATGGGCGCGCGTCCCGGCCGGATCATCGGTCGCCACCTGCTGCCGGGATTCATGAGCCACCTGATTGCCTCGGCGACGCTGTCGATACCGGCGATGATACTGGGCGAGACCGCGCTCAGCTTCCTCGGGCTCGGATTGCGACCACCGGTCACCAGCTGGGGCGTGTTGTTGAACGAGGCGCAGAATATCAACGTCGTCGCGCTTTATCCCTGGCTGCTTTTCCCGGTCGTGCCGGTGGTGCTGGTGATACTCGCGTTCAATTTCTTCGGCGACGGTTTGCGCGACGCTGCCGATCCCTACAAGTAATCGATGCGGGCCGGATTCGTAGAGCGCGAAGCCTGCCCGCTGTGCCGCTCACCGCAAAAGAATAGCCTCTGCGACCTCGGCTACGACGAAGCCGAACTTGCCGCGTTCATCGAGCGTTTTTACGGCAACCGGGTAGCGCCGGCGCAGCTGCTCGCCGGCCGGTTTCGCGTGGTCGCCTGTGCACACTGCGGCCTCATTTACCAGGACCCGATCCTCGACGACGACGCCATGCGGCTGCTCTACCAGCGTTGGGTCGACCAGGATGCCAGCCTGCGAAAGAAGCAAGACGCCGGCGCCGGACTGTTCCGGCAGTACGCCGGTCAAATGCAGACGCTGCTGAAAATATTCGACGGTCCGCCGCGACAGACGCGGGTGCTCGACTTCGGCATGGGCTGGGGTTACTGGAGCCGCATGGCGCAGGCGCACGGGCTCGCGGTTACCGGCTTCGAGCTGTCCGAAGAGCGGCGCCGGCACGCGCAGTCGATGGGCATCGATGTCATCACCGAGCTGCCGCCGCGCGGCGAACATTTCGATATCATCTACGCCAATCAGGTGTTTGAACACCTGCCTGAACCGCTTGCGACGCTGCGGCAATTGCGCGACCTGCTGACCCCGCGGGGCTTGATCTACATCCGCGTGCCGGATGGACGGGGCGTCGCGCATACCCTGAAGCGACACGGCTGGTCGCCGGGGCTCGATGCGGTGCACCCGCTGGAGCACATCAACTGTTTCACCCGTGCCAGCCTGATCAGGCTGGCTGCGGAAGCAGGGTTGAAGCCGGTTGGCGCTCCGCTCAGGCTGAGCTGGGGCAGCCTGCTGGGCGGCATGGTACGCGAGTTCGCCGACCGTTTCCTCACCACGCACCTGTACCTGCGACCGCGGCCCTGACAAGCCCGCAGCGAAATTGGGGTTAAGGTAACTCGCGGTTGATGCTACCCTAGCGCGATGGATGCCACCGCTGTAGACGACTCTGTCGGCAAGACAGATCAGGATCAATCCGGCGAGTCGGTCTCGCCGACACGTGTTCGCCTCGAAGCCACTACGCACTGCCAGTTGAAGTGCCCCACCTGTGCAACCGCCTGCGGCGAACTGTACGAGACCATGGCGCGGGGATTTCTGCGTTTCGAGAATTTCAAACGTTTCGTCGATGAAAACCCGCAGATCCGGCAAATCGGCTTATCCAATTTCGGCGAGATTTTTCTCAATCCGCATTTGCCCAGGATCATGGAATACGCCCACGAGAATAATGTTCTCCTGTCCGCGACCAATGGCGTGAACCTGAACACGGTCAGGGATTCAACCCTGGAAGCGCTGGTCGAGTTCGGCTTTTATCACATGCGCTGCTCGATCGATGGCGCCTCCCAGGAAACCTACTCGCAGTACCGAATTCGGGGAAATTTCGATCGCGTGATTGCAAACATCGATCGCATCAATGAATTCAAGAAGCAGTACGATTCGGAATTTCCGCTGATGACCTGGCAGTTCGTCGTTTTCGGCCACAATGAACATGAGATCGGCAAGGCCAGGCAAATGGCCCGGGAACGCGGTATGGAGTTCGAAACGAAACTCAACTGGGACGAAAACTGGTCGCCGGTGCGTGACCGTGACATGGTCCGCGGGGAAATGGGTATCGATGCAGCTTCGCGTTCCGAATTCAAGGAAAAAAACGGCAGCGGCTACATGGAGTGTGTCTGTCATCACCTATGGGATCAGCCGCTGATCAATTTCGATGGCACGATCTGGGGATGCTGTCGCAATCACTGGAAAGCGTACGAGGGTAACGTCTTCGAGGACGGACTGGAAAACGCTCTCAATTCCGAGCAAATGCAGTATGCGCGGCGGATGCTGACCGATGGCGCCGAGCCGAGAGACGATGTGCCCTGTACCACCTGCAGCATTTACCGGACGATGCGGCGAGATGGAAGGTTGCTCGACCGTACCAGCGTCGAGCGTCAGCGAAAGGGGGCGGCCGTTCCCGGCAGCAGCCCCTGAACGCGGGGGCCGATAAGGCGTTCTACTCGGAAATCAGCAACTGCTGAAAATGCTCGTTGCTTTGCCGCAGGCTCTCGAATGAACCTTGCTCCAGCACCTTGCCGCGCTCCATGACCATGACGCAGTCGAACTGCTCGGCAAGCTGTACCCGGCCGAGCACCCAGAGGATACCGCGGCCCTGCATCGCCTGGCGGACATGCTCGATCAGACGCCGCTCGGTCGACTGATCGAGGCTCGACAACGCCTCGTTGACAACCAGCAGATCCGGCGCCTTCATCAGCGCCCGCGCCAGCCCCAGCTTTTGCCGCTGAATCGCCGACAGGCGCCCGCCGGCGACGCCGACCTCGTAACCCAGCCCGGCCTCGATGATGTCCTGGCGCAGGCCGAATGAATTGACGACGTCGGCGATCAGGCTGTTGATTTTCCGCTGCGCGTGCGCCTGGCCGTAGGCCAGCTTGCCGAACAGGATATTGTCCTGGATGGAAATTCGCGGGTTGTAACTGTCCTCGTTGAAAAATTCGATGCCGAGGTCCTCGGTTTCGGCGATTTCCCTGATCCTTGCGCGCGCCCCCAGGATGCTCTGCTGAATAGGTTCGGTGATCAGTCCGAGGCGATGACGCGCGACGATGAGCTTGAAAGGCAGCGAAACGAGGCGGCGCTTGTCGTCGTCGCCGAGGTTTTCCAGGCCGTGCTGGCGTGACTGCTGCAGCAGCTTGTTGAATTCGGGCAGGTCGTCGGCGTCGATGAAGCTGAACTGTTCGAACAGTTCGCTGTCCGGTTCGACGTCGGAAAACAGGTCGAGCATGATTTCGGCGATTTGCAGGCCGGCCTTGAGGAAAACCTCGTTCAGACCGTGTTCGGCCAGAACCTCCTGGATCACGGGTCGGTCGATCAACTGTTCGAGCGTGGTGGCGCCTTCGTAGACCGTGCCGAACAACAGGTTTTCCGACACGGTCATGTTGAGGTTGTATTGTTCATGATCGAAGGGCTCGACCAGCCGCTTGATCTGCGGTTCGTCGAAGCGGTCACGCAGCTGCCTGCGCGCTTGCATGATGCGCTCGACCAGGTCCTGGTTGTCCTCCTGCTGTACGCGGGATTGCAGGCCGAACTGATAGATTTCCTCGTCCATCTCGACTATTTGCAGTATTTCGACGATCCGCGAAATCAGTTGATCGCAGTCGTCCAGGCCGAGGGCGCGGTGATCAATCCATTCATCGTCGTAGCGGTCGGGCGAGTTGCCGGACTGCATCGCGAGATGGCGCTCGTGCTGTACCTGCTTGTCTCCCGGCTCGTCGTCACTGTGGATCGGCTGGTGTTTGAGTCCATAGCAGACGTTGTCATATACCGTGCCGTTGAACAGGAACACCGCGGGACCGACGTAGCCGAAACGCTGGCCGATGATCGCCTCCGGCATGTCCTCCATTTTGTGCTCGCCGATTGTCATGTTGCCGGCACTCGGGTTGATCAGCCGCGACATCAGGAAGGCGAGCTCGGTCTTGCCGCTGTTGCCGAGGCCGACGGCAGCGCAATGCTCGTTGAACGGGAACTTGAAGCTGGTGCCGTCGATGGCGAAGTAAAGACCGTCCTCGGAATAGCGCACGTTGTTCGCCTGAATCGATCGGGCCGGCAGTTCCGCCTTTTCCGGGCGCTCGTCGATGATCTCGTGCTTTAACAGATTGAGCGGGTTGAACTGCTGAATCACCTGCGAGTACTTGACCCGGACGTCTTCCATGCGCTGGTAGTAACGCAACAATTCCTTCCAGGGCCCCGAGAGATCCTTGTAGGCGACCAGAACGGCAACCATGGAGCCGATCGAAAGATCGCCGCGCAACACGAAGTAACCGCCGACCGAATAAAAGAAAAACGGGGTAAGCTGGGCGATAAAGTTGTTCAGGAACTTGATGAAAAACTTGCGCTTGTAAATATCGAAACGGATCAGGTAGATGCGCCCCAGCCGCTGGCTGATGTTGGCGCGCTCGAACAGGCTGGTGTCGTTGGCGTGCACCTCGTCGATCCCGGAGATGGTCTCTCCGATGCGGCCGGACAGGTTTCTCTGCACCGCGACACGTTCCTTGGAAAGCTCGTTGACGCGTTTTTGCAGCTGGGGAATTACATATAGCTGGAACGGGTACAGCGCGATAGCGGCGAGCCCGAGAAATACGTCCTGCTGAAAGATGAAAAACAGATAGGTCAGCAGCGTGCCGCCCTGGAACACCGGCAGAGTGAAGGATTCGCCGATGAATTCACCGAGCGGCTCCGTTTCGGCCGTGATCATCGGGATCAGCTCACCCGAGGACACGCGTTTGAAGTGGGGCATCGGGAACAGCAGGATACGCTGGTAGAGATCGTATCTGAGGCGTCGCAGCAGGTGTTCGCCGAGCGAACCTCGATACACGTTGAGCAGGTACTTGAGCCCTCCGCTGCAAAGCACCACCAGCAGGAAGGCAAAACTGAGCACCATCAGCAAATTGAGGCGGTCAAGCTCGTAGCCGAGAAACGAATCCGGGACGTCCGTGCCCTCGAGCAGGTTGATTATTTTCTTCGGCAGTTCCAGCGTTATGTAGACCAGCGGCAGGGATGCCAGCGACAGCAGAATCAGCAGAATCTGATCTCTCTTGCTGTGGTTCAGTATGTACTTGAAAAGCGATGGTTCCATAGGGTACCGGTTTATAATTCTATTTTAATCGCAGACTCGCGCCCTCGGCTTCGGCTGGCAAGCCATGTCGGGCCGGTGTACTATCGCGCATCATTCGATTTATATCAAATAACAGTCATGCCACCCAGGCTAGCAGTCGTTGTCAAGGGCTATCCGCGCTTGTCCGAAACCTTCGTCGCGCAGGAGATAAGAGCCCTGGAGCAGCGAGGCATCGAGCTGTGCATCTTCTCGTTGCGCCACCCCTACGATCCGGCCAGCCACCCGATCCATGCCGAGATCGAGGCCGAGGTGCACTATCTGCCGGAGTATGCCCACGATGATCCCTTGCGAGTCGCGCTCGCCGTACTGAAAACCTGCTGGCGTCCCGGATTCTGGCGCGCGCTGGCGAGTTTTGTCGCGGACCTTTGGCACGAGCCGACGCGTAACCGTATGCGGCGCTTCGCACAGGCGCTTGTGCTGGCCAGCGAAATGCCAGATTCGGTGCAGCACTACTACGTGCATTTCATGCATACCCCGGCGTCGGTCTGCTATTACGCCAGCATTGTCCGCGGCCGGTCCTGGAGCTTGTCGGCTCATGCAAAGGATATCTGGACGATACCCGAACGCGAAATCCGCAAGAAACTGGCAGCCTGCGAGTGGGCGGTTACCTGTACCGCGAACAATGCCCGCCACCTTCGCCAGCTTGCCGACAATCCCGACAAGGTCCATCTGCTGTACCACGGTCTCGACTTCTCCCGTTTCGACCGCAATAGCGCCGCGCACACGACGCGTGACGGCAGCGATCCGCAGGATCCGGTTCGCCTGTTGAGCGTCGGCCGCGCGGTAGACAAGAAGGGTTACGACGTGCTGCTGCAGGCGCTCGCCGAGCTGCCGCCGCAACTGTGCTGGCACTTTACCCACGTTGGCGGCGGCGAGCTACTGCCGATATTACAGCAGGCCGCGCGCGAGCTCGGCATCGACGCCCGAATCGACTGGCTCGGCGCCTTGCCGCAAACCCGGGTGCTCGCCGAATATCGCAACTCGGACCTGTTCGTGCTGCCGAGCAGGATCTCGGCGGATGGCGATCGCGACGGTTTACCGAACGTGCTGATGGAGGCGCAGAGCCAGGGTCTTGCCTGCCTGTCAACCAGCGTGTCGGGAATTCCGGAGCTGATCGTGCACGGTGAAACCGGCTGGCTGGTCGCGGAGCAGGATATGCACGCACTGGCGCGGGCGCTGCGCAAAATGATCAGTAATCCCGAGCTGCGCGATCGCATGGCAAAGGCCGGCTGCGAGCGGGTGCGCGAACATTTTTCGATGGAAAAGGGTATCGACAAGCTGCAGGCGCTGCTGCAGCAATCTTTTGCCGGGAGCGATCGATGACGCGGCTGGCGCTGATTCGCCACGGCGTTACCGACTGGAACCTGGAAAAGCGCATACAGGGCCGCACCGACCGGCCGCTGTGCGATCTCGGCCGGCACCAACTAGAGGCTCTTTCGATACCGGACGAATTTCGCGCCGATCGCTGGTACTGCAGTCCGCTGCGACGTGCGCGTGAAACGGCCGATCTGCTCGGACTGGAGAATTACCAGGTCGATGATGCACTCATCGAAATGCACTGGGGCGACTGGGAAGGCGAGGTGCTGAAACCGCTGCGCAAGCGTCTCGGCGATGTCATGCGCGACAACGAAGCCCGCGGCCTGGATTTTCGACCGCCCGGTGGCGAAAGCCCGCGCGCGGTGCAGGCGCGCCTGCTGCCCTGGCTGCGGCGGCTCGCGGCGGACGGTGAACCTGCCGCTGCGATCGCACACAAGGGCATCATTCGCTGCATTTATGCGCTTGCCAGCGGCTGGGACATGCGCGGCGAGACCCCGGTCGAATTCGCCTGGGATGCGATCCATTGCTTCGAGCTGAATGCCGACGGCAGCCTCGCCGCCGAATACCGCTCCGTCTCGCTGGTCGAAGCCTGAGGCCCCGTCGCCCGCACGAACCGCCAGAAGTCAGCCTGGCCGCTGCCAGATCGTTGCCGAATCCAGCCAGGTTACCGCGGGATGATCCCGCAGAAAGCCGACGAGATCGTCGAGGAAATGCCAGACTGCCTCGTTCTGCACCTTGTGATGGCTGAGTATGCCGGTAGGCTCGGCGAAATCCCGGTAACCGGTGCGCCGCGCGACAAGATGCTGCACCAGGATTGCGACGGACGGATACAGGCCGATAAATCCTTCGCGCCGGCGCCAGTTCACCGGGTCGAGGTGGGTGTTGACCTGCAGCAGACCTGGCGCGGGTGAAGCCTTCCGCCGCACGCGCATCGTCGAGATGCCGGTGAAGCCGATCCCGGCAAGCTGCCCCAGCACGCGCTCGTCGATGCGGTTCCAGGGCGGCACCAGGACGGGTGTGAAACGCTTGCCGAATCCATCCTGCATGATGGCGAATCCCTTGCGCAGGTCAGCCAGGATTTGCGCGCTTTCACGGTTGCCGCCGATTTCGAGTTTGCGATCGCCCGCCCGGGCATGGCTCTGGTGCGCATAGCCGTGCTGCATGACCGAGACTCGCGGATAGCTTCGCAGGTATGGCGCCAGTTCAGCGCTGGCCAGCGCGGGAATGACCGCCAGTGCCAGCGCACTGGCGCGAGACTCGCCCAGCCGCAGCAGGCGCTCGAGTTCGGCCGAGGGCTCGGTGGCATCGTCGTCGCGCCACCAGAAACTCGCGCTGCGGCCGCCTTCGGCCCAGCGATCGAGTTCGCGGCGCAACCAGTCCCAGGCCCTGTCAGTGGTATTCACGCGCCGGGCCTCGTCGCATCGAGCCAGCGCGATATCATCGCGGCGCTGTTATCGGCGCCGTTCAGATCGACATCGAGCGGCGTATTCCGCGCCAGTGCTCGCTTTATCGCGCCGGCCAGCGCGACCGCGCTCAGCTTGTCCTGCTCGAGCGCGACCAGTCGTCCGCGTGCCTCGAGGGCCCGTGCGCGCAGCGTTTGCTCGATTTCGTCGGCCTCGGCATAGGGGATGACGACGCAGGCCGTGTGGCTATTCAGGATATCGGTCATGGTGTTGTAGCCGGCCTGCGAGATCGACAGGCGCGCGCGTTTGACCAGGTCGCTGAAATCGGGACGGTTGCGCTCGACTGTGATATCCGCACCGGCGCGCCTTCGCAACGCGTCAAAGTCGGCTGCCGAGATAGCCGGGCTCACCAGCAGGCGCCAGTGCAGCGAGTCCAGCTCCGATATCGGTTTCGCCTCGATCGCGGTTTGCAGTATCTCGAGGCCGGTCGCGCTGCCGCCGGCGGAGACCAGCACCTCGTCGCGGCCCGCGGAGGGGTCGGCAGATGACGTGCCGGCTCGGCACAGGTAGCCGGTGTAGTGAATCCTGTCGCGGATTCGCTCGACGGCGCTGAAACTGAGGTCGAGGCGTGCAATACTGGCATCGCCGTGCACCAGCACGTGGTCGTAGTATTTTTCGATCAACTCGCAGGTTTCCTGTTCGCGCCCCGGTTTGCTGCGCGGTTGCAGAATATCGCGTATCGAGGCGATGACCAGTCGGCAGTGGTCGCTGCTGCGGCTGGCCTCGAGCAGCGGAATCAATTCGAAGCGCAGCATGCGGCGGCCGAAGGGAAAGGTTTCCGTGACCAGTGCCTGGGGCGCGAAGTCTTCGAACAGCGCGAGCAATTGCCGCCGTCGGCGATCGCGCCAGCGATCGTCAATCTCCCGGCCATCTTCGTCCAGCAGGCGGGTAAACGAGCCGTCGGCGCTGTATAGCGGCGGCAGCTGGTGCACGCCGATGCCGCAGTCGGCGGTCGTCGCCTGCGGCGTCCCGCCGCTCACCAGTTCGACATCGAACCCCCTTTTCGCTAGCGCCCTGGCAAGCTGCAGCGCCCGCTGCACGTGTCCCACGCCGAGCAGGTGCTGCACGTATACGAGGATGCGAACTGAATGCTTCGGCGACAACTCTGGGTGTCAGGCCGTAACACTGGCCTTCGTGTCGGGCTCCAGGTAGCCTCGAACCATTTCCGCAATCCTGGCGTGACCCGCGAGCAGCCCCGGAATTTTCGTGCTCGACGGCCCTGGCTGATCGGGTAGCGCCTGCAATGCCTTTACCATTACCGCGGCGTCGCGCTCGCCGGCCGGATCGAGCATGCTCACCAGCCCCAGCTTGACGGCGCGCTCGGCGCGAATCAGCTGCTCCTGGCGCGGCACCGAGCGCGGTATGATCAGCGCCGGCTTGTCCAGCGTCAGGATTTCGCAAAAGGTGTTGTAGCCGCCCATCGCGACGATCGCGACCGCCTTTTGCATCATCAGTTCGATGTGGCTGTCGAAGGTCAGTATCTCGACATTGTCGAGCGCGTCGCAGCGTTCGTGAAATTCCTGTTGCTCGGCGGGCGGCATGAACGGTCCGGTGACGATGACAGCGCGATAGGGCATTTCGCCGGCCGATTCGTAGGCGCGAATCACCCAGTCGACCATTTCCACGCCGTCACCTCCGCCGCCGGCGGTCACCAGGATGAACGGGTCATCCAGGTCGAGCGGCGCAACCCAGTTACGATCGCTCGGGATTTCGCGGTCGAGATAGCCGGTATAGGAAATTTTCGCCAGCGTCGCCGGCGAAAGCCCCATGCCTTCGACCGGGCTGCCCATTTCCTCGAGGCCGTAAACCCAGATATCGTGATACAGGTTGTCGAGCGCGGGCAGCACTTTCTTGCGCGCCCATTCCTGTTTCAGCTGGCCGACTTCATCCATGATATCGCGCAGACCGAGGACGTTGATGCAGCCCCGCTGCTTGAGCATTTCCAGCGTGCTCGAGACTTCACCCTGCAACCCGGTGGGTTCCTTGTCGACCAGGAAGATATCGGGTTTGAAGGTGACCGCGGTGTGGTAAATGATCGACTCTCGCATCTGCAGGGTTTGTTCCAGGTCGATGTGCAGGCCGAGCGGCGTGTAGGCGCCGTCTTTCAGCTTGATGACGCCCGGAATGCGTACGAAGTCGACGCGCGCCTTGAAATCGAAACTGCCGATGATCGGTGATCCCGACAAAATCAGCACCGACAGGCCCTTGTAGCGCGCCACCAGGGAATGAGCTATTGAACGGCAACGACGCAGATGGCCCAGGCCAAACGAATCGTGGCTATAGATCAGAATTCTGGACTGCTCCAGGCGCTCGGTCATGATGCTTGTTTTCGGACCCATTAACGGCGCAGACTACACCGAAATTGGCCGAAACGCACACTCAATCTGGGCGTGCCGGCGGGCTTGCCGGAATTTTTTGAACGGGCCCTGGTGCAAACAGTCATAATACGCAAAAGGCGGAGGTGGTCCTGGACAAGAAACTGGCGAGATCGAATTCGGTAATCCAATGGCCGTGGGCGGCTACCAGCCTGCGCGACCGGCGGCTTCCCGAGCGTCTGCGCCGTTCGATTCGCGATCAGCAGGAGCGCAGCGAAATCCTGATCAGCGTGATACAGCTCGTCATCGTCTGCGTGTTCGGCCTGCTGTATGCAATCGCGCCGAAAACCTTCACCCAGGAGGCCGACTTTGCGCCGGTGCCCTGGGTGCTGGCGCTTTACCTGCTGTTCAGCCTGCTGCGCTTGCGGCTAGCGCTGCAGCGCAGGCTGCCGGACTGGATGCTGTACCTGTCTTCGACCGTCGACATCGCGCTGCTGCTCGGTTTGATCTGGAGTTTTCATCTCCAGTACGAGCAACCGCCGTCTTTTTACCTGAAGTCGCCGACGCTGCTGTACGTGTTCATCTTCATCAGCATCCGGGCCCTGCATTTCGATCCCCGATTCGTCGTCTCGACCGGGCTGGCCGCGGCGGTCGGCTGGCTGCTAATGGTGATGTACGTGGTCTTCAGGGACCCCGCCAACAACATGATCACGCGCGACTACGTCGAGTACATGACTTCGAACAGCGTCCTGATCGGCGCCGAATTCGACAAGATTGTGACTATCCTGATGGTCACCGGGGTGCTTGCGCTCGCCCTGTACCGGGCCCGCAAGCTGCTGTTCGAGTCGGTCATCGAGGGCAGCGCGGCGCGCGATCTGTCGCGCTTCGTGCCCGCCGAGGTAGCGCAACGGGTAACCCAGTCGGAGGAGGGTGCGATTACCGGCAAGGGCGAGGTCAGCGACTGCAGCATACTGTTCACCGATATCGAGGGTTTTACCACGATCAGCGAAACGCTCTCGCCGGAGCAACTGATCGAGGCGCTGAATCGCTATTTCAACCTGATCGCCGAGCCCATCGGTCGCCACGGCGGCGTCATCAGCCAGTTCCAGGGCGACGCGGTGCTCGCCACCTTCAACGTGCCGCGCGCCGACGAAGACCACGCCGCCAACGCGGTCAGGGCGGCGCTCGACATCCAGCGTGTACTCGACGGCATCGAATTCGGCGACGGTATCACCTTCAACACCCGCGTCGGCATCAACACCGGGGCGGTCGTCGGCGGCCTGGTCGGTTCGGGCGACCGGGTCGGCTATACCGTGCACGGCGACAACGTCAACCTGACCGCGCGCCTGGAACAGCTCAACAAGGATTACGGTACGCGCATCATCGTCGCGCAGAGCACCGTCGATGCGATTACCGGCGCCCGTTTCGATTTCAGTGAACTGGGCGAGGTTGCGGTGCGGGGCCTGAATCGGCCGGTGCGGATATATACCGTCAGTGCCGAGCTGACGGGTTAGCCGATCGTTGCCCCCGAATTGTCGAGGTGCTCGAAATATCGCTCGACGTTGGCGCGCGCCTGCTTCTCGAAACGCTGGTAGAAGAAATCGGACAGGAAAAAACGCTCGCGCGCGAGCAGGCTGCGTTGAAATCCGGTTTGATTGATAAAGTACTGCGAGTCGCTGAGCTGCGGATTTTCGGCGCGTATGTTGCGGCTGTCGCGCAGGAAATCTTCCCACGGCAGGCCGAAACTGGACAGATCGATATCGACCATGTAAATGCCGTCGGCATCCTCGATCGAATCACCGTTGTGCAGCGTGTTCATGATCAGCCGATGGACGAGATGACGGGTATCATCGGACTGGATGCCGTCGGTAAGCTCGAGGTAATAATCGGCGCTGCGGGCTTCGTTGTCGTGCCGCCCCGGTTGCAGAATGATATCGTGAAACCAGATCGCGAGTTCCAGCGCGTCGGGCCGTTCGACGAGGTGACTGCACTGCTCGAACATGCCGAGGCAGTGCTCGATGTGGTCGAGGGTATGGTAATGGCGGTGGGCCTCGCCGTAACCGTCCAGCAGGCGTTGATGGATCGCCTCGCTGTCGTCGGCGGCGCCCGGGAGCAGGTTGCGCTGCCAAAGCGCCTGGAATCGATCGAGTCCGGTAAGCCTGGCTTCCATCGCTGCCCCGGCTAGATCGAATCCTGCTGGTGCACCTGGCGCTGTAATTCCTCTAGCTTTTCATTGGTACGCGTCAGCTTGTCGCTCAGCATGCGGATGACATCCAGAGCGACCTCCGAATTCTCGCGTAGTATGCGAAAAAACATCTCCGCGGTAATTTTCATTGCGCGCAAATCGCCGTTCGCGATCAGGGTCGCGATGCGAGGCGTGTTGTTGAGTACGCCGAGCTCGCCGATCAGCTGATTCTGCGCCAGGGTGAAGGAGACGACCGGCCCGCTTTCGGTTTCTGTGATGATGTCGACCGCGCCTTCCATGATGACGTAGGCGTAGTCGGCGCTGTCGCCGCTGTTGAATACGACATCGCCATTCTCGAACGAAACGATCTCGCTGGCGAACGCCAGCAATTTCAGTTTCGATGTTTCCATCTTGGCAAACATCGGAATCTTGCGCAGTAAATCGGTTTCTTCTGCGAGGTCCAAGTACTTTGCTCCGGTCACTGAATCGGCGCGTTCTCGTTATTTTTTGCGCTTAATGGTTAGAGATTGGCACGAGGCCGCGCACAATTCAAGCACAACTAGCATTCGGCGTTGGAGAATTGTCGATATCAGAAGGGCTTGTAACATAAACGTAATCTATTTTCTTGCCCAGGCATAATATCCGGAAACCTGCAGGTCGCTCGTCGGACGGTGCATGAATCGCATCGCGAAACGATCCAGCCAGCGCGCCGGCGCCATGCCGAAGCGCTTTTCGATGTTTTTTTTCCAGAAGCGGTGCAGGTTGAAGATGGACGACCAGGGTCCGCGCACCGGGTAGAGGGTTACCTGCTCGAAGTCGCGCAACATCCAGGCAATGCCGTCGCGGCTGAAGCGATAGCCGTCGGTAAAGCCGAGGTCGGCGGGCGCGTGGTAACGGAACAGGAAGGGCAGGTGCAGCAGCAGGTAACCACCCGGGCGCAGCAAGCGGTGAATATGCCCGATTGCGGCAAACGGGTCGTAAACGTGTTCCAGCACCGACAGGCAGACGATGCCATCGTAGCGGTCCTGCTGCAGCCGGCTCGGGTTGCAGATATCGTCGATGATATCGGCGAGCGGTTCGCTGCGATTGATCTCCATGGATTCGATGCGAGCGGGGTCGAATGACGCCGCGTGCGCGCGGGTCGACTGACCGACGTCGAGAACGCAGCCGCATTCGCTCGCCATGACCCCCAGCTTGAGCCGC
>Ga0209536_100008978_pt1 | contig 14903 bp, 14 predicted proteins | sample DeeMarSeWOR28_12_FD_187461 | JGI IMG/M metagenome (GOLD analysis project Ga0209536, IMG submission 187461) | Marine sediment microbial communities from White Oak River estuary, North Carolina - WOR-2-8_12 (SPAdes) (version 2) | ecosystem: Environmental > Aquatic > Marine > Intertidal zone >...
AAATCGGTAATATCCTACCGATACCATTTCATTGATATGATGGGATTATATGCAGAATTCAAGGTTGCCTATCCTTACTGATAATGTGGATTTATGGAGTTTCTGAAATCCTCGCAACTATTGAAGGTTTGTTTCATATATCCTCAGATAACGGCGGGATAATCCTCTTGAGGACGCAATAATTTTGTCATTTATTCTTCGGAGTATTTTTCCATCCGTTTTCTATCTCTTCAATCGCCTCGACCACAGATTCCCTCACCAGTTCATGGTCGTCATTGAGTCTCTCTTTTAAAAAGGGGAGGGCGTCCCGGTGACCGATAATGCCGAGCAGATAGGCGGCATCTCCCCGTATGGTTACATTCGGATCTTTTAGTCTTTCAGCCACACCGGGTATTGCGGATGCAACATGCTCCGGGTCTTCTTCCTTCAGTGTTTCAATCAGGGCAACAGCCCCTATCCTCACCCTGCTCCGTTCATCGCCAAGCAGGTCACCGATGAACGGATACAGGTCCCTGTCATGCTTGAACATGTCAACGATGTTTTCGAGAAAACCGTTTTCCATGTAATCGGCGATCATTTTGAGCATTGTAAAACTTCCTTAATCGTCATTCCGCACTTGATGCGGAATCCAGGAAAGAAAAGGTCTGGATTCCCGCCGGAGTATATCCCGTACTTGATATGACAGTTATAGCATCAGATGGTCCTTACGTTGTCTTGTGTCTGAATAAATAAAGTAGTGCGCTCTGGAATTTATTTGGATATTGATATTTGAGATTTGTAATTTTATTCAACTCTTATTCTGCCCCTGCCCTTCACAACCTCCCCGATTATCCAGTAGGGCATTTTCTCCCTCCCTGCTATGCTGTCAAACTTTTTCAAACCCTTTGGAGGAAGTGCGATAAGCAGGCCGCCGGACGTCTGGGGGTCGGCAAGTGCCAGCCGGTCTTCATCGCCGAGACTTTTCGAGAATTTTGTCCTTTTCTGTACAAATGCGAGATTGTTCTTTGCCCCTTTCGGTATTACCCCGGCTGTAATAAACTCCCTGACTTGCTTCATGAAAGGGACAGTATCATACTGCAAAACAAGGTCAGCATTTGAACTGGCTGCCATGTTCAGTGCGTGACCAAGCAGGCCGAATCCGGTAACATCAGTTGCCCCTCTGGCCCCTGATGCAACAGCAGCCCTGGAAGCAATTTTATTGAGTGACATCATGGATGCAATAACCGGCTTTAATGCAGGTTCCTTCATCTTCTTAAGCTTGACCGCTGAGGTGAGAATTCCTGTGCCGAGCTTTTTTGTAAGCACAAGGGTATCTCCTGGCCTTGCGCCGCCAGCTTTCAGAATACTGTTTTTATCAACAACACCCGAAACAGCAAAGCCGAATTTAAACTGCTCATCTTCTATGCTGTGGCCGCCCATTAAACATGCGCCCGCTTCCCGGAGTTTTTCTGTTGCTCCTTTTAAAAGCCTGCGTATGACAGCAGGTCCAAAATCGCATGATGCATATCCCAGAATCGCAAGGGCAGTGAGGGGGGTGCCGCCCATTGCAAAGACATCGCTCACAGAGTTTGCCGCGCATATCGCTCCGAATTCATACGGGTCATCCACGATGGGGGTTATGACATCCACGGTCTCGACCATCAGTGTGTCTTTGTGGCGAAACACTCCCGCGTCGTCACCGGGGCCGACCACGACCCTGCTGTTGCTGCATTTGGTGATATCAGCCAGTATTTCAGACAGGTCCGCCGGACCCAGTTTGGCCGCTCAGCCGGCAGCCTTAACTTTCTCTGTCAGTCTCACTTTTTTCATGATTGAATATAATACGCTATCAATTGACCGGTGTCAAAAGGACGGAGCGGGATAAGCGAGAGGGGGGAGAAAGGCGCGAAACAAAAAGGACGGGAATAAGTGGACAGTACGTAGCAGGCGAAAGAAAACAGCACATTGTAAGTTCGTATCGCGTTTGCATTTCCTGCTTTTCCCGCACGTCACGCCGAATTTTTGCTCCCTTTCCCGCCTTTCATCCATTCTCGCCAGTCCCGCGTTAACTTTGACATTTGGCCCAAAATTCCTGCATATTACTATGTTATGATTGATCTGCATACGCATACGCTCTTCAGCGATGGCGTGCTGCTTCCGGCTGAGCTGGTGCAGAGGGCATTTACAGCCGGGTATACAGCAATCGGCATAACCGACCATGTTGACATGTCGAATATCGACTTTGTGGTGCCGCGCATCGTGGAGGCCTCAAAGGAACTGGCTGCATATTCACAGACAGCGATTATCCCGGGTGCTGAAATAACACATGTCCCGCCGCCGCTGATCAAACGACTGGTTGAGCGGGCCAGGGCACTCGGTGCACGCCTGGTCGTGGTCCATGGGGAAACCATTGCAGAGCCGGTAATCTCCGGCACAAACAGGGCTGCAATTGAAAGCGGCGCTGACATGGTCTCACACCCCGGCCTGATCAGTATGGAAGATGCTGTTCTCGCCAGAGAAAAAGGGGTGATGCTCGAAATAACTTCAAGAAAGGGGCACAGCCTGTCAAACGGGCATGTCGCAAAAGTTGCCATGGCAGCAGGGGCAAAACTGGTACTGAATACAGATGCGCACTCTCCGGAAGACCTCATTTCCATTGGCCGGGCAAAAACAGTACTGAGCGCAGCAGGCATCCCGGAAGAGAGCATAGATACAATATTTGCTAATTCACAAAAGTTCGTTGACACCACCGGGAGGAATGCATGCCGAAAGTAATAAAGAAAAAACCAGTTAAAAAGAAACCGATAGAGCAAACTGAAGTAAAGAGTGCGGCTCTCCAGGCACTTGAAAAAATCAGGGAGAGACAGAGACATTTAATTATCGGCGTATCCGTTATTGCCGCTGTCGTGGTGCTCCTGCTTGCAACATCATTTTATTCAACGTCTCAATATAAAAAGGCTCACGCTCTCGAAAGAGAAGCAACCAATTTGTACTATGGTGAAAATATCAATGCCGCTGTGTCGGAAAAGGAACGGCTTGATAAAGCGCTCGAACTTTTTATCAGTTCAACGGATGTAAAGCTCACACCAACAAACCTGTTTTATCTTGGTAATACATACTTCAAACTGAAAGATTATGAAAACGCTATTCATGCATATAACAGATTTATTAAAAAGTTCGGAAGTGAAAAAGCAATCCTGCCTCTCGTGTATCAAAAACTTGCTTCCGCTTATTTCAAAACCGGTAAAAATGATGAAGCACTCAATGCCCTCGGGAAACTTGCCGGAATCGAAAACGGCATCTTCAGGGACACGGCCCTGATGTATGAAGCACGGCATCTTGAGGCAGCCGGGAAAAAAGAAGAGTCACTCGAAAAATACCGGCAGATTGTTGCACAATTTCCCTCATCACCATGGGCTGCAGAAGCAAACGCAAAGGTATCATCAGAGGAGTCCAGAAAAGAAGGAGAGAAAACCGCAGCAGCTCCGGAGGGAAAAACAGAGCAGAAACCGGATGCACCGCCTGCAGAGGAGAAGAAACAGACCGAATAACCTGTTGATGCCCAAGCGTCAGGCAAGGACAAGTCCACAGAGAAATAATAGCCAGTGTCATTCACCGACGTGATCGGGGAATCTATTGCTCCCTGATAATTCTGGATCATCCGGTCAAGCCGGAGGCTGACAACTGAGCAGCGGTAGTCATAAAAAAGGCGTTTTCAATTCATGCAAACGCTTGTCGCGTTCACCGCAAATTATCAGTGCATAACCTGCTTCAAAAACCTGCTCCACTGCGCTTCGAGAGGAACCAGAATCTTTTTCCCGGTCATAATTGCTGCTTTTCGCCCGAGTCCATTTCTGTCGACAATATCCTGAATGGAGGAGCCAATGTTTTTTGCTATCTTATCCACGGTATCACCTTTTTTTACGGTATAAAAACTCGCTAATTCGAGTTCATCACCGCGAATTTCGGCCATATTGGTCAGAAACCTGTCTCTGGCACCTTCAGGGACTTTCAATTTATAGTTCAACGCATTGGGAGGGGTACACCACCGCCTTAACTCAGGATTGAGTTCCCTGATTTCAGACACGGAAACGTCAGCGAGTCTTGCTATTACATCAAAATCCATGGGACGATTGATAACAACTTCGTCAAATTTCGGTGGTTTCCTGTAGTCGATGCGGCGAAACCCGAAACGGGCCGGATGGGTTGCTATTGCGGCAGCAGCGATGTATGAAGGGACATAGTCCTTCGTTTCCTTCCTGATATGCTGTGTTGCACTTATTGACCAGAAGTCATTCTCCCCGACTTTGTCCAGGGCATTGTTCACTCTGCCTTCACCTGCATTATATGCTGCCAGTGCAAGGGGCCATGATCCAAATCTCTCGTAGAGATACTGTAAATACCGTGCAGCAGCCTCAGTTGATTTTACCGGGTCGCGTCGTTCATCAACCCACCAGTCAATTTTAAGACCGAGTTGCCTTGCTGTGCGGGGCATAAACTGCCAGAGGCCGGCAGCTCTTCTGTGCGAATAGGCCCGGGGATTAAAACCGCTTTCAACGAGGGGCAGCCAGGCCAGTTCCTTCGGCAGCCCCTTTTCAGAAAAAATACCGGCCATCTGTTTTACATATTTTCCTGAAAGCTCAAGCCGTTGCTGAAAATCATAGTCACGTCGCGAAAATTTGTGCAGACTTAGCTGCACCTCTTTATTAAAGCCGTATTTTTTATAAATGTTCTCAACAGCCCGCACGTTAAAGCTGCCTGACAATGTCCGGTCCGTGTCTGTGAGCGAGAGCGTATTGCGGGACACTGCCTTTCCCTTGTGCGGCAGTAAGTTCAGAAACAGCAATGAAGACAGCAGCTTTTTTTTGCGGTGAGTTATTCTTTTTTCATCAGCGCTGCTCTTCCGGCCCTTTTCCATATCAATCTTACTGGAATAGGCTGGTGATGACGTAACAACCAGAAAGATGCTTATCAGGAGTAGTTTCAGTATATTTGACATTGCAGTACCATGATTTCAACTGTAAAATAATTTTACACTAAAACCGGCATAAATTAATAGCATCTAAAACACAATGAATTTTTCAATTAAAATTTAGGGTGTTATGTGTATTCTGTGATGTATTTGGAGCTTATTATTGCCCTGGTGGAGGGATTATGAGACACCGCGAAACATAACTGGCGCACCGTGCACGGCGTGACGGTTCCTTTCTAAGGGGGGGCGTTCACTCACAAACCTATAGTTTGGGCTCGATAATAGATTGAAGGCCGGAAACAGGAGGAATTCATCAGGCAGCGGCAAAACTATAATTCGACGTTATCATTATGCGGTACAACGATGCTTTTGCCGGCAAATATCATGGCCTTTCGTCCAAGGCCATTCATGTGAATAATTTTCTGGACAGGCGCGCCGATTCTCTTGGCGATCTTTGTTACGGTATCACCGTTTTTTACTTCATAAAATTTCAGATTCAGCAACTCCGCTACGCGGGTCTGCTCCAACCCTGCAATAAATATCCCTGTTGTCCCCGCCGGAATTCTGAGCGTATATTCTGAAACATCCGGAGGTGTGCACCAGCGCCTCAATTCAGGATTGAGGTCCTTTATTACCCTGTCCGTTGCTCCGGTTAATCTGGCGATCACGTCAAGAGACATGGGAGAATCAATCACGACCTCGTCATATTCAAGCGGGCTGTGATAGGCAAGATTCTCAATGCCGAATTCTTCAGGTGCCATCGCGATGGCCGTCGCAGCTATATAGGATGGAACATAGTTTTTCGTTTCACGGACTATGAAGCGGCTCTCTCTGAGGGCCCAGAAATCGTCAGTCCCTGCTTTCCTGACAGCGCTCCGGATTCTGCTTTCACCGGCGTTGTACGCCGCGAGCGTAAGGTTCCATGAGTCAAATTTTTTAAAAAGATATTTAAGATATTTTGCGGCAGCCCTCGTTGACTTGATCGGGTCCCGTCTCTCATCGATCCACCAGTCAACTTTCAGTCCGAGTTTTTTTGCAGTTGCCGGCATCAACTGCCAGGGGCCCGAGGCATGTTTGCTTGAGTAGGCATCGGTTATAAATGCACTTTCAATAAGCGGAAGATATACCAGTTCTCTCGGCAGACCTTCTTCGGCAATGATATCGGACATGACGTCCACATATCTTCCGGAGCGGACCAGTCTCCTGCTGAAACTTCTTTTAAATCTCGAAAAACTGTCCAGGTTCCGCTGAACCGCTCTGTTAAACCCATGCTTCTGATAGAGCGCTGCGACTTCACGCGTATATACAGTAGGGGCAGGAGAAGCATCTCCGGCCATCATGCTCTGACAGGATGCCCTTACTCCATCCTTAAAAGAAGAAATATGTTCTGAAAAGAGCGGCCGCTTGAGTGCCGGAACATGCTCCGGCAGATTGAATGCATGTACTATAGGAGAACAGTTCACTGGATAGCGGCGTGATGCCTTGCCCGAATCCCGGGCAGTCCCTGAATCTGAATCCGCAAAGGAGGGCGGAACAGAAAACAGGAATACTATGGCTATGATAAATAGTCTCATGTGCAAAACCGGCGATGTAGAAATGTTTTCTGTATTTACAGTTTAATTGAGCGAGTGTTAAATTACTTAACATTATATCAGATTTTTTCTCATTTGTACACAAAAAAATTGTATGCCCCGAAGAAAAATTATGCCTGACTGTTATAGTGTTTTACATCAAGCTTCAGCCCCTCAATTCTCCCAGGGCCATAGCCTGAAAAAAGGAGAGAAAAAACAGAGTTATTGGTGAGCAACGGATCAAGGCTCTCACTGATTATTCCTTTATTTTTCAGTTCGTTCCAGCAATCCGTCTCCGGGAGCGGTGAATATTCCGTGAGGTTGATTCTGACACCGAGGCCCTTTACAAAATTAACGCTCTCCTGCACCTCCCTGAATGACTGACCGGGAAGTCCATACATTACATAGATGCCAATATTTTCTTTCCTGAAACCATATTTCTTTAAATAGCCGACTGCCTTCTGAAGGGCCTCAGATGTCACTTTTCCTCCGGTTTTCATCTGACGGTCCTCATCAACAGTTTCAAGACTTAAGCGCAGGGTTGTGAAGCCTGCCTGTTTCATTAAAGACGCCATCTCATCGTCTATGAACCTCGCATGAATGCCATTTGGACAGTGAAAGCGTACTGACATCTTTGAGGAGATTATGCTTTTCAACATTCTTTTTAAATGAGCATCTGCGTTTACGAGCAGCGCATCATCATAAAAGGCAAAGTCCCTGACACCGGTATGACAGAGTTCCCTGATTTCCCTCACTATCAATGAGGGGTCGCGCTGCAGAAACCCCTCATTGAGGATCGACGATGCACAGTATGAGCACCTGTATGGACAGCCCATGCTGGTCTGGACAGGCGCAAAAGGATACGACCGGTATAATCCAAGTTTATAGTAGGGCCGGGCCGGACCCTTCCTGTTTAACCTGCATCCAAAACGCTCAATGACAGCCTTAAGACGTTCAGGAGGATCATTCCTGACCTGTCCGTTAAATACATAATCCGCCCCTGCATTCTCTACAGCATGCTGATAGAAGAGCGTGGCGTAAATTCCCCCCAGGACCACCGGAACACCCGGAGAAAGCCTTTTGGCAATCTCTACGACCTTCTGCACACCTGGATACCAGTAGGTCATGATTGATGAAATAAGTATCAGATCACAGGGGATGCAGGCCCTGAATTGTTTTTCAAAGAGATCTAACGGGATGCCGTAGCGGGCATAGTTTCTCGGGATCCCTCTTAATACATCCGGTTTTACGATGATCTGGCGCGAGTATTTGCCTGTGCCGAACCGCCTCGCGGTCCTGCGCTCATCAGTGCAGTCTATAAAATGCAGGTCAACATCAAACTGACTGAGGTATTCAGCTGTCCTGAGAAGCCCGAGGGGCCGCGACCAGAGATTCAGGGCAGCAAAGTCATATACCCAGGGGTTGATGAGAACAAACTTTGGTTTCACTGGTTTCAGTTTACTAATATAGCAAACGCACCACGTAAAAACTTGTTCATACAGAATGCTGCTCCAGAGGCTGCAAGCAAGCCTGAGGATGCCAAATTGAATAATTCATAATTCGATGTGACATTAAATTATATTTTGCCGGTCTTTGTCTCTGATATACTGCTTTCAAGATATCAGACCTGCTAAAGCCTGCGCAAGGTATCGAGATGACTTTTTAAATCCGCCATCCTCTGACTTCTCGTCAACAGCGCTAAAATGCTTTGTCATAATCCTGAACATTAAGTGCTAATCATGGGCCTGCTCATTCTATCGTTTTCCTCATATTTTCATTTCACAGAAAGGGTGTTATAATTGCTCTTAGTAAAAAACAGTGAACGATCAAACAGGTTCTACCATTAACCTTAAAAGGAGGACATGCAGATGAAAAAAATCAGCATATTGTTCCTGGCAGGGATGCTCTGCCTCACACTTTTTACCCTGTCTGGAGCACAGGATGAATCTCAGTCAGGACAGGCAGCAGGCGAACAGCTCTTTCAGGTCGCACGACTGGTCATCGCCGGCAGCATTGATAATCTTGAACCCGTCGGCATTGTCGATGCGTTTGCAGCATCGACTGAAAAGGTGTACTGCTTTCTTGAGGCAAATCAGATCAGGGAAGATACCACGGCAAGCTTTGTATGGTACCATGGCGAAACAAAAATGGCAGCAGTTGACCTTCCGCTGAGACAGGGGGCCCGGTGGCGCACCTATTCCAGCAAAAAACTCGGCGGCAAAACAGGCGACTGGAGAGTGGAGATTCAGGACGCTGAAGGGAATGTCCTCGAGGTTGTAGGATTTACCGTAGAGTAGTAGTTGCCGTAAAATTTTCTTTTACTTGCAGGGGCGTGTTTCCCACGCCCTTATAGAGAAAACGCATGCAAATTCTGTTTGTCTGTCATTCCCCGACGTAATCGGGGAATCCAGGCTTTTGAATGCCTGCTGGATACTCCCGCATCAAGTGCGGGACAGTCTCAAGTCCGGTATGACAGCTAAATGGACTTTATACACAACAACTTTTTGAAATACTTTGATAGCGAGCAGAGCATCCATATTTTTATCACTTCTTATACTGATTACTTTTTCCACCATTGCCTGTGACAGACCTTCTGCGCAAGCACCAGTTCGCATCATGCCGCTCGGCAATTCAATTACGCAGGGCGACATGAACCACCCGACCTATCGCTACGAACTCTGGAAAATGTTGAAGCGTGATGGTTATGCCGTAGATTATGTCGGCACATTACGCACAAACTACAACGGGGACAATCCTGCGAAGGACTTTGACCTGGACCATGAAGGGCACTGGGGATGGCGCGCGGACCAGATCCTGAATGGCATTCCCGGACAGAAAAAGCTCTCTGATTTCATGCAGCATTCCATGCCGGACATCGTTCTCATGCACCTGGGGAGCAATGATATCTTTCAGGGTGATTCAATTGATCTGATTATTGGTGAGCTGAAAGAAATAATCAGAACCCTTCGATCGTCAAACAATGCCATCGTAATTTTAATAGCACAGATACTGCCTGTCGCCAATAAGTCTTTGAACACACGCATCAGCCTTCTCAATAAGGAAATCGAAAAACTTCCGTCCTTCACGGGCCCCTCGTCTCAATTAATCGTGGTAAACCACTTTGAAGGATTTGATCCTTATCGGCATACGTATGACGGCGTTCACCCGAACAGGGCGGGTGAAAAGAGGATGGCAGATGCATGGTACGAATCGTTACGGCCGGTGCTGGAAGAGCGACTGCGCGATTAACGTATATAATTATTGCAGTCGGAGCGATTAATTGTTACAATTTACGTAATCAGGCGAGCCGTCAATTATTGCATAACAATAATCCATTTAATCGTAACCATATTTATCTGAGGAAGGAACAACAGTTATGAGCGACCAGACCACAAAGAACCTGAGGGCAGCATTTGCCGGAGAATCCAAGGCCAACCGTCAATATCTTGCTTATGCACAAAAGGCAGAAGAGGAAGGTTTCGGGAATCTTGCCCGCCTGTTCAGGGCAATCGCTGAATCCGAAACTGTCCATGCCATTAATCATTTAAAATGCGTTGGTGTCGGCTCATCCCTCGAAAATGTTGAGGCATCCTTGAAGGGGGAAACTGACGAATTCACCAGCATGTACCCAATGTTCATGGACCAGGCCAAACGTGATACCAATAATGACGCACTGAAATCTTTTTTCTGGGCAAATGAAGCTGAGAAGGTTCATGCTGATTTTTATGATAAGAGTCTTACTGCGCTCAAGCAGGGAAAGGATATCGAGATTGGAGACTTACATGTCTGTTCCGTGTGCGGCAACACTGTTGAGGGAACGCCGCCGGAGAAATGCCCGGTATGCGGAGAGAGCGGAGACAGGTATTTTCAGACTGCTTAAGCAGCAGTGATGCATGATTCTTTTGTATCTGAGCGGATGGTGAATTTCATAAAAGTATTTGAATGCTGATTGATATAGTTTTCTTAGTCAGTTTTTCATTTTCAGGCTGACAGCTGATCACTGATAACGTACAACTTAGACTATGATCCAGAAACGACCCGCAATATGCAAAGTCTGGGACCGCCTCAAAGAGCGCGACAGAATCGGCGTCTGGGGGTTTGGGAATGTCTCGACCGATGTCGTCCAATCACTGGTAGACCAGGGCATCGGAAAGGAAATCGTTTTTTATGGTCGCCCCAGGGAGAACTATCCAAACCGTGCCGGTGCCTGGGTTGAAGACCTGAAGGCCAACGCAGTCCGGAGCCCCCGTATTCTCGGTACCAACCGCCTTGAGGATATGGCCGGACTTGATGTTATCTTCATCGGTGTTGGCGTTCCCAGAAAAGAGGGACAGACCCGCCGTGACCTCCTGTCGATCAATACAGAAGTGATCGCCCAGACCTCGCTCGAAATCCGGACGCTGTACGAAAACTGCACTCAGCAGGGCGACCTGCCCGTTCTCATATTCATGGGAAACCCCGTAACAAGTATGACATGGGTAGCCTACAAGGTAACCGGTTTCCCGCGCACCCACATTATGGGACAGGCCGGGAACCTCGATTCAAGGAGAATATGCCATGCGATCTCAGGGGTGCTGGGGCTCTCCGGCACTGACATGCGAGGCATTGTCTTTGGCGACCACGGCGACAGCATGGTCGCCAGTCCGCGTTATTTTTCAGTAGGCGGCATATCCCTCGACACCTTCGCACGTATGGAAAATATAGATTTGAACAAAATTCAGGGAATCATTGAGAACGCAAAAAAAGGTGGAACACACTTTGTGAGTGAAACCGGGCGGAGCGCTTCAGCCGGTCCTGCCAGGGCTGCATGCGACATGCTCAGATGCATTGTCTCTGGTGAACCCGAAGTTCAGCCTGTAGTTGCAATCTTGGAACAAGAATACGGCCTGCTTCAGCCCGGCGACAAACTCGACTCATTGAGTTACGGAGTCCCTGCAAAAATAGGTCGCAATGGAATAGAACACATTTACGAACTGCCCGTTGATGATATCATTCATGAACTCAAAGCATCGGCTGAACAGATCAAGACAGACATCAGGCATGCTGCCTCCATTCTGCAGGAGCGGTATTCAATCGCATAATATCGTGAACTAAATGATTTCCTGAAAATCAAATGGGAAAGAATATGAAATGGCGATAGCGCCGAAGCTGTGGCTCTTTTCCTGGCCCTTAAACTCTTTTGACCTCAGGACCTGGGTCCATGCTACGATCACATTTTTGTAACTGAGCGCGAAACCGCCGGCCACATCCGCCACGAGGTAGTTTTTATCAACGCTGTGACTGTCGGTGAAGGTATTGCCGTCAAGAAAAATATCACGCGCAACAGCACGCATATTTACCGCACCGAACAGGAAGGCACTGAATTTCGAACCTATTTCGAGCCGTGTGCTTCCAGCCGGCCGTATGAGTGAAACACCGAAGTCTTCGGGGACATTCCATCCTAACCGCATTTCCGTCCCGGCATTAAAGTAGGTGTAAACATTGCCGACCGCTCCTCCCACGTGAGACAGCAAACTGTAGCCTGGTCCATCAGAGTCAACAGGCCTGAAAAGCCATTTACGCTCAAAAACGACCGCCAGGCCGGGTTCGTTTTTTAACTGGTGGTCCCATCCATTGGGTGTCTGGAGATCACGAAGTTTGTGGACAAGTTTCTGCGTCTCTTCAGCATACGACTGCGGTCCGACTAATCCCAGCTGAAGTTCAACCGTATCCATAAAATTCATACTGTCTTCAACCTCATTGATACGATGGTATGATGTCGAAACATAGGTCCACCCAGCGTACGGCCGATCATTTTCAATAAGATCGGACCGGGAAATATCGGCTGGTGTATACATATTCTGGCCCAATGAAAATTCCACCTTGTGTTTGAAGCCGGGGGTTGACCTGCTTATGAATGGAATTTCCTGAATGTATTCCAGTACCCACCTTGGCAGTTTACCTTCAGATGCATGTGGCGACAGGTCGGGTGAAATAATGGAATATTTCACACCATTGGTGTAGTTGCTGTCTGTCCCGTTAAAAAGGTCGTTTTCGAAATAGAGGGTATGCGTCCACGGGTTATACTCTTCGGCTGCTGAAGCTGACCACAACAACAGTATGCTCGCTATGATGATCAGGGATCTGCATTTCACGTTTCAAACTCCATTCACAACATCAATCCAGCCCTGTTTGTAGCGGGGTGATAACCGCCGCAAGAACCCATTGCCGGCACCGTCTTAGTTGACAATAAAATCTTCAACGATTCCGTCAACTTTCTTTTTAAATTCTTCATTGGGAAGCGTTATATCAACTTCATCCACAATCTGGAAAAAAGAGTGGTCATCCTTGCGTTCATTCATTTCTTCCCATTTCTTCCAGACATAGTGCGCATTGCGGCAAATGCTTCTCTTTCTGACGGTGTCGAGGCTGTAATAATCCTTATGCCAGAAAGAGCAGAATCTCCCGCAGAGCTCTTTGTCAATGACATGGTCAAATTTGATTTCCTCTCCATTAATGTAGAATTTTTCTTCAATATATCTTATTTTGTTCTGTCTTCCTTCGTAATAAGGGGGGGAGCCATAAACATACGCGAGCGTGTCCTTTTCTATCAGGGCTTCATCTCCACTGACGATTGAATATTTTTCGAGATACGCCCTTTCATCCTTCACATCAATAAAGTATGACATTTCAATAATCCCGGGCTGGGATATGAAGGCAAAGTAGAGACCATCTTTTAACTTCACGTCTTCAGCGATATTCTTCACCCCGGTTGCACAGGCAACAAAAACAATCGCAGAAGATATCAATAGCAAAACTGATCTCATTGTAGGGTCGTCCAATCAGCAGTTATACGATGTAAAATTATATGCAAATAAATCAGCTCAATCCAACAATCCCCTCCCTGTGCGGTTCTCATATTGTAGGTCAGCGCACCCGAAATATCAATAAAAATCTTAAATTATCGAGGTCGGACCTCGATAATCGGGATTACTCCTTGGGTTTATACTCACACCCCGTAAGGCCGCAGTAGTTGCCGACATACTCAGCAGCAGGCCTGTAGAGTGATGGCTTTCCCTGGGCAAGCCCGAAGCGCTCTTCTATGATATGCGCGCACCACCCTGCTATCCTCGAGACAGCAAAAAGCGGGGTAAACATGTCATGAGGGAACCCCATCATTTTATAGACCGTGCCGCTGTAGAAATCTATGTTCGGTTTTATAGTATCTTTTCCTTTTTCAGTGAGAATCCTTACCGCAGTCTCTTCCACGGAAGCGCATAGCTGATACAGCTTCGACTGACCTGTCCTGGCGCTCAGTTTTTCAAGGATGGTCTTCAGTATGGCGGCACGGGGGTCATAGGTCTTATAAACCGCATGCCCCATGCCGTAAATTTTCTCTTTTTTTGACAGCCTGTCCCTGATCCAGAATTCGATATCATCAACACCGGCAAGTTCATCCATCATGTTCATTGCCTTTTCGTTTGCGCCGCCGTGCAACGGGCCTGACAGTGCAGCAAGGCCCGCAAGCACGCCTGCATATATTCCCGCCTGTGTGGAGGCCACCTCCCTGCAGGCAAACGTAGATGCATTGAACGTATGGTCAGCATGCAGGATCAGACAGACATCGAGGATCTTTGCCACTTCCGGATCGGGTTTTTCTCCGGTCATCATATATAAAATATTTTCTGCATGAGACAAATCAGGTGTATACGGAACGGGGGCCCTCCCGTTCCGGATTCTCTCCCATGCCACCATTGAAACCGCCACTGCCGCTATGAGTCTGGCAGCTTTATGTTCATATGCCTCACGATTTTCGTCGTCTGTATTTCTGTCCTCAAAGCCATACATGGCGAGTGCAGCCTTAAGGGCCTGCATAGGCGGCGTATCCTTTGGCCACTGATTCATCGAGCTGATAATAAATTCGGGGATGCCGCTGTTTTCATATATTTTCTTTTTGAATTCATTGAGCTGTGAAGCCGTTGGCAGTTCTCCCCTCAGAAGGAGATACCCTGTCTCTGCAAAAGATGAATGGGCAGCAAGGTCCTCAATGCGGTACCCGCTGTAGAGCAGGACGCCCTTTTCACCGTCAATAAAACTGATTTTCGTATCCGCTACCTTGACACCCCTCAGGCCGGTATTTTTTATGACTGCTTCCTGTGCCATGATTTTCTCCTTTATATCAACAATAATTATTTATGGTTCTTCTCCCGATTCGCGGTATGAATAAGAACTCGCCCACCCCGGAATCCTTGCCCCTTGAATCCTTAATGTATTGCAACTATGCCGGAGTTGATCCTTAATTGTTTATTATAGCGCAGCATGCAGTCAGTAAATTATGACTTCCATCATTCTCATGGCGCTGGATAACTGACAAAATAAGGTATATACTTATATCTAATCAG
>Ga0209536_100008979_pt1 | contig 14903 bp, 10 predicted proteins | sample DeeMarSeWOR28_12_FD_187461 | JGI IMG/M metagenome (GOLD analysis project Ga0209536, IMG submission 187461) | Marine sediment microbial communities from White Oak River estuary, North Carolina - WOR-2-8_12 (SPAdes) (version 2) | ecosystem: Environmental > Aquatic > Marine > Intertidal zone >...
CCGCCATCCACAGTGTAGCAACAGGAACCGCTTCCATGTGCTCCATCGCCACTACTTTCAAACCTTCGAGTATTCCCGACATCTAGTCCTTCTCCTTAGCTTATTTATAAATTTCCTACTAATTCATGTTAAACCGGAATGTTTTCTCCGGCCGAAATTATACGTTATTGGGAATACCTGCGCAAACCTTTCAGAAGCTTGTCTAATTCTGAAATTCAACGAAAGTAACATAAGACTTCCTATCAGAAGCCAAAGGAAAACCAAAGGCGGTTTCGATAAGGAGCAAAATTCTAAAAACAGGCGTTCATTTTTCCTATGCACACTTCGGATTGGTCTGCATAACCAAAGTTCTAACGTCCTTCACTAGCCCCCTGCAAGAACATAAGGAAAATATCAGCAAACGTATCTGCCACTTAATTCATGACATCCAATATGATAATTATTGAAATCAAATAAATCTACAACCATACATGAAATGAAGTAAACTAATAGCAATATTACTGCAATGATTTTCATCATGGGAAAGGTTGGCTCCAGGACAAGGTTTGTTCAATATTTTTCAAAGGAATGCCAATCATATTACCGACAGCATGATGTCCATAGCACCAGCATCAGGCCATATTTTATATATGTGGAAACCCCGAATTTTTTAGCGCCTTTGCGTCTTTGCGTTAAGCAGTTCCTTGCGTCCTTGCGCCTTTGCGTCCTTGCGTTATGCAGTTCCTTGCGCCTTTGCACCCCTCGCGTCCTTGCGTTAGGGGTTCAATCGCCGCCATTCGCTGCATGCGCGTGTTATACAGTCCTCGATCGCCAGGCCGGAAAAGTAGTTCCCAAGAAGGGCGAATCCGGTTTTTTCGAGATTTTGTTCAATAGCGGCAACAGTTGCGGAATGATGAATCCTCGGGGCGGGAAGTGTGAGATTCTGGCCTGCGAGAATATCGAGATCTGATATGGTGACCTGCAACAGGCTGCAGATACGGTCAATCTTCTGTTGCTGTGTTGTGCCGGGACGGAAATGAAACGCGAAAGCGCGCCAGTTAGGATCGGGAAATGGATCTCTCGATACGGCTGAGAAGAAAATATCATCGACAGGGACAATGAAAGCGCACTCCGGCAACAAGCATTTGTTGCGGGGAATACGGGTTCCCCAGCTTTCCAGTTTTGCAGTTTCTATACGGCGGATTGCGTCCGAGAGCGCGGGATATTTTCCCCGCAGCAGCGAAGCCGCTTCCTGATGGGATACAGCAATGGCCAATCCCGGAGCATGGAGGGTGCTCCCCTCTTCCACATGAACTTCAAATCCCTCGGCATCCGGTGATAGCCCGGTTGCGGAGCATCCTGTGCGGATTTCGATGCCCGGGTGCGTCAGAACGGCATCACAGATAGACTGCAGTCCGCCGGAAAAGCCGAAACTTCGGGGAAACTCCTTGCGATGAACCCTTTTTTTGAAAAGGGAGCCGGGACCGTCAGCCGGAAATGCATCGGCACACTGTGAGGGAACCGCAGCAAAAAAAGGAGAAAATATCCGGCGAAAGTTGCGTGGGCCAAGAAATCCGGAATAATACTGTTCGAGAGTACGGTCCCGCTTGCTGCGGAAAAATCCGACAGGTGCATGCAGGGCGGCTTCGAACCAGTTAAGCCGACGCAGGATTCTGGGAGGAGTAAGCCAATCTATAATCCCGTTTTTCAGCAATCCGAAGTGCGCGCGTGCGGGTCCTCTCTGTACCAACCTGTCTGCAAGGCCTGTTTCCTGAACGATGTTGAGAAGTTCGGAATAGGAGTTGTAAACGGTGTGCGCTCCCAGCTCATACCAGTAGCCGTCATGGTAGCGGTAAGAATAAATGCAGCCGCCCGCCCGCTCGCGTTGTTCAAGGATGAGGACTTTACGCCCTGCCCGGGCCGCTTTCCAGGCATAGGACAACCCGCTGATACCGGAGCCGATTACGATAATATCCGGATTGTGCATAGCGTCCTGCCCCGGCTATCTGCCGTTAGGGTAGAGTTCAAGCATCCGGCCTAATTTCCCGGTCTTTTTGTATTTGACATAATAATCGTCACCTACAAGAACCAGAACCGGCGGGCCGCTTCCATCCTTCACCGGCATGGGAGGATAACCGGAGAACTCGGGGAGCTGGTCTTTTAAATTTTTGGCTTTCCCTATTTCCAGCATGGGGAAATCACCGAAGGTGATTCCCATGGACCCGTAATGTTTCTTCATCTCTTCCGGCAGGGAAGAATCCGGATCTTTTGTCACGATTATCACTACGTGTGTCGAAAGGAGTTTTCTTTTATCTTCGGGAAAGGTCTTATATGCCCCCAAGAGGTTGTCGAGGCTTTCTGCCCTGCCTGTTTCCTGGTTATAATTCTTATGGAATTTATCCATGCTGACGAATGTTTTAAGGGGCGTGTCACAATGGTTTAAATATTTTCTGAAGAACTCGCAGGTCCTGTCGTAATCCTTAAAGTAACTTCCATTTGTATTGTAAGTGGGCAAAACGCCGGCTTTTGCTGTTGCAATCAAAATATCGACAAAATCATGGCCGTCCTCCTGCCAGAGAGTCGGTTCTCCACCTGTGAAATTCATATTCCAATAAGAATCCTTCAGACTTGTACAGTCGCTGATAGCCGTCATCACCTGATCCCACGTTAGCCGGTATCCGGGGCGGATGATATGATCTTCGGTATCTCCTATATAAATATATCCGCAATGTTCGCAATTGGAATTACACTTATGAAGCAAAGAAACGCCCATTATGTTTGTCGGTACTTTCTGTTCTGTCATTGGCATCCCCTGAAGTGGTTTATGAATCAGCAAATTCCGCATTGATAGAGTTGGGTATCAAACCTGCCTCGAAGGCCCGGTCGAACAGAAGTTGGACAGCACGGCGCCCCTCCACTCCATAATCCAATGTCCTGTCATTGACGTACATACCTACGAAGCGATCTGCGGTTTCCACATCCAGGTCCCGTGCATACTCCATCGCATAGTCCAGTGCAGCGTCTCGATGGTCCAGGGAGTATTGGATGCTTTCCCTGAGAAGCCGGGATATTTCTGCAATGTTATCTTTACCCAGGTCCCTTCGGATTACATTCCCGCCGAGTGGAAGAGGGAGCCCTGTGTCCTGATCCCACCACTGTCCAAAATCAATGATTTTATGAAGTTGATGGTCGGCATATGTCAACTGTCCTTCGTGAATTAACAGCCCTGCATCAACAGAGCCCTGTTTCACCGCCTCCATAATCTGATCGAAGGGAATGACGACAGCTTCGAAATCGGGTTGAAACAGCTTCAGTATCAGGTACGCCGTGGTCATGGTGCCCGGAACGGCAATTTTTTTACCGCGCAGCTCTTCAGGTTTCATCGAGTTGCGCGCAACAGCCATCGGTCCGTAGCGATCCCCCATACTGGCTCCCGATGGCAGCAATATATATTGATCCGCAATATAAACATATGCATGGAAAGAAACTGCGGTTACTTCATATTCCCCGCGAAGGGCTTTGCGATTGAGCGTTTCTATATCCTGGAGCGTGTGGCTGAAATTGAACTTTCCTGTCGGCAGTTTATTTTTCGCCAATGCATAAAACATGAATGCATCATCCGAGTCGGGACTGTGTGCTATGCGTATCTCCATGTATTCCTTCTTTCTTTGCTGTAAACCACATAGTATACAAAATTTCTACTCGGCCTCGGTCGCTGCGCTTACATGAAACCTTGCGGGAAATGCATGTGAATGCTTCAAGTGTAAAACCCTAATCTAATCGTTGGGATTATGGCCGAAAATTTCCTTCCGGAAAAATGTGACCAAGGCTTCTTTCCGGACACGATCTTTAGCATGCAACGGGATGAGGCTTTTCATGGGCCATCTCAGCAGGGTCATCTCATATTCCATCGTAAATCCTTTGCCGCTGAGATACCACGCATAAAAAAGTCCGAAAAGGAGACCTGGTGGAAGAAAACCACCGTCTCTGTTGATCGTGATCCGGTAAATCCGGTTGTTTTGAGCGTCGGGAACCATGCGCGCCAGGGTAAGGTATGTGTGAAGTTGTGAATCGTTAAGGTAGCATTTCCGTTTGGTGGCAGGTTCCAGTGTAATTTCATAACAGCGCGAACCGTTTTGTTCAATCCAGCGTCGTTTTTGAATATACCGCCCCAGCAGGGATTCTCCGAGAGCAACCAACATATCTCCGTGAAGCCTGGGAGGGTTTAGCAGTAAATCCTTGCGCAACCTGATGTATTCATCCTCCGGATCGAAATATCCGAGCACATTGTCCAGTTCGGTGCTGCGATTCCATTTAAGAGCAGGTATGAAACGCACGCCTTTAAAAAACTGTAGATGGGAAGGTCGCAGATCGCGGTTCTCCCATGCCAGGTCGATGAAATGATCCCGTAATTCAGATGGGCGTATGTCCTTTTCTTTCAGAACTGTTTTAATGGAATTCAGGTAATCACAGAGGAGGGGGCTCCGGTGTTTTTTTATAGAACAGCGCGTTTTGGGCTTTTTTACGGACCGGATTCTTTTTGATTTCCCGGAAGACCTTAAGACGTATCCTTTTTTATTCTTCAGGAATCTGTCAATATACAGGAGGGTGCGGATAGCCAGGCTGAACCTTTGGGGGTCGTGATGTATCAATTGGTTGACGTTGTTATTCTGCGGTGTAAAAAGGGTCGCCTCAACCGGTCGAACGTCCATTGCCTCAACAGGCAAACGATCCAGGTAGATCGGGCTCTTCCCCTCAAGGGCGTAATTCAACAAAATATTTCCCGGGATCTGGCCCATGTTGGCGCTCAAGACGACATCAAATAAACCTTCGATGCCTCCGGTAACGTTTCGACCGCAGGCTTCGATCAGTTCTGACACAAGAAATCCGCGCTTGCGATTTTTAAAAGACTTATCCGTTTCGCCTTCCTGAACCCACGAATTTGCGGCCAGAATTTTCAGGGCGTCGGTGTTGGCACGAATCGCGTCAACAATCGGTTCCAATTGTAGAATCGGGATTATGCTCGTATACAGGCTGCCGGGCGCAAAAATTATCAGGTCCGCTTTCTTGATAATATTCTGAACCGCGGTGCTGACAACCGGCTTGCGGGTGAAATCAACAGTGATTCGATCAACCGGGACACTGCGGCTTGCGAGGGCGGATTTACTCTGGCCGTAGACTTCAACTCCGTTTGTATAAAGGAATTTAAGTTGTCCGGGAGTTGCCGTCGCAGCATGAATGCGCCCGACCGGCGCCCCGATCAGGTCGGCGATCCGATTGATCCCGGTTTGGATCTGGCTCAGTAGGGGCGGGCGGTCCGTTCGGCCGTTTGCTGCCATGAAGATGGCGGCCGTTAGAAAAATGTTGCCCAGCGCGTGGCCCGTCGGCGGGATTGTGGGACCGGATCCTCCTGCTGTGACATACATCCCGAATTTACCAAGAGTTTCGACCAGCAGTGTGGGGCACGATGCACGAAGTTCGGGAGAGACCAGAAGCAGCGGATTTCTATAATATTTAAAATCTGAAGACTGCCGGGTGAAACGGTAATTGAACAAATGGTGTATTATGTATATTACATTTTGTATTTGTTCTCCTCGAATCACGTATTTCCTCTGCAGATTTTCTTGTTGAATGGAAGACAGCAAAAGTTTTCTCAGGTCTCCAACGCCGATCATCGGCAGTAATTTCAATAATTTTCCGGTGGATCCACCATCATCGGTTGTACAGACTACGTAATCCAGAGTGTCGAAATCCTGTTTCACTCCCAAGTCGAACCGGGCCGGCCAGTTCGGCAGTTGAGAATTTCCTCCCACAATGGTTGACAGTCCCGTTCCACCTCCGAGAATCACCACGCGCGTGTCCCGGAGGTCAGACCGACAGATCCGTTCGGCAAGTTTTGTTGTTTCAGCAGGAGCGTTTGAAGCCAGAGTTCCGGTCAAAAGGAATTCCATAAGATGTTCGATTTTAGTTTTTGCTATTTCAGGTTGCCAGCCGGTATTTTGAGGTGGATCCGTCAAGGGATTCATTGTCGAAATTTCCATTATGGAATAAGTTTTAGCGAATACTGTGGAAGAAGCCGGAAGTCAGAACATAATTCGATCAGGCGTAATCCTTTGTTATTTGATTCTCCGAAACTTTGACTGAAGGATTGCAATTTTTTCCTGAAGTGAACGTTCGGGCAATTCATGTGGGGATTCTTTCTTTTGGTTTGAATCATCCGCCTTTCCCGGGTTACGGTCGTCCTTTTTTCGTAATCGAGAAGTATTGGCATGAGATCGACTCGATTTCGACCGTCCCTTTCCTGCTGTGTTTTTGTCGGAGTGTTCCGCGGAGGCTGAGCCGGATGCCCCGGTCTTTTTTCCCGTCGGAGTACCTTCGGGATTTTTTACGGATTGCGACTTGCCGTGCCTTTGTTGTTTTCTGCGTTTCTTAGGGGCTGCAGGGAGCAGCGCTTTCATCGATAAGCCGATTCTCTTGGTTTCTGGCTCGACAGATATGACTTTTACTTGAACGATGTCCCCAACTTTAACCGCTTCGCGCGGATCCCGGATAAAGCGATTCGACATCTGACTTAGATGAACGAGACCGTCCTGTCGTACACCGATATCGACAAAAGCACCGAAATTGGTAACATTCGTAACTGTTCCTTCAAGAATCATGCCCGTCTTGAGATCGGACATATCCGTTACATCAGCCCGGAAATTTGGAAGTTTGAAGGATTTTCTGGGATCCCGGCCCGGTTTGAACAACTCGCTCCGTATATCCTTCAGGGTTGGGATTCCCGCGCTATCGGTGACAAAATCTTCAAGCTTCAAAGATCGTATCTTTTCCCTGTTTCCTATAAGCTCGTTTATCGGGATTTCCAGTGTGGATGCCATTTTCTGGACGATTGGGTAGGATTCGGGGTGGATGGCTGTTCGGTCGAGTGTGTTTTCGCCCTCAGGTATACGCAGAAATCCCGCAGCCTGTTCAAAAGCTGCGGCATCTATTCCGACTGCTGCAGGAATGGATTCCCGCGATGGAAATAGGCCATGATTCTTGCGATAGGCCGTAATCCTACGTGCAATCTTTTCGTTGAGACCTGAGATATAGCGAAGGAGGGATTCTCCTGCGGTATTTACATTAACACCTACCTTGTTCACGCAGAATTGTACGGTGCGCAACAGCTTTCGGTGCAGTTCTTTCTGATCCACGTCATGTTGGTACTGTCCGACGCCAATCAATTTGGGATCGATTTTCACCAGTTCTGAAAGAGGATCCTGGAGCCTTCGGGCAAGGCTTACGGCGCATCGGGCCGAGGGATTCCAGTCTGGGAATTCTTCTCGCGCGATTCTTGAAGAAGAATATATCGCGATTCCGGCATCATTGACAGCCGCGATGAGAATATCCCCCAGGTTTTCTTCAGTGACGATACGTCTTAATGCGGCTTCCAATTCGCGTGCTCTGGTTCCGGTTCCGATCGAAAGAGCGCGTACCTTGTGTTTGACGATCAGGTCTTTCAAGATTTTGAGAGCTTTTGCAAATTCGCTTTCAGAGCTTGCCACATCGTCTGTTTCTGAAGACGCGTCTGTTTTTACAGACGCGTCTTCTTTTGACGGTGATTCTTCTACTGAAGAGGCATTCAGCGATTCTATGGATGGGGTATCCGTGAGTATCGCGCTTTCACCGGTTGGGGCCGGGTTTTGATCGGCTTCATCCGGGATCGATCCTTTGGAGGATTCGTCTCCGTTTGTGGATTTTTCCGATTTCGTCCCTGTTCCTTCCTGTGTCGGGGAAGGTTCGGGTATATCCTTCCCGGGGGATTCTTCTGTTTTAACAGAGTCCGATTGAAGGGGCTCGTCTGTTTTAGCCGTTTCGGGGGGTGATTCCTGCGATATTTCAGAGGACGTCTGTACGGCATCGTCTGCCGGGATCGGTCGGATGGTCTCCGGGGTTTCGGTTTCAGGTGTATGTGTTTCCGCTTCCGTTTTCTCTTCTGTTGCGGCGGGAGCTTCCGGGGAGTTGTTTGCTGTGTCCGTCTGATGGACTGCCGGAGGTTCAGCCGTTGATGTGGACTTTTTTTGGATTTCGGATGTGGCGGAATTCGTATCGTTCTCAACGGACGATCGATCGGCTGTCAGGGAGTCGGCCTCCGACGTACTTTTTCCCATCGGTGATTCCTGTTCCGTTAGAGTAGGAACGGATTTTGTGCTTATTACGGCAGCGGATGGATCGATTGCTGAATTTTCAGTGGCGGGTAAGGCTTCCGATGCCTGTGCTTTTACGGTGGATACTTTTCCATCTCCAGCCCGACGAGCTTTACCGGTTCCGGTGAAGCGTACTTTTGATCTTTCCAGAAAGGTGCCTGTTTCGCTTACGACCGCTACACTGCATTCTTCATCTTTGCCCCAGTCAACTCCCATAACAACTATAGGTCCGGCTGGAGGGGAAAGCAGCAGGTTGGTAAGGTTCTCCTGGAATACCCGGATCGCTTCCCGATCAGCCCGTTCTTTCAGCTGTGTTCGGACCTGGGTTTCAATCAGGGGCTTCAGGATCTGTTTATAGCTTTTATGGACAGCCGCTTCAAGGACCGGAGCGAAAACGGATTCACTGTCTTTTATGACTGAAGAAAGGAGATATTCCAGGGCTTTCGCATGGTCGCCTTCGATGGACGAGATCAGAATTCCTTCTTTACAGCCTCTTCGTATCGCCAGGACGCGGTGCGACGGAATCTTTGTAACGGATTCGCGTCTTTCATAATACATGTTGTACTTGGTCTTCTGGTTTACTTTGGCTGGTACAACATTGGATATTACAAATCCGTCCTTCTCAAGCATCTCACGAAGGACGCGACGGTACTCGAGATTTTCCCCAATCCATTCCGCGATGATGTCTACAACACCCTGGAGGGCCTCTTCTTTCGTTTTTATGTCCTTGGATGCCTCAACAAAGACTTCAAGATGTTCCTCAACACTCCAGGCGTCCGGTTCCTGGTTCCAGAAATACTCGGCCAAAGGTTCCAGCCCTTTTTCAATTGCTTTCGTTGAGAGGGTTTTTTTCTTTGGGTGGAACCGTTGGTGCAGATCATCCAGTTCGACTTTTGTGTGGCAGCTTCTTATCCTGGCCCGGATTTCATCCGTAAGTTTGCCCCGTTCCGACAAGAATTTCACAAGCGTCGTCTGCTTATCCCGAACTTCCCGATAATAATCTATTCGTTCCTGGATTAAGCGTACTTTGGCTTCACTCAGTCCACCGGTAGCTTCCTTGCGGTAATGGACGATAAAAGGACCGGTAGCTCCTTTTTCAAAAAGATCGACTGTTGCCAGGACGGAGCTTTCCGGTATGGCGGTTTCATGGGCTATTCTACTTATAATTACGGCATCCATGGGCGATATTCTTACCGAGGTGGCTTATAGAATCAACCTGTAAATGCATTCGGCTGGTTGAAGATACAGTGGAGTGTTCAGACCTTCGTGTCCTCAATGGCAGTTCCGTTAAAAAATCCTGCAATAAATATCAACTAAAATGGGAAGGGGAATCCGATTCTCGGGATGGGCAAGGATTGTCTTCCGCCGCTGCCAGGTATGCTGGAGGGTCTTCTTTGCGTGTTGAAACGGACCGAGTCTTCGGCACTGTCCAGTTGGGAATTTGTAAACTCGAGCTCATAGTAGGAGAACTCCAGCGGTATTAATAATTCCAGGTCGAATTGTGTGCCAGGCTCAAGCACAAGGTCTTTACCTCGGGTGAAGAGGACTGTAGCGATGCCCGCCGCCCCTCCTATCCCGGTTCCAATGGCCGCTCCTTTGCCTCCGCCTGCGATAACTCCGATTATTGCTCCCTGACTTGTCGTGCTCACAACCGTCCCGGCGTCATCACCTTTGGATCCCTCGTTTGTTACAGTTTCGGACCTGCGGTCGATATTTTCATCACCCGGTCCGTGGATGCCGCGAAATGAGGCTGTCAGATCCCGCCTGATCCCATTAGGGAGGAGAATATCGTCAAAGCGGATTGCCAGCCGTCCTTTTCCCCTTATCCTTCCCGGCCGAACGACATCGGTCAAGGTTCCGCGTATTTCAGATCCTTTAGGTATTACAAGCCGCTGCTGGATCCAGATTGGATAGGTAGTGCTGGCATAGACGGTATCTCCGATTTGGCTGTTTCGTGTATTTAGATATGCTGTAAGAATAATCGGAAGGATGGTGCCCTCGGGCAGGGTGATGACATACTCTGTCTGCTGCTGTCTGTTTGCAGCATCCTGCGCATTGTAGGATGGTGCTGCCGTTATGGTGAGTGCAAATACAATGAATGCCATAGAAGACGTTTTCCTTTTAAGCATATGATCCTCCTTTACCCGACGCGCAGGTTTATATAAGGAATAGACGCCGTGTTGCTTAAGGGGTTTCATTTTTGTAATTATAGCATGTATTTTTTCTTGACCCACATTTCTCTCAGCCCTCATTATTCAACAAATTTCCCGGTGAAACGGAGAGAGGATTTCTGTTGCGGCGACGTGCCCTGAAGGATTTCCCCTTTTTTATGAGATTTAGACAGGTTAACCTATCAGTTGTTTGTATCTGATGCCGGTAAAAAGGCCCCGGAGTCAGGAGATTAGCGTTAGCAAAAGTATTCATAGGGAGAACGAATTATGGATCTGACTACAAGGTACTTGGGATTGAACCTTCGCACGCCGCTGGTTCCATCCGCTTCCCCACTTTCGAATAAGATAGAAGGTATAAAGCGCCTGGAAGATGCCGGGGCGTCGGCTGTCGTTCTACATTCGCTTTTTGAAGAACAGGTGAAGAGCGAACTGGATGAGGTACAGGCACACTTAATGTATGGTTCCGATAGTTTCCCCGAATCCCTGACTTTTTTCCCTCAACCGGCTGAATTTATAACAGGACCGGAGGAGTACCTGAACAAAATAAGGAAAGCGAAGGAGTCGGTTCAAATCCCGATTATTGCCAGTCTGAATTGCAGCGTAATCGGCGGCTGGGTGGATTACGCCAAGAAAATTCAGCAGGCTGGTGCAGATGCGTTGGAGCTTAATATCTACTTTATTCCAACACAAATGGATTGTACCTCCGTCGAGATCGAACAGACCTACCTCGATATTGTCCAAGCTGTCCAGGCTGTGGTGCAAATACCTGTAGCACTCAAGCTGAGCCCCTTTTTCAGCAATATGGCTAATATGGCCAGGAGATTGGACCAGTTGGGTGTCGGCGGACTGGTTCTGTTTAACCGTTTCTATCAGCCGGATATCAATCTTGATGCATTGGAGGTCCAAGCCGGAGTAAACCTGAGCACTGCCCAGGATATGCTCTTACCCATGCGCTGGATTGCTATTCTTTATGGGCGGATCAAAGCGGACCTGGCAGCAACAAGCGGTATCCATTCAGCCCAGGATGCAATAAAAATGCTGATGGCGGGTGCCGATATCGTAATGCTCTGCTCCGTCTTGCTTAAAAAGGGATTGGATTCAATTCGGGAAATCGAGACGGATATGAGCAACTGGCTTTCAGACCATGATTACGAATCTGTGCGCCAGCTTCAGGGGAGTATGAGCCAGAAAAACTGTTCCGATCCGTCCGCTTTTGAACGCGCACACTACATGAAAGCCATTATGGGCTCTAAATAAAACTTCGTTGAACGTTGCACGTTTTAACGTTTCACGTTAAAAGAAAAAACGTTGTTGGAACGTTAAAAGCAGTTGATTTCTCAAAACTAATCAATAAACAGATAACGAAACGTTCAACGATGCATTTGTATTTAACGTTGAACGTTCCAACGTGCAACATTCAACGGTATTTTTATTTGATTGCACCGCCTTCCAGGATGCCGTTGATGTGGCTCCGGATTTCATAGGAAACACCGTCGGTTGAAAATGTAAGGGCTCCTTCATGCTGGGTCTGATACGTGCGCGTCCCGTGCTGCGCGAGACGCAGCTCGACTTCAGGAGAAGGATGCCCGAACGGATTGTTCCGTCCAACGGATAGAACCGCCCAGCGGGGTTGAATCGCATCAAGCAATGCGGATGAAGTTCCCGTCCGGCTTCCGTGGTGAGCGACCTTCAGGAGAAGACTGTGCAGGTCGCCGGGGTGCGACAGCAATTCCGCCTCTCCACTTTTTTCAAGGTCTCCTGTTAGGAGCGCCGAGAAGCGCTTAAAGGATAGTGCCAGGACAGCAGAATTATCATTCATGGATGGTCTTATAGGCTGTGCCTGGGGATGAAGGATACGGACAGTTACATCCCCGATTTTTTCCTGCATTCCTGCGTGTACCGGACTGGCATGCGTTTCTCGTTGTCGAGCGGTTTGCAGTATGCCCGACAGCATCGGGTCCGGTAAACACCGGGCATAATCGAGCCTTCGAATTCTGAAATTTTTCAATAGGGCCCGAACCCCTCCTGCATGATCGATGTCGGTGTGTGAAAGGATGATACGATCCGGGTTTCCGGTCCATCCGTACCAGAGGTAACGGCTGACCACCGCTTCCCCTATGTCGAAGGAATCGATGGCATCTTCTCCTGAAGAGGTGCGGCGAAGTCCTCCGGCGTCGAGTATCCACAATCGCTTATCCGGAAAACGAATGACAATAGAATCACCTTCCCCGACATCCAGGAATGTCAGGGATAACAAGGGGACGTTTGGCGATCCTGGTCCGGCTTTGCCCGGCATGGACATTTTGGGGAATTTATGAAACGCTGTCGAGACAAGCGGAGTTGATCCGCATGATATTAAAACCAGAAGAATGCTCAGGCATCCGATCGGTATCCAGAGTCTTTTCCATTTGAAAAAGGTCCACAGGAAGAGGATCAGGACACCGCCAATGATCCACGTCATGGACGGAGTCGGACAACGTTGCCATGCACCCGGAATCCTGGTGATATGCTCCGTTACATTCAGTAGAAAGGAGGCTGTGGAGCCGGCCAATTGCATCAGCTCCGGTCCGAAAAAGGCTATATCAGCGGTGAAGTACGCCACAATGCCCGATGCCAGTGTGAGTGATGCGATAGGTACAACCACAGGATTCGACAACGGTGCAATCCAACTTATACGGTTGAAATAGTGTGCGAGCAGGGGCGCAATCCAAATCTGTACGGCAATGGACAGCAGAATCATACTACCGACAGCCATTCCGGTGGTGGCTCCGAATCGGCAGATCCTGTACAGCATCCAGGTGACGCCGCGGGGGTAGGTATCAGAAACATTCTCTATGAAAAGTTCACACCGGGTTTTCAGCCATCTTCCACATTGGTGTCGGATCCCCTTTTTAAGGAAAAGTCGATCCTTGCAGCCTGCATTTTTTAAGGGTTCCAAAACGGGTCTCACCCAGTTCTCAATCACAGGTACTGCGGTCAGAGCAATGGCCATAACGGAAAGAAAGGATAGTTGGTACCCTGCCTCGTACAACCGGTCCGGGTGTAGGGCCAACAGCAGTAGAGCGGCGCAAAATAGTACGTTCACAACATCGGTAGTGCGCTGGATCATTCGACCGGCCAGATACAAAAAAAACATCCAGAGGCAGCGGGTAACTCCAGCCTGAAATCCTACAATCCAAGCGTACAGTAGAATGACAACGGCTGCAGACAGATACCGAAGACGCTCCGGTATACGGACCAATTTCGTAAGTGTCAGAAGTACGCCCGTGATCCATGCGACATGAAGGCCTGAAACAACAAGGATATGGAAGGATCCTGCACTCTGAAAAGTTTCGCGTGTTTCATTATCCAGCGCAGAATGATCTCCAATCAGCAGGCTGGCAAGTATTGCCGCCGGCCGCCTCCCCCTGTCTTTCCAGATTGGCTCCAGATTATGGCGCAGCCTGCTTCGAACGGAATTTGTTATTAATGTCAGTGCGCGGGTGCGCTCCTTTGAGATAGATTCAATCAATCTGGGAGATTTGGTTCTGCCGATAAGAAAAATGCCGCGGCGGGCCAGGGAACCGACACGATCCGCCGATCCGGGATTTTCAAAATTCCGCGGGATTTTCCATACTGCCCACACTCTTAGCAGAACACCCGGCGTTAAAAATTCTCTCAGTTGCCTGAATTGTGTGGAATCCGGGGACGCGATTCTGAGAATGCCTTTCCCTTTGCAGGAAATCCATCCGTTATTTTGTCGGAAGCGATGGAACTTCACGACGATTACGATTTCCTCCTCATACATGGGGGTTCCCTCCGTGATGGTCCCTTCAAACAGAACCGGTTCCTGAAGGGGAAATATTTGCTTTGAAAGTAGGGAACGTAAATCCTGTCCGTCATATCCGTCGCGATGTGCAATTCCGGTGAGCATTCCGCCTATAATAAGTGCGGTTTGAGCGAGAATGAACGACAGTCCGATCCTGTGACTGAGGTATGCAAGAACCGATGTGCCAACCAGTATCATTCCTGCTGCGGCAAGTCCCCAGAAGGCATACTGCCGACAGGGCAAAGATAAGCTGATGCCGGATGCAAAAGAAATCGTTATCAGAACGGCCGGCCTGCCCGATTGAAGTTGAAGTATGGCTGCCGGGTTCCAGGCTCTCATAGTCGGTTTGTTTTACCGATATTGAGCTTATTTCATCTTTTTGTTGTGTGAAATGTCGCTAATGCCGTCTTCACCGGCAATCCCAATAACTCAGAACTCAGAACTTAGAACTCAGAACCTTAAATCCTGAACCTTTTGTGTGACATCAACGACGGGTTAACCGCACAACGGTCTCAAAATGGTATGTCTGGGGAAACATGTCCAAACCTTCGATACGGTCGATCCTATACTCTTCGAAGGGTATACAGTATAAGTCGCGACTGAGAGTTTGAGGGTCGCAAGACACGTAAAGGATTGTCTGTGGCGACAGTGTTCTGATCTTTTCCATTACCATTGTCCCTGCACCCGACCGAGGCGGGTCGAGAAGTATGAGATCGATTTTGCCTAGTTTTTCCGGTCCTATCGATCCCATCCATTGTG
>Ga0209536_100008980_pt1 | contig 14901 bp, 10 predicted proteins | sample DeeMarSeWOR28_12_FD_187461 | JGI IMG/M metagenome (GOLD analysis project Ga0209536, IMG submission 187461) | Marine sediment microbial communities from White Oak River estuary, North Carolina - WOR-2-8_12 (SPAdes) (version 2) | ecosystem: Environmental > Aquatic > Marine > Intertidal zone >...
GGACTGCGACATCTCGAGGGTGTCTACCTGGTCGAGATCGAGCGCGACGGCCAGGCTATCGCGCCAGTACCTCCCACCACCGTTCTCCTGGGCGGTGACCGGATCACATTCGTGGGAAAGGCCGACACCATTGTGGACCTGCAGGGCATGCGAGGCCTGGCGTCCGCCGAGCAAAAGCACGTCGGCGAACTGACCACCGACCACCACGCCTTCTACGAAGTCGTCGTCGGGGCCGCGTCCCCGCTCGTGGGGAGAACACTGCGAGACGCAGAGTTCCGTGGTCGCTACCAGGCCGCAGTCGTTGCCATTCACCGAGCGGGGCACCGCGTTCAAGCCAAGCTCGGTGATGTTCGCCTTCGCGTCGGCGATACCCTCCTGTTGCTTGCTGGCCCCGACTTCCGCGATACCTGGCGCGACAGAACCGACTTCCTCCTCGTCTCGCGACTCGGAGGCGCTCCACCGCCCACGACACGCAACGCTTGGGTCGTCGGACTGGTCGCTCTCGCCATCGTTGGCGGAGCGAGCCTGGGCCTCATGCCGATCCTCCACCTCTCGCTGCTTGGCGCACTGGCCCTCGTCGGTCTCGGCGTCCTGAATTCCAGCGAGGCGCGGAGAGCAGTCGACCTGGATGTCATCATCGTCATAGCCGGGGCTTTTGGACTGGGCGCCGCTATGGCCACCACCGGCCTGGCCGACCAGCTGGCCGGCCTCTTGATCGGGGCTCTCGGCTTCCTCGGGCCTAAGGGCGTGTTGGCGGGGGTGGTCCTGACCACCGTCGTATTGAAGGCCTTCATCACGAACAATGCCGCGGCCGTGCTCATGTTCCCGTTCGCACTCTCAGCGGCTGGCGGGGTGGGCCTCGATCAGCGCGCCTTCGCTATCGCCGTCGCCATCACCGCGTCCGCCTCTTTCCTCACCCCGATCGCGTATCAGACGAACCTCATGGTGTACGGGCCGGGGGGCTATCGATTCAGCGACTACGCACGCCTCGGTGCGCCACTGACAGCCGTCGTAGTTGCTCTCATTCTGGTCCTGAGCTAGCCGGTCACGCCCTGCCCACGACTCGCCACACCCGACTTCTTGTCAACGTCAACGCGTACTGTAACATCCCCGCTACATCCCGGTGACCGAAAAAGCCCTAAATCTTGACACTACAGGGCATTCTGATTAGAATCTCGTCCACGCGGAGCCGTTGCGTACCGCTCCCCCGCAGGTAGCTACAGGTTGCCTCCACTCGCCTGATTCGCCCCCAGCGACGGTGACAAGATGGTCCGCAGCAATACGAACTTGTTGTTGAAGTAAAGCTCTCGTACGGAGTGGGTAATGGAGTCTGGGCTACTCACGCGGAGATCGGCGGCGTCGCGTACCGATCTCGCGCAACATATAGAAGACATACTGGCGAGCGCTCTGGCCGAGCTTCCCGAAGTGAATCGGGGGATCATACCGGGGCGTGACGCCTTCGTCTACAGGACCGCCAAGCGGGCCCTGGACATATCGATCTCGGTGTTGGCTCTTCTTCTGGCCGGCCCGATCATGGCCGCCATCGCAATCGCGATAAAGATCGAATCCAAAGGACCCGTGTTCTTTGGTCATATCCGTCTTGGCAAGCACGGAGAGTTCTTCCGCTGTCTTAAATTCCGGTCCATGCGACCGGGGGCACAGGAAGATCTGTTTTCCGATCCAAACCTGCGGCAGCGCTACGTCGACAACGACTACAAGCTGCCACTCGACGAAGATCCCAGGGTCACGCGACTCGGGCGCTTCCTCCGCCGAAGCAGCCTAGACGAGCTGCCCCAGCTGTTCAACGTGCTGGCCGGCACCATGTCGCTGGTGGGACCCAGACCCATCGTGCGAGAGGAGCTGGATTGGTACGGCGCCGACGCCCCTCGTTTCCTTTCGGTCAAGCCAGGGATAACGGGCGTCTGGCAAATCCAGGGGCGAAGCCGGATCAGCTACCCTGACCGGACCCAAGTTGAGTTGGACGCCATCGAGGACCGTGGCTTCTGGCGCGACCTCAAGGTCCTCGCGCTGTCCATCCCCGTTGTGGTGACGGCGAGGGGCTCGCTCTAGCACGAAGTCTCACCGCGGCCTACGGCCTCAAGTACCCAAGTCACAGCCGGTTGCAAAACGACTGCGCCCTCGGCAGACTGTTGCCCATGGAAGTCGCCATCGTCCACGACTGGCTCACCGGGATGCGGGGCGGAGAGAAGGTGCTCGAGGTCTTCTGTGACCTCTACCCCGATGCCCGGGTTCACACGCTGTTGCACCTGGAGGGCACCGTCTCGAACGCGATCGAGAGCCATCCGGTAAGCACCAGCTTCGTGCAGTATCTTCCCTTCACTCGACGTTCCTACCGTCACTACCTTCCGCTCTTCCCGCTGGCCGCCGAAACACTGGACGTCGGGGACGTCGATCTCGTCTTGAGCTCCAGTCACTGCGTCGCGAAGAACGTCCGCGTACCGAGAGGCGCCTGCCACATCGCATACGTACACACACCGATGCGCTACGTTTGGGACCAGTACGACGCCTATTTTGGCCCGGGCCGAGCAAGCCTGCCCGTGCGAGCGGCCATGCGTACGGTGCGTCCCTGGCTCCAGCGTGTCGACGTACGGACGAGCCGACGAGTCCACTACTTCATCGCGAACTCGCAACACGTGGCAAATCGGATTCGTAGGCACTACGACCGGAACGCGACCGTGATCTACCCACCCGTAGCCATTGAACACCTTCAGGCCCCTGCTCGAGACGATGGCTACTATCTGATGGTGACGGCCTTTGCCCCTTACAAGCGGGTTGACATCGCAATCGAGGCTTTTAACGAACTCGGCGTGGAGTTGAAGATCATAGGGTCCGGTCAGGATGGCCCGCGGTTGCAGAAGCTCGCGGGATCGAACATCGAATTCCTCGGTTGGCTGTCTGACCGGGAAGTGCACCAAGCCTACCAAGGCTGCCGCGCACTCGTCTTCCCTGGAGAAGAGGACTTCGGTATCGTGCCGGTGGAAGCTATGGCGGCGGGCAAGCCTGTCATCGCCTACGGACGCGGAGGAGCTCTGGAGACAGTCGTCCCGCTCGACTCGCCGGACGGTGCCCCTCCTACCGGAGTCTTCTTCTACGAACAGTCCAGCGAGGCTTTGTCGCAAGCGGTAGAGTACTTTGAGCGAAACCGAACTCAGTTCGTGTCGAAATCTATACGCGAGCACGCGGAGTCTTTCAGCCGAAGTCGATTCAGAGATGAGATGCACGCTTTCGTCCGCGACAAATTCGAAGAGTTCCGCCGAGCCGCCAACGATCTAGGATAAATCGCGCACAGGGGTGTGACTTTCGGGTCGCGATCCACTTCGTATGAAACTCGGAATCATCACAACGCACCTCCCACCCATCATGGGCGGCATAGAGGTACACTGCGAAAACCTCGCCGTGACCCTGGCCGAACTCGGACACGACGTCGTACTCTACGGCTCCCTCGAACCCTCGCAGGATGCCTCGATGGCTGTCGAACACCGGAAAGGCGATCTGGTGATCCGCCGCGTTCCGGCGGCTGCGTCTGCCTGGTTGCGTCGACCGTCCCGCTACAGGAACCTCAAGAGGGTCCTTCAAGCGGACCACGAGGTGCGGCCGTTCGACATACTGCACGCACACCAACTCTATCCCGTCGGAGTGGCAGCGTCCCGGTTAGCTCAACAACTGGGCACGCGTTTGATCATTACTGAGCACGGCTCGATCTTGGACGACCACCGCGTGTGGTGGAAGCGAACGCTGATCCGAAGAGCCGCGAAGCGCGCGACAGCTATCATCACGGCCAGCCGGGAGCTGGCGGGAGTCGTGGCCAAGACGGGCGTGCCGGCAGAGCTCATACACTCCATGCCCAACGCCATCGCCCCCGAACGGTTCGAAGTGGCGGATGACGGCGGTTCGGCACGTCGCCGATTTGGAGCCCGACCCGAGGACTTCATCGCGATGACCGTGCGACGGCTCTACCCGAAGAACGGAGTCCAATACGCCGTTAGAGCCGTACCTCAGTGCTTGGAGGACATCCCGAATTTCCGGCTGATCGTCGTTGGTGATGGGCCCCTGCGATCCGAGTTGGAGCGACTCGTGAAGGAACTGGATATCGAGGAGAACGTCCGGTTTTTGGGAATACTCCCGAACAAGGAAATCCCATCTTTGATGCAGGCGGCGGACGTGGGTGTGTTCCCATCCCTCGCAGAGGCCACCAGCATAGCCGCCCTCGAGTTCATGGCGGTCGGCACACCGGTCGTGGCGAGCAAGGTTGGTGGTTTGCCCGAGATCGTTCGCGATGGGGAAACCGGCTTTCTGTTCGACATCGGGTTTACGGCGTCGCGCTACGACGATCCGGGACTTCCGCCATGGGCGACAGCAAACCTCGCCGATGCCATCGCTCGCTCATCACGCTCGAACTTGACTGCTATGGGCGAAGAGGCGAAGTCCTTCGTGCGAGAACAATTCTCATGGGACGCCTACGCGCGTCAACTGGATGAGAGGTTCTACCGCGAGGCATCATGAGAATTCTGTGCATCGGCCTCGATTTCTTGATGCTGCGGAGCTACCAGTGGAAGGCAGTCGAACTGGCCAAACACTCCACGGACTTCCTGGCGATCGTTCCGACCAAGTGGCGCTATCTTTGGTCGGGCGGAGACATCACGCCGGAATCTGGACCGCTGGATTCAGTGCCACACCGAAAAGTCCGGGTGGCCATGCGCGGAAACAAGCACTTCGCGCTGTTTCCACCCAGATTCCTCAGAAGAACGATGCGCGCGTTCCGCCCCGATATCATCGACTTCGATAACGAACCGTTCAATCTGTCCGCTGCGCAGGTCATAGCAGCCTCGCGCCGACACGTGCCGTCCGCGAAGGTCTTTCTCCACGCCTCTCAGAACCTCTTGAAACGCTACCCTCCACCCTTCACCTCTCTTGAACGCTACGCCTTTCGTCATTGCGCTGGAGTCTTCGCTCGCAATCAAGAGGCGGCGGATGTACTAGAGTTGCGCGGCTTGCCGAAGGAGAAGATCCACATCATGGGACACGGCGTATCGCTGGACGAGTTCGAGCCGGCCCGAGCACGCCAACTGAGCGGCGACGTCCTTGAGGGTTCGGTGTTGTACGTCGGGTACCTCGCACACCAGAAGGGCGTCGACACCTTGATCGAGGCATGCTCTCGTTCGCACTCCTTCAGGTCGCTGACCATCGCCGGTGACGGCCCGCTACTGGAAACCCTTCGCGATCAGGCGCGTAGAGGCGGAATCGGCGATCAAGTCACTTTTCGAGGGCGAGTCGATCAGCGCGACCTCCAAGACTTGTACGCCAGCCACGCCTGCCTCGCGCTACCCTCCAGGACGACACCGGGCCTCGTGGAGCAGTTTGGACGCGTGCTCGTGGAGGCGATGGCGGCGGGTTGCCCCATCGTGGCGAGTACCTCTGGAAACATCCCGCGGGTGGTCGGCGATGCAGGTAGGCTGTTTCCAGAGGACGACGCGGCCGCGCTGGCAGCAGCGCTCGACGCCGTACTGGCCGACCCGGACGAACGCGGACTCCTCCAAGAGCGCGGCATCGCGCGCGTCGGTAGACTGTTCGAGTGGTCGGTGCGAGCCAGTTCAATGGCACACGTGTTCCAGTGCAACAGGTTGCCCGATGGAGCGAGGCCCGAGGGCGTATGAAGACGCTTCACGCCGGCATCTTTAACGATCACGACTTGGGCGGAGACCTGATCTTCAAGAAGGGCTTGGAACAAAACGGCTGTACAGTCGAAACGTTCGACTACCGTGCGATAACAGCACGGGAGGGGCGCGCTGCGATGGAACGGTCCTTCGTGGAAGCGGCTCGCGACAAGGACATGGTGCTCATCGGCAAGGGTGAAGGATTCTCACGCACGACTCTCGCCCAGGTGAGACGATCCGGTACCACGATCTCGCTGTGGTACGGCGACACCCGACCAGAGCCGGAACCCTGGCTTCTCGATTTGTTGGGGGAGGTGGACTGCTACTTCATGTCCTCTGGCGGCTGGGAGCTCGAGCGATACTTCAAGCACGGCAAACCAGGCCGGGCCGCGTACTACTTCCCCCCCGTCGATCCCGACCTTGTGGAGAAATACGCATACCTTCCAAGCAACACACAGGATGTGATCTTCACCGGTCGTGCATACCCGATCACCGGTTCCGAGCGACGAGAAGTGATCGCCTACCTGAGGCGAAGGGGCGACGTGAAGTTGTACGGCGGCGCCGAATACGGGTCAAGCGTTCTCGGGAAGGGTATCAGGTTCATCCAGAAACTGACGGGTCGGACAAGCTTCGTACGAGGTGAAGCATACGTCGCCGCGATCAAGAGTGCTCGCATCGGGATCGGGGTCAACGCGCTTGAGGGCGTGCCCCGATACACGAGCGACCGCCTATCTCACTACCTGACGTTCGGAACGTTCTTTCTGCCAATGTACTTTCCCGAGCTGGATCGACTATTCGTCGAGAACGAAGAACTCGTTTGGTTTCGGAACGTCAGTGACCTGGAGGGCAAGATCTCTCACTACCTGCGGAATGAGGCGGAGAGGGAGCACATCGCTGCTGCCGGGCAGACCAAGGCACTTCGAGACCTGAACTGTGCTGACATTGTTGCGATGATGCTCGACGTAGCCCGCACGGGTCAGTCGGATCGGTATCCCTGGGTCGAAGTCTTGGGTTGAGGAGTATGCAGCCGAGTCTTCTCTTGCGGTGCCAGCGTAAGCATCCCAAGTGCCACAGCGACAGGTATGCCGATCCGAATATCCGTGAGTGCAGCGTTCGTAAACATCGACTGCAAGAACAGCCAAACAAAGCCCAGCGATAGCGCGGTTGCCACCGCCGGATCGAGATCTCCATCAGAACGCTTCTGCAGCGGCGTACCGATGGCCGTTAGCACGAAGGCCGTCGCCACAATGGCGCCGACGATGCCGACCCAGGACCAGGCGATCAACACCAGATTGTGAACCGGGTAGGCCACGAAAGTGCCCTCGAAGGGTCGGGCCTCGTCGATATACCGTTCCCAACCCCCGAAACCCAACCCGAGGAGAGGGTTCTGTCCAAGTTGGGTGATCGCAACCTGCCACACCTCTATGCGTGATCCGAGGGCCTCCGCCGCCACTTCCCAGAGTTGAAAACGCACCACGTAGAAGCCCAGAAGCGGCAGGGCTACCAGCCCGGACGCCAGGATCACGCTCACCGTCCCTAGACTGAGCCTCCCCTTCATTGTCGCGATCGTCCACAGAAGTCCGGTCACGAGCAACGCTATCAGACCGGCCTTCGAGCCAGTCGCTACGACCCCCGCTACTAGCGGCAGTCCGAGCGCCATCGTTCGGCCCGGACGGAAGCGGACCGCCAGTACCAAGAAGAGCACCAGCCCGAGAAACAGGCTGGCGACGTTCGCATTCGTGAAGACCGCTCCCGCACGATCATCAGCGAGGACATTCGCTCGCTCGACTCCATCCAGCAAGCTGATCAGGAGATCGGGATCCACGGTGTATACGGCGACGGGGCTGAACAGAAACGCTGTCTCGAGAAGCGGAAAGACCCGGAATACGACTACGAGCATCGCGAGTATGACTGCTGAGATGCCGAGCGCGGTGATTGCCGACTTGCGAACACGATCACTGGATCCGGCAACGATAACGCAAACCACGGCGACGGCTGTGAACTTCAAGAACGTCTTCACGGCCATCGCTTGGTCAGGAGACCACAAGGCAGCCACTAGGCAAAGGCAAGCGAAGGCGACCAGCAGGGCAAAGGGGACATGATCCGGAAACACGGGTTCTCTAGGACGCATCGCCATGTGCAACAAGAGAAACGCGACCAGAGGTACGAGACTCAATTGCACGAAGGACAATGACCCGATCGCCCCTGCCGGAAAGTACAACTGCCAGGGACAGAGCAGACAGATCAGTACGATGAGCCAGTTCCTCAACGAACCTCCGGTTCGCGTGGCCTCAGGGGATTCGGAATCAGCCCTCGCCACACGAGCACTCCCAAGTAGACACCTGTGCTCAGCAGTCCAACTCCGAGCCGGCCAGAAAACGGCAGATAGCCGTGGAGAAGAACGTTCGGTGCTACAACCATAACGGCAAAATAGGCTGACGCCACACCAATCGGCCTCCAGATCCAGGAACTGGGCAAACGCCCGGCCAGCTTCAGTAGCATTCCCGCGCCTACAGCCGCTTCTGTCGCAACCGTGGCCGCTACGGCACCGATCGCCCCGTACTTGGGGATCAGAGCAAGGTTCAACAACACGTTGGAGATGGCAGCGAATCCCGAGATGAGAAGGAGCGCCCGCTGCAGGTACGCGGCGGTCAAGAGGCCGCCCGCCAAGAAATTCAGAGACATGAACACGTACGCCGGAGCCAGCCAGAGGAGCACGCGAGCCGCTGGATCGAACTCCGGTCCGTAGAGCACACTCGTGATCCACTCGTGTTCCAATACCAATCCCAATCCGATAGGCCCGGCTACGGCGACTTGTAGAGCCGCGACCTGGTTAACCACATTGGAGTGCACAACATCGGAAGATTCGCTCCGGGTTACCCCGCTTAGTGCTTTGACGAGAAGCGGAGAGAACACGACCAGCACGCTTTCGGGAGCGAACAACAACCCTTCGACCAACCGATACGCCGCGCCGTAGTATCCCGCCTCTTCTACACCGCGAAGAGCCGCGACCATGTAAGCATCCACGCGGAAATAGATGATCGTGAACATGGCCATGAAGAGGAAGTCGGCCGACTCGCGCACGTACCGCAGATCTCTGTGCCACAACTTCACCAACCGGGGCGATTTCAGCACTCGGCCAAGTGGCAGGGCTGACGGAGGAAGGACACGCGATGCGCCGTATACACCGATACCCAGTTTCGTCAGCGCTGCCAGGGCAAAGCCCGCAACCACGACGTTGACGGGGTCGACACGAGACGCCATCGCGAAGGCCAAAGCGGCGACGACGACGAAGACGCCCTTCTCGACATTGGCCCCCAGAATTTCAAATCGAGTATTCTCCGCACCACGCAGTAGCGCGAAGTAGTACTTGGCCCAAGAGTCTGCCAGTATGTACCCCGCCACCCCGGCGACAACGATCTTCCCAACGCCGCTGATCGTCGGTACGAGAACGAGTGGCAGGACGAGTACGAACAGAGCGGAGCTGACGATTCGGAGACGCGTAGTGGCGGCTATCAGACGCGCTACTGGGACTCGTCCCGCGGCCACTTCGCGAGTCAGGTATGGATTGAGCCCGAGATTGATCCCCGTACTCAATATGAACGCCACGGAAATGGCCGCCGTGACGAGGCCCCATCCCGATGGACCGGTGGCCCGAGTAGCCAAGACGATACCCGGGATATAGAGGAGCTTGACTATGACCTGGCCGGTGAAATAGGCCGATAGGCGGCGGGCGGTTCGTTCGATCTTGGGACTGCTCGAGCCGGTTTCTTGCAGGGTCGACACTCGTTTCTCTTATGCGAGCGTTGCGACCGGCGCCTTAGCGCAACTGCTGCTCGTAGCCCACGAACACTTCGCTACTTGAAGAGTAGCGCGTACACGGTCGCGAACGACGTCACAACCGCCGTAATAGCTACCCAGTTGACACCGCGGCTAGGTGGCTTCTCCGGAACGTAAACACGGCTGCCGGGCTGAGGCTTCGGCTCGGTCTTGAAGATGATCAGTGTCTTGTGAACCGTGCGCACCGATCCGTTGGCGTACTCGACTCGCGTTCGGCCTTTGTCGCCGTCACGCGCATAACCGCCGGCACTGTTCACATAGTAATCGAGACCGGCGCCGGGCTCGAACATCACATCGACCGGGTGGAGCACGGAACCTTCGACTCGCACAGTCGGAATGAACTCCGGGATGTAGATCGAGTCACCGTCTTCGAGAATGAGGTTGCCAGCGAATTCCGGATTCTCCAGAATCTTGACCAGGTCGACGTTCACACGCGCCTGCGCTGTCGAGTCTTCCCCCGCACCCTCACCGGTCCGGTAGAAACGAATTCCCGCCGCATAGGCCTCATTGCTTAAGCCACCCGCGCGTTCCACAAGCGAGCTCAGGCGCTCGTCTTTTCGTCTCAGCGCATACTTCCCAGGGAATCGAACCTGTCCCGAGATAGTGACAGTGCGCTGCAGTTCGAAGCCCGGTCGATTGCGGATGAAGATGTTGTCGTATTGAGCGAGTTCGAAATCCGGTGCTCGAGGGCCTGCTTGGCCTGGGTCGCCCGCACCCGATGCACGATGGCTCGCCCACTGGGCGATCACGTAGGAGGAGTCCAGCGCGACGGTCTGAATCTCGACGAAATCACCCGACGAGTCCGGTTGACTCACCACTCTCGCGACTTCCGCCTCAAGAACGTAGGCGTTCTCCCTCAGGCCACCCGCCGCAATCACGAGATCGCGCAGCGTCATTTCGTCCTGATACTCGTAAGCGCCTGGACTCTGGACCGCCCCGTAGATCGTGACGAATCGTCGCTCGCGGAACTCTGAGACGGAGTAGATTGTGACTTCGTCATACTCCTCGAGCAGTGGGTTGTCCTCCCCGGTAAGTGAAACCGCCACCATCCGTTTCGACAGGTCGATTGGATTCATTCGAACGACCTGCGCTCGACCCAGGTACGTGTTGCCCTTGAGCCCGCCAGCCCGGTCAATCAAGTCCAGAAGTCGCATGCTCGGCGATAGTTCGTAGACACCCGGCGCCCAGACATTGCCGCGGATCATCACCGTATTGCGGCGTTCCTCCGAGACGGCGAAGACGTAGACCTTGTCGCCAGCTTCCACCGAGACTGTATCGTCCTCCGTTTCCAGCAAAGCGGTGACGTTCACGTCGAGGATAACTCGCTGAACCCCTTGATCGCGCTGGTCCGGAGGCAAGATTCGGTCGATTTGCACACGGCGTAGATCCGCTTCCGGCTCGATGCCGCCTGCTAGCATCATCAGCGACCGCAGCCCTTCGCCCTCCTTCAATTCGTACAGGCCCGGCCGTACCACATTGCCGTCTACCTCGATCCAGCTACCGCGTACGGGCACGAATACGACGTCGCCGTGATTCAATGGCACGTCGCCCGTAGCAGAGCCACTCGTCAGGTATTCGTAGATATCCAGGTTCGCGATGAGACGATCGCCACGCCTTATCTGAACGTCACGAAAGCTTCCCTGATCGGTGGGCCCTCCGGCTTGATACAGGGCCTGCAGCGCCGTTGCGACCGAGGTGACCTCGTATGCCGCGGGCCGCTCGACTTCGCCAATAACGAAGACCTGGTTTCGACGAAGTGTCGATATCGAAACCTCGAAAAATGTAGTCGCCTCGGGTCCACGAACGACTCCCGAGTAGGCTCGCCCCAATTGCGCATACAGCGCGTTCCGCAATTGATCCAGAGTGAGACCGTTGACCGAGACACGGCCCACGTTGGGGACAATGATGAAACCCTCACGCGTGACCGGCAGCGTATATATGTCTTGTACGTCACCCGTCAGGATGAGAACCAGCTCGTCCCCTGGGCCCAATCGATAGTTCGGAGGTACCGGACCCATCGTAAGCGGCCGGAACTCGGTGGTCGCCCTTTCGAACAGACTCTTTCCAAAGATTGGCAACGGAGTTGGGCCCTCTATAGCCACCGCCGGCTCAGAAGCCTCCGCTTCGGCGACCTGCGAGAGCGTGTCGACACCCGGCTCTTCGGGCACAGGAGCGATGGATAGCTCTCGAAGAATCTCTTCGATCTGTGCCGCGCTAACCGGCGATCCGACGCCCGGAGGAACCCCCATGGCCAGATACTGCTCCAGCAAGTCCTCCGGGTAGCCGAGCTCGCGCAGACGCTGACGGATCTCGGCCTCGCTGAGTCCCGAGGCGCGGATGCGGGCCCGTATTTCGTCCGCAGTAAGCCGGCCGCTCATGATCTCCTGCTGCAGTTCCTGAATCGCAGCAGCTGTATCACGAACTTGCGCGTGCGCAGGGGTCACCACGGCGACCAATGCGCCTGCAAATGCAATTGACTTGAAACGCATTTTCTTGTCGATGAAAGTCGTTAGCCGGCGGGAGGGGGGAACGCGACTATAGATGCTGTAAGTCTAAGTAACGCACATGGATATGGCAAGAGCATGAGAAATAGCCTTCAAGAGGCCTTCCGCATTGACTCTAGGGACGCCTCAAACCAAGCCGTCTGAGTACCGCGCGCAAATCCGCGCGTATCGCTTCCCATTGCGAGTTGAACTCCGCGACCCCCTGTTCTTCTTTGCTGCGCGCCCTCTGGACGAACTCTCCACCCAGAGCGGCGAACGTACCAAGTATGCCGGCGGCCAGGAACGCGAGGACAACGTTGAGTTTCCGCTTCGGGCTCGAACGGTCCTCGGGGGGGACGGCCCGGTCGATGACGGTCACCAACGGCGTATCGTTCACCTCCTGAATTCGCGCCTCTTCGTACTGGCGTCGAAGCTCGGTGAAGACCTCTTGCTTGATCGCCACCCTTCGGTCCAATCGGTCGTACTGGAACTGCAACTCGGGCGAGCCCTGGAACTGTCGGTTCCGTTCGAGAAAATGCTTGAGTTCTTCCTCGGCTGCGTCTAGCTCGCCCTCCGCCTCGGCCATGCTTGTTTCGATGAAGCGCCGGCGTTCCTGCGCGTTCGATTGCCGAGTTTCCAGATTGAACCGGTTCAGCAAGGTCAGATAGTAGTTGGCAACGTCGGCGGACAGTTCGCGGTAGCGCGTCTCGGCCGAAACCCTCACAATGTTCGTCTCCGCATCGACGCTAATCGCTACGGCCTTCTTCAGTCTCTTTCGCCCTCTCTCCAAACGCTTGCGCTCGCTCTCACCCTTCACTCTCAGCAACTCGATCAAGGTCGCGCTGTCCGTTGGGCTGTCTGCGCGGGGGTCGGCAAAGTTTGCTGATAATACGGCGTCCCTCAGCGTGCGGCTCTTCAGGACGTCCGCGTAGAACTGCGGCGTGTTGGCGCCGCCGGCGAGAGGAACCGAGACACCGAATTGTGCGGCTAGGCCGGCAAATCCGGGAAGACTGAGTTCATCCGAGTCCGCCTCCGGCACGAACGTAGCCGTGGCCGTGTACTTGGGCGAAACGACCAGAGAGATGACAGCCGCAACAACCGCTACGAAGACCGGAAACACGATCGTCAGCCGGCGGCGCTTGAGCATGACGTTCACCAACTCGAGAAGGCTGATTCGATCGGCGGACTCGCCTGGGGCCGGCTGTGAGCCGAGGCCGTCGAGTCCTGAAGGCTCCCTGTTCACTTCTCGATAACACTCCGATGTTCGCGCATGCGGATTCCCGGTCTTCTCTTCGACGCGCCACTCACATCGTGTTCTCCCTTGCTGGGAGATGGCATGGTCCGCATGTCTTTTCTCGAATGAAGTTCTTGGCCGACGGGAGCGGGAGAAACGGCCTGGGTGCTGTAAGTGTAAAAGAGACAGATGGATGTGGCAAGTAGCTCGCGCCTGAAGATTTCCGGGCAAGCTTGTGCAGGCCAAGCCCGGCTAACAGATTGCCGACACAGTCTACCTATCCTGGAATGCCGAGCGGGGATCGATGCAAGACCATCTGGACTACCAAGCAGCCGGAGTCGACAACGTGGGTGAGGTCGACGCTTTGAAGGCTATTACCAGCCGTGTTCGCCGCAGCTTCTTCTTCGCTGGCGAGCCCGGCCAACCGGGGGCGGTGCACCTGGACCTCGGCTACTTCGCAAACGTCGTCGAGATCGGCGGCGGAATGGGGCTCGCCGTATCCACCGATGGGGTCGGCACAAAACTGCTCGTGGCCGAGATGATGGAGAAATACGATACGGTGGGGATCGACTGCGTCGCGATGAACGTCAACGATGTCCTGTGCGTTGGGGCTCGACCCATCACCATCCTGGATTACATAGCCGTCGAAAAAACCGACGCCAGCATGCTCGGTGCGATTCTCGACGGGTTGCTGGCGGGTGCCGAAGATGCCCGCGTTTCAATCGGCGGTGGAGAATTGGCGCAGGTCGCCGAGATGATTCGCGGCGTGAGACCAGGCTCTGGTTTCGACATAGTGGCGACCGCGGTGGGCCTGGTACCTCTCGACAAGGTGATCGTCGGAGAGGGGCTCGTTGAGGGGGACATCGTAATAGGTCTTCGTTCGACGGGCGTTCACTCGAACGGCTACACCTTGGCCCGCAGAGCACTCTTTGACACTGCCGGCTATGCACACACCGATTCGGTCGATGCTCTCGGTCGATCGGTCGGCGAAGAGTTGCTGGAGCCGACGCGGATCTACGTGCGACCTGTCCTCGACATGCTCACGGCGGTAGACGGCGTGAAGGCGCTCGCACACATCACCGGCAATGGTTTTCTGAATCTGTTGCGCGTGAAGTCGGACGTGGGCTTCGAACTTCACGACCTGCCCGAACCGCAGCCGATATTCAGTCTCATCCAGGAGGCTGGTAATGTCGAACCCGCCGAGATGTACCGCGTGTTCAACATGGGGATTGGATTCTGTATCGTCACGACCGCCGATGCCGCCGAGAGCGCCGTGACTGCGCTTCGTAACGCCGGGGCAGATGATGCTGAAATTATCGGCCGCGTTCGCTCCGATAGGCCGGGTGAGATTCTTCTGCCTGGACAGAATCTGGTGGGGACCGACGAGGACGGTTTCAGACCCGCTTAGGCAGCTGCCGAGGCTCGAGCTTCGACCAGCGCTTCCAGTAGACCACGGAACTTCCGCGTCTGAATCCCGCGCGCGTACTCCCGTTCGGCGGCCGCGCGCGCGCGCAAACCCATCACCCGGAGTTGCTCCGGGGACCGCCGGGCAACGCGGACCATCTCGACCAGCGAGGCAAGATCCCCCGGCGGCGAGTGCCAACCACAACGATGCGTGCGGACAATCCTCGCCGCCTCGCTCTCGGGCTCGGCTAATGCAGCGATCGGC
>Ga0209536_100008981_pt1 | contig 14901 bp, 15 predicted proteins | sample DeeMarSeWOR28_12_FD_187461 | JGI IMG/M metagenome (GOLD analysis project Ga0209536, IMG submission 187461) | Marine sediment microbial communities from White Oak River estuary, North Carolina - WOR-2-8_12 (SPAdes) (version 2) | ecosystem: Environmental > Aquatic > Marine > Intertidal zone >...
TTGCCATAGCCGCGGCGCTGTCCAGAACCTGCGCACGCATTACGCCGGTGACGCCGGATTGTGACAGATCAGGAGTAACCACGGTACCGTCGGTGCGCACCAGAAACAGGTTTGTCTTGGTTCCTTCGATAACCAGCCCATTTGTATCGCGCATCAGGCCTTCAGCAAAGTCGTCCCGCCATTCGGAACGCGCCAGCACTTGCTCCAGCCGGTTGAGGTGCTTGATGCCGGCCATCCGAGGTTGGCAAGAAAGTCGCGTTTCGCACCAGCGTACGGTTACGCCCTCCTTGCCGGACACATCTGGATACGCAGGCCACGGCAGGCGTTGCACAATGCGCGTTGCAGTGCCGGATGCCGCAGCTTGATACCCATGATGTGCTGTGCCGCGAGTCAGGATAATCTTGGCCACCGCACGCGGTTCTGAGCCGGCGATCTGTGTTACCTCCTCGTACAGAAGATCTGACTCCGGCACCATCAAACCCAGTCGCCGACAACCTTCACAAAGACGCTGAACATGTCGATCCCACAGGAGTGGTCGGCCATCACGCAGCGCCAGGGTTTCGAACAGGCCATCCCCGTACAACAGACCGCGATCAGTGACCGGCAGACTAGTGCCTTCATGCCCATCGATCAGGGTGGTCACGATGCTGGTCCCGTCTTGGCCAGTGCGGCAAGCATTCCTTTGGCCTTGGCACGAGTTTCATTCAGTTCCCGATCCGGATCGGAGTCAGCCACGATCCCGCCACCGGCGCGCAGAAGCACGGATGTTTTATCCATCATCATGGTGCGAATCAGGATATTGAGATCAAGACTGCCATCTCGATTGATATAGCCCATGGAACCGGTATAGGCGCCACGCGCTGCGCCTTCCAGCTCGGCAATAATCTGCATGGTGCGCAGCTTTGGGCAGCCGGTAATGGTACCGCCGGGAAAAACCGCGCGAATGACCTGAGCCGGGCTAACTCCGGCGTTCAGCTCGCCACTGATGTTAGACACGATGTGATGCACGTGTCGGTAACTTTCCACAACCAGCGACTCGTCCGTGTGCACGCTGCCAGTCCGACTGATACGTCCCAGGTCGTTGCGCTCCAGATCGACAAGCATGACATGCTCGGCACGTTCCTTTGGGTTGCGCACAAGGGCCTGCGCCAGAGTTCGATCTTCTTCAACATTGGCCGAACGCGGATGGGTGCCGGCGATTGGTCGCGTGCTGACGCTGCCATGGCGCACGCTCACCAGTCTTTCTGGCGATGAACTAATGACAGCGCGATCCATATCAATGGTCATGAGGCCGGCAAAAGGCGCTGGGTTGGAATGGCGCAGTTGTTCGTAGAGATCTATCGCTGTGGCACGCTGCTTTAGCCGGAGACGCCAGGCACGCGACAAATTCACCTGATAGGTATCGCCAGCACGGATGTACTCAAGAATACGTATGATGCGTTGTCGATAAAGTGCGGGTTCTTCTTCTTCGATTTCATCCGCTTCCACTGGTACTCGAGTCTCGCCTGCCTCATTCTCGGCACGACGCAGGTCCTGTTCCATTTGGTCCAGCAAGTCGTCATTCCACTGTTCGCAGACAAGCATGGTTGAGCGCGTTTCGTGGTCGCGAACTACGGCCGCCGGAAAACGTGTCGCCATGGCGACTGGCCAATCGTTACCGGGTGGCATCACTGATAATGCCGGTTCCATGAACCTGGCCAGTTCATAGGACAAAAATACGAACCAGCCACCGTGAAACGGAACGGGCAATTCAGTCTGTTCAGCTACGGAAGTTGCATGCCATGCTGTATCCAGCGTGGTAAGAAAATCTCCTGGAATGGGGGTGCCGTTGTGCCGTAGCACCCCGCTGCTTTCGAGTACCAGGGAATCACCTGGGAAAGCGAACAAAACATCGTAACGCGACTGGGGCGTGCCGTGTGCGATGCTCTCAAGCAGATGTGGATAACGCGCGGGGGCTAGGCGGTGCAGGCGGGCTAGGTCAGGAAAGCCGGCAATCTTTCGCCAGCAGCAATCCGGCGCTGTCGTGCGGGCCCGCGGTCCGGATTGCTTCACATCAGGCGGCGCATCACCAGCGTGCCGTTGGTGCCGCCGAAGCCAAAGGAGTTGGACAATGCCACATCAATTTTCATCGGGCGCGGGGTGTTCGGTACGTAGTCAAGATCACAGTCTGGATCCGGGGTGATCATGTTGATGGTGGGTGGCGCGATTTGATGATGGATGGCAAGCGCCGTATAGATCGTCTCGACGCCACCGGCAGCGCCAAGCAGGTGACCGGTCATGGACTTGGTGGAACTCATCGCTACTTTGCGCACATGATCACCGAACGCCACCTTGGCTGCCATGGTTTCGGCCTTGTCGCCTTGCGGCGTAGACGTGCCATGCGCGTTGATGTACTGCACATCCGCGGTGTTGATCCCGCCATTGCGCAGCGCATTGAGCATGCAGCGGGCAGCACCCTCCCCGCCTTCTGATGGACTGGTCATATGGTAGGCGTCCCCACTCATGCCAAAGCCGGCCAGCTCGCAGTATATGCGTGCACCTCGCTTCTTCGCATGTTCATATTCTTCCAGCACCACCACACCAGCGCCTTCACCGAGTACGAAGCCATCGCGATCCTTGTCCCAGGGACGGCTCGCGGTGGCAGGATCATTATTGCGTGTGGACAGCGCCTTGGCGTTGCCGAATCCAGCGATGCCGGTTGGCGTGACTGTAGATTCGGCTCCACCCGCAATCATCACGTCGGCATCGCCATATTCGATCAGTCGCCCGGCATCGCCAATGGCGTGTGTCGCAGTGGCGCAGGCCGTGACCATGGCCAGGTTCGGGCCCTTCATACCGTACAGAATAGACAGGTTCCCGGATATCATGTTGATGATACTCATCGGAATATAGAACGGTGAGAGGCGCCGGTGACCCTTTTCGATCAAGGTACGCGTACCGCTCTCGATGGTGTTCAGTCCACCGATGCCGGAACCAATGTGCACCCCGATACGATCGGCATTCGCTTCGGTCACTTCAAGTCCGGAATCCCGAACGGCCTGGATGCCGGCTGCCATGCCAAGGTGAATGAAGCGGTCCATGCGACGCGCCTCTTTCTCGGTGATGTATTTTGTCGGATCGAAGCCTTTAACCTCACCAGCAATGGTCGCCGGGAAACCGGTGGCATCGAATTGGGTAATCTGGGTAATGCCGCTTTTACCGGCCAGAATGCTCTGCCAGTTTTCGGCGAGATCGAGACCGATGGGCGAGACTACGCCCATTCCGGTGATGACCACACGTCGTTTGCTCAAGCAGCTAGCCTCGTTAGTCTACGTCGGCAGGAATGGCGCTAATTGCCGTTGGTAAAAACAAGGGCCGCCGGCACGCGGTGGCAGGCAGCCCTTGCTGTATGGAATACCGGTTACTTCTGGTGCGCGTTGACGTAATCGATGGCCTGCTGCACCGTTGTGATCTTTTCGGCTTCTTCATCCGGAATCTCACAATCGAATTCCTCTTCCAGCGCCATCACCAGTTCGACGGTGTCGAGGGAGTCGGCGCCCAGGTCGTTGACGAACGAAGCAGCCTTGGTAACTTCAGATTCATTTACGCCCAGCTGCTCGGCGACGATCTTGACGACGCGTTCTTCAATACCGCTCATGTCTTGTTTTCCTCCAAATATTAGCCAGTTCTTCGATTTCTCGGCCTGACGAGGCCGCATAGTAAACACGATTCAGGGTTGCAAGTCTACCCGCAAAACGCCTGTTTTAGTATGGCACTTACGCCAGCGCACCACGCTTAATTCATGTACATCCCACCGTTAATGTGCAGGGTCGCGCCAGTAATATAGGCAGCACGCGGCGAGGCCAGAAAAACCACCGCATGTGCGACCTCCTCGGCCAGGCCAAGGCGTCCAAGCGGGATCTGGGGGAGTACGGCAGCGTGCTGCGCTTCGCTCAGTGTCTTGGCCATGTCGGTATCGATAAAACCCGGTGCCACGGAATTTACAGTGATATTTCGCGAGCCAACCTCGCGCGCCAGCGATCTGGTGAAACCCATGATGCCGGCCTTGGCAGCCGCGTAGTTGCACTGTCCGGCATTGCCGCTGCTGCCGACCAGCGAGCTGATGCTGACAATACGGCCCTTGCGTGCCTTGGTCATACCACGCAGCACTGCTTTGCACATACGGAAAACGGATTTTAGATTTGTGTCCAAAAGCTCGTCCCACTCTTCGTCTTTCATGCGCATCAGCAAGTTGTCACGCAAGATGCCGGCGTTGTTGACAAGAATGCTGGGGGGGCCCCAGGCGTTCTGAATCTCAGTGAGCGCAGTATCGATCGAATTCTGGTCGGTGACGTTCAGCACCAGACCCTGGCCCTTGATGCCCTGGGTCTTGAGTGCTTCACTGATCTTGCTGGCGCCGTCATTTGAAGTGGCAGTACCGATGACGGTTGCACCATGACGCCCGAGTTCCATGGCTATGGCCAGCCCGATACCGCGACTGGCACCGGTGACGAGGGCTATTTCGTTTTCCAGTTCCATTGCAGACATTCTGCTTTCTCCCAATCAAGCGCTGAGCGCAGCAAGCGCCTGGCGCAAAGTTTCTGAGTCGTAGACCGGTAATGTCTGGGTCGTTTTGTTGATGCGCTTATTGAGACCCGCCAGCACCTTGCCAGGCCCGCATTCTATCAGCTTGTCGACGCCGTCGGTGGCCATTTTCTGTATGGTTTCGACCCAGCGAACAGGCGATTCCACCTGGCGTACCAATGCATCACGAATTGCGTTTGCATTGCTCTCTGCCTGCACATGCGCGTTGTGTAGCACTGGAATACGTGGCGTCTCGATATTGAGTTGATTCAGGCGCTCGCGCATGCGCTCGGCGGCCGGACGCATGAGCGCACAGTGTGACGGTACGCTCACCGAAAGCTGCTTGGCTAGCTTGGCACCCGCGCCCTTTGCCTGTTCCACGGCTCGTGCCACGGCTGCAGACGATCCGGCAATGACGACTTGTCCAGGTGAGTTGAAATTTACCGGAGACAGAACTTCACCTTGGGCAGCTTGCACACACAAGGCTTGCACCTGGTCGTCATCCAAACCAACAATTGCCGCCATACCGCCAGTACCTGCAGGCACCGCTTCCTGCATGAATCGCCCGCGGTCGGCCACGAGCCTAACTGCATCCGCAAATTGTATAGCACCTGCGCAAGTCAGCGCGGTGTACTCTCCGAGGCTGTGGCCGGCCATAATTACTGGCAGCGGACCGTTTTCGGATTGCCAGACACGCCATACGGCCACTCCAGCGCTAAGCATGCTTGGTTGAGTAATCTCTGTCTGGTTTAGTTTTTCCTCAGGGCCCGTGTTTGCAATCGACCACAGGTCATAGCCGAGCGCCGTCGACGCTTCGGCAAAGGTTTCCTTTACCTGTGGGTAGGCCTCGGCGAGCGCGTTCAGCATACCGACTGATTGTGAACCCTGGCCTGGGAAAACGAACGCAAGTGTCATGTTTATTTAAGTTCTGATGTCTTGTTACAGTGGAATGCAGGCAGAAGACTTGCCAAAGTTAAATTAAATTGTATTTAATAATTCAACAGAACCGAACCCCAGGTAAATCCGCCGCCAAACGCTTCCATCAGCAAGGTATCGCCACGCTGAATACGACCGTCGCGCACTGCCTCATCGAAGGCAAGCGGTATCGAGGCCGCCGAAGTGTTGCCATGACGGTCCACTGTTACGACTACGTGGTCCATGGACATGTCCAGCTTACGTGCCGTAGCGGCGATAATGCGGTGATTGGCCTGATGCGGCACGAGCCAGGTAATGTCGCTTTTCTTGAGGCCGTTTTTCTCGAGCGTCTCGTCTACGATGCGTCCGAGTGTGTTCACTGCAACCTTGAATACCTCGTTGCCCTGCATTTGTACGAATGCATTGTTGCTGCGCACAGTATCAAATCCCTGGGAAACGCCAGCAGGCACCGTAAGCAATTCCTTGTACTGGCCGTCGGCGTGCAGATGCGAATTAATAATACCGGGCTCGGCATCGGCACTAATCACGACGGCCCCGGCACCATCGCCGAACAGTACGCAGGTGCCGCGATCGTTCCAGTCGACAATGCGCGACAGGGTCTCGGCCCCGACCACCAGCGCGTGTTTAGTACTGCCACTGCGCACAAATTTGTCAGCGATGCCGAGTGCGTAGACAAAACCGGTGCACACGGCCTGAACATCGAATGCCGCACAGCCATGAATATCGAGTCTATCCTGTAACAGACAGGCGGTGCTGGGAAAAATGCGATCTGGCGTGGTGGTCGCGACAATGATCAGATCAATGTCGCGATTGTTGATGCCTGCGGCCTCGATTGCGCGACGTGCGGCCTGTTCGGCGAGATCGCAAGTTGTTTCATTATCCGCTGCGATATGGCGTTCCCGGATACCGGTGCGCTCGACGATCCACTCTTCAGTGGTGTCCACCATTTTAACAAGGTCGGCATTGGTCAAGACTTTCGCAGGCAGGTAGCTGCCGGTGCCACGGATACGTGAGTAAATCATCTAAATTGGCTCAGCTGGACGGTTTGCCCTGACCCTGTATCAGGGTCAGGCGCTCGCCAATTAGTTGCGGCAATTGATTTTGCACTTCAACCGCCGCAACGTGGATGGCGTATTCGAATCCGATTGCGTCTGTGCCGCCGTGGCTCTTGATCACGATGCCATTCAGCCCGACCAGACTCGCGCCATTATATTGGCGTGGGTCAAGACGCCGACGCAGTGCATTCAGGACAGGCAGCGCCACCAGGGCGGCGAGTTTGGCAAACACGTTGCGCGTAAATTCTTCCTTCATGAACTGCGAAATCATGCGCGCAAGCCCTTCACTGGATTTGAGCGCAACATTACCGACGAAACCGTCGCAGACGATGACATCCACTTTTCCCAGGAAAATCTCGTCGCCCTCAACGTAACCGTGGTAGTTGAGATCGCTTGCGCGAAACAGATCATCAGCCTGCTTGACGACTTCATTTCCCTTGATATCTTCGACGCCGACATTGAGCAACGCCACCAGTGGTTTTTCCTTGCGTTCGACAGCACCAACCAGTAGCGAGCCCATGATGCCGAACTGGAAAAGCTGATCCGGTGTGGAATCGACATTGGCGCCCAGATCAAGAATGTGCACGTGACCATGGACGGTGGGAAACGCGGTGATAATTGCGGGACGGTCGATACCTGGCAGGGTCTTTAGAACAAAGCGTGCAGTTGCCATGAGCGCACCGGTATTACCGGCGGACACAACTGCCTGCGCATCGCCGCTTTTTACGAGATTGATGGCAACACGCATGGAAGAATCTTTCTTGCCACGCAGTGCCTGCGCCGGTGGCTCATCCATGCCCACAACCTGGGAGGCCTCCTCTATCCGGAGGCGGCTGCCTTCTACGCCGGCATGACGCACCAGTTCCTTTTCCAGGATCGCGCGCTGTCCAACGAGAACCAGATTCAGGTCGGACTGGGAACGCAGTGCGGCGAGCGCGGCCGGGACCGTTACGGCCGGACCATGATCGCCACCCATGGCATCCAGGGCGATGGTGACAGCCAAGGGTTAGCCCTCTTAGTTGTGGCTTAGTCGGCCTTTACGTCAATCACTTTGCGGCCACGGTAAAAACCGGTCGCACTGATGTGATGGCGGCGGTGTGTCTCGCCGCTAGTCGGCTCCACGGAAAGGTGTACCGGCTTGAGTGCGTCGTGTGACCGGCGCATGCCGCGGGTAGACGGTGATTTGCGGCTTTTCTGGACTGCCATGAGTATTCCTCGTTCAAATAAATGGTTTTACTGATTCTTTCCCTTGAACCCGCTCAATGCAGCAAACGGATTCACTCTCTTTCCGGTTACGGGCGCCTTGCCCACGGAAACCGGGAATGCCACTTCACACTGCCCTTCGGCGTGCCCTGGGCTCATGGGCATGGCGAGCAACAATTCATCTTCTACCAATTCAGCCAAAGAAAACGGTGCCTCCACCACCAGCACATCACTCTCTTCCGGCTCAGTCTCATCGGGCTGTAACAGCACGAAAAACGGCTGTGCGACAACCTCAACCTTCAGCGGCTTCAGGCAGCGCTTACAGGCCACCTCAACCTGGGTGCGGATCGTGCCTTGCATTCTGCGCACACCTTGGCCGGTGCGTTCGAATTGCAGATCCACTACAACTAATTCCGGTCGACTGTTCGGGAGAGCCAGATCCTGCAATCTCGCCAATTCGCTGCCCGGAAGCGTGCCAACAAGCCGAACCCCGTCGTCCGCCAGGCGGAGTGGGTCAATCTGCGCAGGCAACTGGCCAGACATAAGCCGCGCATGATAGCTTTGCGTGTAACTCCTGTCAAAATAAGCATTTAATCAAGAAAAAAGCACGAAATCAGGCTTCACTTACCCGCTTATGTAGGTTGTTGACAGCCATGGGTGCAATCCGTAAAAAGACACACCCGGGCGGTTTTTCCCTGAATAACACAGGCCTCAATAGTGCGGTCTGGCTTTCTGCCATACGGAGCATCTGTGTTCAGCAAGATACTGGTCGCGAATCGCGGTGAGATCGCGGTGCGCATTGTGCGCGCCTGCGCCGAAATGGGCATTAAATCGGTGGCGATCTTCTCCGATGCCGACCGCAGCGCCTTGCATGTCAAAAAAGCTGACGAGTCCTACAACTTGGGTCCCGACCCGGTTGGCGGCTATCTCAATGCCCACCGAATCGTGAACCTTGCTGTCACCGCCGGTTGTGATGCCTTGCACCCCGGATATGGTTTTCTGTCCGAGAATCCACAACTCGCCGAGATTTGCGCGCGCCGTGGTGTTGCCTTCATCGGTCCCTCTGCCGGGGTGATCCGTGCCATGGGCGACAAGATCCATGCGCGCAAAACCATGATTGCCGCCAGCATTCCTGTAGTACCAGGCAGCGAAGGAAGTCTTAAGGACGTTGCCGAAGCAGTGAAGATCGCCAAACAAATTGGTTACCCAGTGATGCTCAAGGCCACCAGTGGCGGCGGCGGCCGCGGTATACGTCGTTGCGACAGCGAGGCTGAGCTGAAGCGTAGCTATGATCGCGTTGTTTCCGAGGCAACCAAGGCTTTCGGCTCGGCCGATGTGTTCGTGGAAAAGGCTGTGGTCAATCCACGCCACATCGAAGTGCAGATTCTCGGCGACCGGCACGGCAATGTGGTCCACCTGTTCGAACGCGATTGCTCGATTCAGCGCCGCCATCAGAAGCTGGTTGAAATCGCGCCCTCGCCGCAACTCAGTGAAGAACAACGCCAGGTTGTATGCGAACTCGCGGTCAAGGCCGCCAAGGCGGTTGGCTACGAAAATGCCGGCACGGTCGAGTTCTTGCTTGACCATCAGGATAACTTCTATTTCATGGAGATGAACACGCGCCTGCAGGTCGAGCATACCGTGACCGAGCAAATCACTGGCGTGGATATTGTGCAGGAGCAAATTCGCATCGCTAGCGGCGAACCAATTGCCTACCAACAAACGGACATCTCCAAACGCGGCTATGCAATTCAGTTCCGGATCAATGCCGAAGATCCGAAGAACGACTTCCTGCCGAACTTCGGACGTATCACCCGTTACTATGCGCCCGGCGGCCCGGGCGTGCGCACCGATGCCGCGATATATACCGGCTACGAGTTCCCGCGTTACTACGACTCGATGTGCGCCAAGCTTACTATCTGGGCACTGACCTGGGAACGCACAATTGCGCGTGCAAAACGCGCACTGCGGGACATGAGCGTGCAAGGGGTAAAAACTACCATCCCCTATCACCTGGAGATCCTCAAGACTTCGGAGTTCCGTGCTGCGAAATTCGATACCGGATTCGTCGAGCAGCACCAGGAACTGATAAATTACTCGATACGCCGGCCGCCTGCGCACCTGGCTGCGGCAATTGCCGCCGCAATTGCCGCGCACCACGGCCTGTAACAACATTGGAATCTCACGTCATGGCGTCTAATAAAAACAAGGTCCATGTCACCGATCTCATTCTGCGGGATGCGCATCAGTCGCTTATCGCCACGCGCATGCGCACCGCCGACATGCTGCCTATCTGCCCGAAACTCGACAAGGTCGGCTATTGGTCGCTTGAGGCCTGGGGTGGTGCGACCTTCGACGCCTGCATCCGGTTCCTGAAAGAAGATCCTTGGGAACGGCTGCGACAGTTGAAAAAGGCCCTGCCAAATACCCCTATCCAGATGCTGTTGCGTGGTCAGAACCTGCTTGGCTACCGGCACTATTCAGACGACGTGGTCGAGGCGTTCGTAACGAAAGCGGCGGAGAACGGTGTGGATGTGTTCCGCGTCTTCGATGCCATGAACGATCTGCGCAACCTTACAGTATCGGTCAAGGCAGTGATCAAGGCTGGAAAACACGCACAGGGCGCGATCTGCTACACCACCAGCCCGGTGCACACCATCGAGCACTTCGTGCAGCAGGCAATTGAACTAGAAAAAATGGGGTGCCACTCGATCGCCATCAAGGATATGGCCGGGCTGATCACACCGGCGCGTTCGGCAGAATTGTTCGCGTCCTTGTCAAAAGCCGTCGAGCTGCCGTTGCATTTTCATTCGCATACCACTGTCGGCCTCGCCAACATCTCCATGTACAAAGCGGTCGAGAACGGCGCCCGGTACGTGGACACGACGATCAGCTCCATGTCCTGGGGCACCAGCCACTCACCCACCGAAAGCATGGTGGTGGCGCTGCACGACACGCCCTACGACACCGGCCTCGACTTGCCGCTGTTGCAAGAGATCGGCATGTACTTCCACGAGGTGCGCAAGAAATACCACCAGTACGAAAGCGAGTTCAATGGCATCGACACACGCGTACAAGTCAACCAGGTACCGGGCGGCATGATTTCCAATCTTTCGCATCAGCTCAAGGAACAGGGTGCGTTGACTCGCATGCACGAAGTACTGGCCGAAATCCCGCGCGTACGAGAGGATCTCGGGTACCCGCCGCTGGTTACGCCGACCTCGCAAATTGTTGGCACGCAGGCAGTACTCAATGTGCTCACAGGCACGCGGTACAAGAGCATTACCAATGAAGTGAAGCTCTACCTTCAGGGTCGTTACGGCCAGGCGCCGGGCAAGGTAAACGACACGGTACGCAGGCTCGCGATTGGTGGCGACGAAGTGATCACCTGTCGTCCAGCCGACCGTTTACAACCGGAAATGGATCGCTTGCGCCAGGAGATTGGTGCAGTCGCCAAGAGTGCGGAAGACGTATTGACCTATGCCATGTTCCCGGAAATCGGTCGTAAGTTTCTCGAGGAACGAGCCGCAGGAAACCTGCGACCGGAGGAACTGTTGCCCTTGCCGGGCACACAGGCGGTTGCCGCCACGCCATCGCACGCGCCAACCGATTTTAACGTCACGGTTCATGGTGAAACCTACCACATCAAGATTACCGGTGCCGGCCACCGCTCGGCTGAGCGCCGGCCGTTCTACGTGTCGCTGGACGGTGTGCCGGAAGAAATCCTGGTCGAGACCTTGGGCGAAATCGTGCCGAGCGAGAATAGCCAGTTGGACAGTCAGCGTGTCACCAAGGCGTCTCGTCGTCCCAAAGCCAGCAAGGAGGGTCATGTCACGAGTTCCATGCCAGGTACAATCGTGGACGTGGTGGTCAAGGTAGGCGCCAAGGTCAAGGCAGGCGATACCGTACTCGTCATCGAGGCAATGAAAATGGAGAATGAAGTGCATGCCCCAACCGCTGGCACAGTCACGGCTGTGAACGTGGCCAAGGGTGACAGCGTCAATCCGGACGAGGCACTGCTTGAAATCGAATAGTTCTTACAGCCACAGTTGAACACAGAAAAGAAATTCTTTTAACCGGCACCCAACGGCGGCTTCGATTATATAGCTGTTTACCCTGCGTCAACATGAATCTCATCCTTGCCTCTTCTTCACCGTACCGGCGCGAACTGTTGATGCGTCTGATGATTCCCTTTGATGTCGTGGTGCCGGATGTGGATGAGACACCACTCCCGGATGAAACGCCACAGGCGCTGGTCGAGCGCCTTGCCATCCTCAAGGCACAGACTGTTGCCTCGACACACACCAACGCACTCGTAATCGGTTCTGACCAGGTTGCGGTGCAAAATGGCAAGATCGTCGGTAAACCGCTTACCCATGAACGTGCCGTTGAGCAGTTAAAATCCGCGTCTGGGTCAACGGTCATACTGTATACCGGGCTTGCCCTCGTAAACAGTTTATCGGGATTGGTGCAAAGCGAGGTGGTGCCGTACGGAGTCACCTTTCGGGCGCTCACTGAACTGCAGATTGAAAACTATTTACGCAAGGAACAGCCTTATCATTGCGCCGGCAGTGTGAAATCCGAGGGGCTGGGTGTGGCTCTGCTGGAACGCTTTGACGGCGAGGACCCGGCTACGGTCATCGGTCTGCCGCTGATTCGCCTGATCCGCATGCTGGAAAACGAGGGCTTGGCAGTCATCTGACCTGCTGGCCTGATCTGCAAGCGCTGCAAAACTGAGGTTATCGCAATCCAGTCGACGGTATGCGTAACTCGGTCGCCATGCCACGTCCCATGGCCAACCCGAATCGCTCGGCCAGGCGCTGGAAGAGGTTCTCGTGCACGGTGTAATCCACTATCTCTTCTGCACCGATCACGTCGCGTGCCACGGTTCCGGCGCTACCGTAGTCATCCACGAGTCCCAGTTCTATTGCCTTGGCCCCCGACCAGAACAGGCCGCTGAAAATTTCCTTGTTCGACTTGAGTGCGGCACCGCGCCCCTGTTTCACAGCGTCGATGAACTGCACGTGGATCTCGTTCAGCATCTTTTGTGCATGCCGGCGAGACTTTGAATCGAGCGGTGAAAATGGATCGAGCATGCCTTTGTTCTCGCCGGCCGTCAGCAAACGTCGTTCAATGCCCAGCTTCTTCATTCCATCCACAAATCCAAATCCATTCATGAGCACGCCGATCGAACCGACAATGCTCGCCGGGCTTGCGTATATTTTGTCGGCGGCAGCGACGGCGTAGTAACAACCGGACGCGCACACATCGCCAATGACGGCGTACAACAGCTTCTCAGGATATTTCTCGCGCAAACGCCGTATCTCATCGTAAATATAAGCGGATTGCACCGGGCTGCCGCCCGGACTGTTGGCAAGCAGGATGACGCCCACGGCGGCCTTGTCTTCGAACGCATCTCGCAGTCCTCTGGCGACCTTGTCAGCGCTGGCATTACTGTCGGCCGAGATCTCGCCGTCCAGAGCGACAAGTGCGGAGTAACGCCCGGCAAGCGTCTTTTCACCCCAGCTGCCGGAAAGCATGAGCAGTAACAGCACAACAAGGTAAACAGCGATGAATATTTTAAAGAATATGCCCCAGCGGCGTGCCTTGCGGCTCTCCTCCAGGGAGGCGAACGCGAGCTTCTCGAGCAGTTCGCGTTCCCAACCTTCTTTTTTGTCCTGTTGTCCGGTTTCCATGTTTATTCCCTTGAGCCAGGTTTAGAACGGCAAATCATTCGCTCGTCGTAACCGTCGAATCGGCAAGCCACACCACCCCATTCACTTCGCGAATTGGTACTGCAGTCAGCGCCGCGCCACGACACGGGCCGCTCACGCACACACCGCTGGCCGGATCATACAATGCGCCGTGAGTTGCGCACACGAGATGGCGGTGCTCGGTGTCGAAAAAATCACCTTCCTGCCAATCAAGTTCGACAAGCTTGTGGGCACAGCGATTCAGGTAGGCAAATGTGCGCCCAGCGTGGCGTACGACGAACGCCGGTCTGGTATGGCCATTGTATTTGACCAGAAAACGAATGCCACATCCGCCTTCCAAAACTTGATTGCTGTCACAAACATAGTCGCCTGGTTGCAGGACAACGGCTGGCTTTTGCGGATTCATTTGACCCATGAGCACACCTCGGGAAAGGAATCCACACAGGACAGTGCGCCACAGTCGAGTAGACGTTTGCGTGCGTGCACGCCGTAGCTTACAGCCAAACCGGCGACCTTTGCATTTCGCGCCATCTGCATGTCGTAAACCGTGTCACCGACCATGAGTGCGCGACTGGCATCGATACCGGTTTCGTCGAGAATGTCTTCCAGCATCTTTGGATGCGGTTTGGAGAAGGCCTCGTCCGCACAGCGTGAACTTGTGAACAGGTGGCGCATGTCGGTATCGTCCAGCACCCTGTTCAGGCCGCGACGCGCCTTGCCGGTTGCAATGGCCAGCAGATAACCTTTTGTCGAGAGTTGAGCGAGACCTAGCCGTACGCCTGGAAAAAGTGGCGTCTCGGTGGTATCAAATTCCAGAAAATGCCGGCGGTAACGCTCCACGATCTCGGCCCGGCGGACTGTTGCTTCTTCTGGAAATAGCACTTGCATCGCTTCGCTGAGGCCAAGGCCGATGATGTCACGAATGGCCTCGGTGCCCGGATCGGGAATACCGACATCCGCGGCCGCCGCCTGCATGCAGCCCACAATCTTGGCCTCGGAATCCATGAGGGTGCCGTCCCAGTCAAAGACAATCAGGTCGAATTGCCGGTTCATGCGGGCATGGAAATGTCGGATGGAGTGCGCAGCCTTGCCAGCACGCGTTCGAGTTCGACCGGCAGCGCGGCCTCGACGCGCATTTTACGTCCGCCCAGCGGATGGCGGAATTCAAGACGTGCGGCATGCAGAAACAGGCGCGTGAGGCCGTGGCGTTTCATGCGTTGATTGAATTCGCGCTCACCATACTTGTCGTCGCCGGCAATCGGGTGGCCGATGTGCGCCGCGTGCACGCGCGCTTGGTGCATACGTCCGGTGAGCAGGCGCACCTCGACCAGCGCCGTGTCGGCAAATTTTTCGCGTGGCGTGAAGTCGCTGGCCGATTTCTTGCCTGCCTCGCCTACTCCCACACGGCGTTCGCCGGATTGTGGCCGGGT
>Ga0209536_100008982_pt1 | contig 14901 bp, 8 predicted proteins | sample DeeMarSeWOR28_12_FD_187461 | JGI IMG/M metagenome (GOLD analysis project Ga0209536, IMG submission 187461) | Marine sediment microbial communities from White Oak River estuary, North Carolina - WOR-2-8_12 (SPAdes) (version 2) | ecosystem: Environmental > Aquatic > Marine > Intertidal zone >...
CTAATTCTCTCTGAAGCACTATTTACCAGAAAGGCTGAGCCTGAAAACGAAGACATAATATACATTATAGTTGGTTTTTAGAGATTCCCTGGGGTACATCAGGAAATCCAATAAAAAGCCTATAATTAATATTATGTTAAATAGAAAATATATAAAGAAAGGGAGACAGTAAACTCCATCTCCCCTTCAATCTCTTCGGATAAGCTGCGCTTAAAGTATCTAACTCCTCTACCTAACCCCTAACCTTTAACCTTTAACCACTAACCAACATTCACTCGCATGCGAGTGAATGTTCTACATATTCTCTTTCAGTGTCTTCACCCTGTTATAATCATCCATCATCTGCTCCTTGTAATAGATGCGCTGCAGCAGATCCAGGGTTTCAAATTTGACGGTGGGATTATCGGTGTTCAGCTCATATGCTTTTTCCAGTACCGGAAAGGCGGCATCATATTTCTCTTTACCCAGTTCATTCAGTCTGGCCATCATATCTCCATCTGTTTCAACAGCTGCCCTGTCGTAGAAGTCTGCACCCTGCAGATAATAAATGTATCCCAGGTCATACCAGATATAGAAAATACTGGGATCAAGCTCCCCTGCCTTGTTATAGGACTCGATGGCCTGGTCAATGAATTCCACCTCTTCCTTGTTGATCAGCATCCTTCCTTTCCAGTAATAGGCTTCGGCCATTTCAGGGCTTCTCTCTATCACACCCTCCATAAACTCCAGGCCTTCATCAATTTCACCCATCTGGATGTAGGTGTCGGCTATGTTGGCCACCACATTGATGGTATCGGGATACTTTTCATAAGCCTCCTTGAGTACTTCCATGGCTTTCAGGGTATCACCGATGGTCATGTAATCCATCTTAATCTGCAGGTAGGTATTGGGACCGCCGAAATCAGCTTCAGCCAGCTGGGTGTAATATTCTATGGATTTCTTATAGAGCTCTTTGTTACCGGTCTTATCGGCGATCTCACGGGCAATGATCCCTGAATACTGCACCATGATGGTATCCATCTCTCCTTCGAAAAGTGCCAGGTTATTGATGGTCAACACATTCTCAAAAGCTTCAAGTGATCCATCAAAATCCTCTTTGTAATAGTGATTTACACCTTCCCTCTTGAATTGATTTTTGAGATCCGTCAGGTTCTCCTTGATCTTCTTTTCAAGCTTACCATCTTCATCCAGTTCAATGGCCTTTATGTATGCCTCCATCGATAAAACGAGGGGTTCTTCAGCAATGGGATCCACCCTCTTCCATTCCTGCAGGGCACTGTTTACGAATACATAATGGATATGTTCGTACAGGTATGTCTCATGAAGTGCGCCATCGATGGTTTCTGTCTCAATGCTTGAAGGTTCACCGTAGAAAAGAACCAGTGTGGATGGCTGCATGCCTTCCTGGACCTGTTCCAGACCCAGCATAAATACTTCCTGGTACAATTCTCCCCTGTCGAACCAGGTTTTCGCCTTGGCACTCTTTTTAGCGTCCTGTATAGCCTCATCGCTTTTCACAACCTTCTTCTGAACGGTGTTATAGTTCAGTAGCACCGGTGCGGCTGCGCCTTCCTGGGATTTTGCAGTAACTACAGCTGAAGCGATAAGTACCAGTGTGATTAATTTTTTCATGTTGAAATGGTTTTATTGAATTGCAAAAATATAAACTTTACCTCTAACGTTCAAAAAAGATGCCATTTCCATTTACTGATCTGTAGCATCTTCATTCTGAATTGGTTCTGAACCGTTCTCCTCTTCATTGGAAGGCACCTGTGTGGCAGCTGCGATCTGATCCCCCTCCCTGAGGTTTATCAGCTTGACTCCCTGTGTGTTGCGTCCCATCACACGGACGCCTTTCACCGCCAGCCTGATGGCGATCCCGTTCTGTGTGATGATCATCAGGTCATCCTCGTCTGTGACTGCCTTGATGGCGATCAGATCTCCTGTTTTTCCGGTGATATTGATGGTCTTTACTCCTTTGCCGCCACGGTTGGTAATCCGGTAATCATCCAGAATGGAACGTTTTCCAAATCCGTTCTCCGAGATCACCAGGATATCCTTCTCCCCTTTCTTGGCTGTGACAATACCCACCACCTCATCTTTCGCTCCCCCGAGGGTGATCCCTTTCACTCCTGAGGCTGTTCTTCCCACAGGCCTGACGGTCTCCTCGTGGAACCGGATCGCTTTGCCGGAACGCACTGCGAGCATCAACTCCATATCCCCGTCTGTGAGGCGTGCATCCAACAGGGTATCCCCTTCCCTGACAATGATGGCGTTGATTCCATTCTGCCTTGGACGGGAGTATGCTTCCAGCCTGGTCTTTTTGATAACCCCCTTCTTGGTGGCCAGTACGATGAAATTGTTGTTGATGTACTCCTGGTCCTTCAGGTTCTTGACATTCACAAAGGTCTTCACCGTGTCTTCTGTTTCGATATTGATCAGGTTCTGAATTGCCCTTCCTTTGCTCGATCGCGCCCCTTCCGGTATCTGGTAAACTTTCAGCCAGTAACATTTTCCATTTTCGGTAAAGAAAAGGATGGTGTTGTGCATGCTGGCCACAAACATATTGACCATGAAGTCCTCCTCACGGGTGGTGGAGCCTTTTGAACCGACCCCTCCCCTGTTCTGGGTCCGGAACTCGTGCAGCGGGGTTCGCTTGATGTATCCGAGTTTGGAGATGGTAATCACCATATCTTCATCGGCATAGAAATCCTCCGGATCAAATTCCCCTTCGTCAGGCACCATTTCGGTTCTCCTCTCATCCCCGTATTTCTCCTTCACTTCCAGCAGCTCATCTTTGATGATCTTCATTCTGAGCCCTTCATCTGCAAGGATTTCCCTGTAGTACTGGATCTGCTTCATCAGCTCATCAAACTCGGCACGCAATTTCTCACGCTCCAGCCCCACCAGCCGCTGCAGTCTCATCTCCAGGATCGCTTTGGCCTGCACTTCGGTGAAACCGAATTGTTCCATCAGCCCCTCTTTCGCCTCCTCGGGTGTCCTAGATGCCCTGATCAGTGCGATCACTTCGTCAATGTGATCCAGGGCCTTCAGCAGCCCTTCCAGGATATGGGCCCTTTTTTCTGCCTGATCCAATTCGTATTTTGTTCTGCGTATCACCACTTCGTGCCGGTGATTCACAAAATGCATAATGATCTGCTTCAGGTTCAGTGTCCTGGGCCTTCCCTTGACCAGGGCAATGTTGTTTACATTGAAAGATGTCTGTAACTGAGTGTATTTAAGCAGGTTATTCAGGACCACATGCGCGCTGGCCTCCTTCTTAAGAATGATCACGATACGCATCCCCTGGCGATCCGATTCGTCATTGATGTATGAGATCCCCTCTATTTTCTTTTCGTTGATCAGGTCGGCAGTTTTACGGATCAACTCCGCTTTGTTCACCAGGTAGGGAATCTCGGTGATAATGATCTTCTCACGCCCAGATTCTGTTACTTCGATTTCACTTTTGGCCCTCACCACAATCTTGCCCCTCCCGGTCTCGTAAGCCTCTTTTACTCCGTTGTAGCCGTAGATGATGCCACCGGTCGGGAAATCAGGCGCCTTTAAAATTTCAGTTAATTCACTGATCTCTATGTCATTATTATCTATATAAGCCACTATGGCATCCACCGAGTCACTCAGGTTGTGCGGGGGCATATTGGTGGCCATCCCCACAGCGATCCCTGAAGCTCCGTTGACCAGAAGGGTTGGTATCCTGGTGGGCAGAACCGTCGGTTCTTCCAGTGAATCATCAAAATTGAGCTGAAAATCGACTGTGTCCTTATCCATATCGGCCATGGTCTCCTCTGCGATTCTCTGCAACCTGGCCTCCGTATATCGCATGGCGGCCGGACTGTCCCCATCCACCGAGCCAAAATTACCCTGGCCCTCCACCAGGGGGTAGCGCAGGGACCAATCCTGGGCCATCCGGACCATGGTGTCGTATACCGAAGAATCTCCGTGCGGATGGTATTTTCCAAGTACTTCACCGACGATTCTGGCAGATTTTTTATAGGGTCTGTTGGAATACACTCCCAGCTCCTGCATCCCGAATAATACCCTCCTGTGGACCGGTTTGAGTCCATCCCTCACATCGGGCAAAGCACGGGAAACGATGACCGACATCGAATAGTCGATGTAGGCAGATTTCATTTCCTCCTCAATGTTAATTCTGACTATTTTTTCACCTTCTGCCATCTGTATTTAAGTGATTTATATTCAAATATTTACAAGTATCAATTTGCTTGTCTCAAATAACATACGAAAATAGTCAATTCCCCCTTAAAAACCTCAGTTTTAGGGTGCTTTTATTAACATTGAACTGTTTATAATAGTAAATTGTTCTATTGTTAATTTCGTGCCTTATTAGTTACTTTGTTTCATACAAACAATGGGAGATTTTTTTTCATGGATGCACAGTTTTCACAAAGAATCAAGGATGTGCTGGGATACAGCAAGGAGGAGGCGGTCAGACTGGGTAATTCACATATAAGTGTGGAACATCTCTTTCTGGGTATTCTGAGGGATGGTGAGGGACTGGCCATTGATGTGCTGGTGGTACTTGGTGTCGAGTTATATGATCTGAGGATGGCCATTGAGAAGAGCATCCGGAATGAACAACCGGCTACCATCACCGATCCCGATAGCCTGCCCCTGCTCAAGAGCGCTGAAAGGATCCTCAAACTGACACACCTTGAAGCGCGATCCATGAAGGAGAAGACCATCGACACCAACCACCTGTTGCTGGCCATTCTGAAAGACGATAACAACTACGCCACCCGTCACCTGGTGGAGAACGGAATTACATACAACAAGGTGAAGCAGGAGATCACCGATTCACAACCTGAGAACAAGGCTGATTTCCCGGGCGACGAAGACGATGAGGCCAGGGGACCATTCAGTGGAGGTGGAAGCGGACAGGGAAGCGGAAAAGGATCATCGGGAGCCTCACAGAAATCGAGTTCAGATACGCCTGTACTGGATAACTTTGGGATAGACCTGACCAAAGCTGCCGAGGAAGACCGCCTCGATCCCATAGTTGGAAGAGAGATCGAGATTGAACGCCTTGCCCAGATCCTCAGCAGGAGGAAGAAAAACAATCCCATCCTCATCGGGGAACCCGGGGTGGGCAAATCAGCCATCGCCGAAGGTCTGGCGCTGAGAATCGTACAGCGCAAAGTGAGCAGGGTGCTTTTCGACAAAAGGGTGGTCACCCTTGACCTGGCATCCATCGTGGCAGGCACCAAATACCGGGGACAGTTCGAAGAGCGGATGAAGGCCATCCTGAATGAACTTGTCAAGAATCCCGCAATCATCCTGTTTATTGACGAAATCCACACCATTGTGGGTGCCGGTGGTGCCACGGGATCACTGGACGCTGCAAATATGCTCAAGCCTGCCCTTGCCCGGGGTGAGATCCAGTGTATCGGGGCCACTACCCTGGATGAATACCGTCAGCACATTGAAAAGGACGGTGCACTGGAGAGGAGGTTCCAGAAAGTGATGGTGGATCCCACCACCGTTGAAGAGACGATCCACATCCTGGAGAACATCAAAGAGCGTTACGAGGAGCACCACAATGTCTTTTATACCAATGATGCCATTGATGCCTGTGTAAAACTGACACAACGGTATATCAGTGACCGTCACCTGCCCGATAAGGCGATCGATGCACTCGACGAAGCAGGATCAAGGGTCCATATATCCAACATAGTGGTTCCTGACCAGATCGTCAAACTGGAACGTGAGATAGAACAGACCAAACAGGAGAAGATCCAGGCTGTCAAAAACCAGAATTTCGAGAAAGCAGCAAGCTTCAGGGATAAGGAGAAAGAGCTGCTGGATAAACTGGAGTCGGAGAAGAAAAGGTGGGAAAAGGAGCTTGCCCTCAACAGGGAGACCGTGGATGAGGAGAAGGTGGCCGAAGTGGTGGCCATGATGACCGGGGTTCCGGTCCAGCGCATCGCGCAGGCAGAAGGTGCCAGGCTGCTTAAGATGGCAGACGAACTGAGGGGCAGTGTCATCGGACAGGATGAAGCGATTTCCAAGGTTGTCAAATCGATCCAGCGGAACAGGGCCGGGCTGAAAGATCCCAATAAACCGATCGGAACCTTTGTTTTCCTGGGGCCGACCGGAGTTGGCAAAACCCAAATGGCCAAGGTGTTGGCCCAATACCTTTTTGAATCGGTGGAGAACCTGATCCGGATCGACATGAGCGAATACATGGAAAAGTTCTCTGTTTCAAGGCTGGTGGGGGCTCCTCCCGGATATGTGGGTTATGAGGAAGGCGGACAACTCACCGAAAAAGTGAGGCGAAAGCCGTATGCGGTGGTATTGCTTGATGAGATCGAAAAGGCACATCCCGATGTGTTCAATATACTGCTCCAGGTGCTTGACGAGGGTCAGCTTACAGACAGCCTTGGCAGAAGGATCGATTTCCGGAATACCATCGTGATCATGACTTCCAATATCGGAACACGTGAACTGAAAGATTTTGGCCAGGGGGTCGGTTTTGCCACCAAGGCGAGGCAGGATGCAGCCAACGAACATGCCAAAAGTGTGATCCAGAAAGCGCTGAAAAGAGCGTTCGCTCCTGAATTCCTCAACAGAATTGACGATGTGGTCCTGTTCAATACACTTTCCAGAGACGATATCCATAAGATCATTGACATAGAGCTCAAAGGGCTTTATGACAGGGTTAATAACCTCGGCTTTGACATCGTGTTGTCAGAAGAGGCGAAAGATTTCGTCCTGGACAAGGGGTATGACATTCAGTACGGCGCAAGGCCCCTGAAAAGGGCCATCCAGAAGTACCTGGAGGATCCCATGGCAGAAACGATCATCAAATCCTCCCTGGTGGAAGGAGATACCATGGTGGTCGATTTTGACAAGGAAAAGGAAGAGATCACCGTTGCCATACAGAAGAAGAAAGGGGAGCTTCCCAAAGCTAAAAAGGAGCTGCCGGCTTCCCAGAAAGCAAAAAAGGATGATTCCAAGGAAGGGGTCAAGGAATGATCCCCTCTGTCGTTCCGTATAAATCAAATACTTCCGCGTCCGTAATCCTGACCTGATAGAAATGTCCCGGTTTCAGTTCCTGATCAACTTTGATCAGGATCTCATTGTCCACTTCCGGGGAATCGTATTGGGTGCGGCCAATGAAATAAGATCCTTCCCTGCGGTCGACCAGGACCTTGTAGGTGCTGCCCACCTTGGCTTCGTTCAACTCCAGGGAGATTTCCTGCTGAAGTTCCATCAGTTTCCCGACCCTTTCACTCTTCACTTTTTCAGGTATATGATCGGCAAACTGTTTGAACGCAGGGGTGTCATCCTCATGTGAATAGGGGAACACTCCTACCCTGTCGAATCTGAATGCCGCCATGAATTCCATCAGTTCGCTGAAAGCAGCGTCGGTTTCTCCCGGGAAGCCCGTTAGCAGCGTGGTCCTCAAGGCAATATCCGGAACGCCGGTCCTGAATTTGCGGAGCAGATCTTCAAGCATCCGGCGGGTATGTCCCCTGCCCATCGACTTCAGCAATGGATCGTTGATATGCTGAATCGGGATATCGATGTAGTTGCATATCTTCTCCTCCGATGCCATCAGCACAATCACCTCTTCGGGGAACCCGGCAGGATAGGCATAATGGAGACGGATCCATTCAAGTCCCTCTATTCCGGTAAGCTGTCTTAACAGTTCCGGCAACGCCCGCTTCCGGTACAGATCGAAGCCGTAATTGGTGAGATCCTGTGCGATCAGTATCAACTCTTTCACTCCTCCCTGAACCAGCTTGCGACTTTCCTCCATCAGCAGCTCCAAAGAGACTGAACGTTGCTTCCCCCGTATATCCGGAATGGCGCAGAATGCGCAACTCCTGTTACAGCCTTCCGATATTTTCAGGTAGGCATAGTGAGACGGAGTGGTTACCAACCGGTCGGTCAGCAGTGCATCATCCAGGCGGTGACCGGTAGCTTGCAGGATCCCCGGCCAGTCCCACACCCCGAAAATGCCATCCACCTCGGGGAGTTCTGCTGTGAGCTCCTCCCTGTACCGTTCTGTGAGGCAGCCCATTACGAATAACTTCCGGAGCCTTCCCTCCTGCTTCTCCCGGATGAACTGAAAGATGGCATCCAGTGACTCCTCCTTTGCATCCAGGATAAATCCGCAGGTGTTGATAATCACCACATCGGTGTCGGCTGATCTGTTGTCAAAAAGTACACGGTGTCCGGCCGCCCTGAACCGGGCAAGCAGGTGTTCGGAGTCAACCAGGTTTTTCGAACATCCAAGTGTGACGATCCGGATGGTCATCAGCTGGCAAATAGACTGTCTACAAATTCACTCCTGTTAAAGACCTGGAGATCTTCCAGTTTCTCCCCTATACCGATGTATTTGACCGGGATCTGAAACTGATCTGAAATTCCGAGTACGACCCCGCCTTTTGCGGTTCCGTCCAGCTTTGTGAGTGCGAGTGCATTCACCTCGGTGGCTTTGGTGAATTGCCTGGCCTGCTCAAAGGCGTTCTGTCCGGTGGATCCGTCCAGGATCAGCAGCACTTCATGGGGGGCTTCGGGTACCACTTTCTGCATCACCCTCCTGATCTTGCTCAGTTCGTTCATCAGGTTGACCTTGTTGTGCAGACGCCCTGCCGTATCAATGATCACCACATCATATCCGCCCGCTGCGGCTGAAGAGAGGGCATCAAACGCTACCGAGGCGGGATCGGAACCCATCGCCTGCTTCACAATGTCGACCCCCACCCTTTCAGACCAGATGGTCAGCTGGTCCACGGCCGCCGCCCTGAAGGTATCTGCCGCACCCAGCAACACTTTCTTCCCTGCATTTTTGAAATGGAAAGCCAGCTTTCCAATGGTGGTGGTCTTTCCAACACCGTTCACTCCCACCACCATGATAACATAGGGCTTCGCTGGAAGCGGTGCATCGAAACCATCGACCAGTCCGGACTTGTTCTCCTCGAGAAGTGATGTGATCTCTTCTTTGAGGATTACATTTAACTCGCTGGTATTGAGGTATCTATCTTTTGACACCCTGGATTCTATGCGCTCGATGATGCGCAGGGTGGTCTCCACCCCAACATCCGAGGTAATCAGCACCTCCTCCAGGTTATCCAGAACCTCGTCATCCACTTTCGATTTACCTACCACCGCCCTGGAGAGTTTCCTGAACACGCTCTCTTTGGTCTTCTCCAGGCCGCGATCCAGGTTCTTCCTTTTATCCTTGCTAAACAGACCCATGATCAATGCTTATAAACAAAAAAAGCTCCCTTGGGAAAGAAAGCTTTTCAATATCATGTTGAGCGGACAACGATTACCTGTTAAAGAAATCATTGATGTGATCGTTATGCACAACTTCCTCTTCGAACACGTAAGATCCTGTTTTCGGTGAACGGGTCATCCTGATGCACTTGGTAAAATTTTTACCTTCTCCGCTCTGCAATGTTGCAACAACTTTCTTGGCCATTTTTCAACTATTATTTGATTTCGCGATGCAAGGTAACTTTTCTCAATATGGGATTGTATTTCTTCAACTCCAGTCTGTCCGGGGTGTTTTTCCGGTTCTTGGTCGAAATATATCTGGAAGTTCCTGGCATCCCGCTCTCTTTATGCTCAGTGCACTCGAGAATTACCTGAACCCTGTTTCCTTTACCTTTTTTTGCCATCTGTAAGCTTCAATTAATATGATTTCAGATATCCCTTCTTTACAGCTTCATCGAGCGTGGCTTTCAATCCATTCTTGTTGATGGTCCTCATCCCCTGGGCAGAGACACGGAGGGTAATGTACCTGTCTTCTTCCTCCAGGTAGAACTTCTTATCGAACAGATTGGGCTGGAACGTACGCTTGGTCCTTCTTTTAGAGTGAGATACGTTGTTCCCCACCATCATCTTCTTACCGGTAATCTGACAAATCTTAGACATTTTTCGTGCTAATTTCCTATCGTTTCTTCTAACGAGGCGCAAAGTACGTAATTATTTGTCAAATAATCAAACAATATTTATAAAAATGACTACAGTGTTCCCAGCACCAGCCGGCGCAATAACTGCATGGCCGTGTAGCTTGCCTGGTCGATGATCCTCTGACGCGATCCGCCAAACCTGTAAACCTTGGAAAAGATTTGATCGCCATGTGCAACAGATACCCAGGTGGTCCCTACCGGTTTATCGTCGGTTCCCCCATCCGGGCCTGCAATTCCGGATGTGGCGATGGATGTATCGGTACCATAGAGTTTCCGGATCCCCCCGGCCATCTGCTCCACAACCTCCCGGCTTACAGCGCCATGCCGGTTGAGGAGACCCTCATCCACCTCCAGAATCCATGATTTGATGCGGTTCTCGTAAGCGACCACCGATCCCGAGAAGTACCGGGAGCTGCCGGGAACCGAAGTGATCAGCCTGGCTATGTTCCCTCCTGTGCAACTTTCTGCAGTGGAGAGGGTCAGTCCGCGTTCCACAAGCAGCTCCCCCAGGGATTCCTCCAGGCTGATCTCATCATATCCATAGATATGTTCTGGTATAATTTTGAGCAACTTATCGATGATTACCTGAAGTATTTGTTCCGATTCCCGGGCACATTTATCCACCACAGAAAGCCTCAGCCTGACAATGCCCGGCCTGGGCAGGTAGGCCAGTTTCACGCATGGGGGAAGGCCAGCCTCCCAGTCGCGCAGCATGGCGGCCAGGTAGGATTCCGGGATACCCTGCGTCATGATCGTTTTATGCACCACATGCGGCACACGCACCATTTCCCTGATGGCGGGCAACACATGGTCGTTCATCAATCCTTTCATCTCATAGGGAACGCCGGGAAGGGAGACCAGGATGGTCCCCTGCTTTTCGAACCACATCCCCGGAGCAGTGCCGTGGTTATTCATCAGCACCTTGCAGGCTTCCGGCACATCGGCCTGCCGCAGGTTGGAATCGATCATACTTCGCCCCCTCTCCCTGAAGAAGGCTGTAATTCTCTCCAGCACCTCCGGATGGGTGACCATCTTACTGTTAAAATAGAATGCGAGGGTATGCTTGGTGATGTCGTCCTTGGTGGGTCCCAGTCCCCCCGTCAAAATCAACAGGTCATATCTACCGATATAGCGGTCCAGGGTAGCGGTGATCTGATCCGCTTCATCCGAAACCGTGACCATCTCTCCCACCCTGACTCCCAGGCTGTTCAGTTGTTGTGAGATCCATACTGCATTGGTGTCGACCACCTGTCCGATCAGGATCTCGTCTCCTATGGTAACCAGAGCACTGTTCATCTATTCAAGGCAAACCTGCCGGGAAAGGACAACGCAAATATAAGCATAGCCGTCATAATGGTGGTGGCCATGATCAGGGCGATCGGGGCAATGGTGGTTGCGTGAAATATTCCGATACTCGCAGAGGCAAGTGCGGCAATGCCAATCCGGATGGTTCCCAGCAGGGCTGATGCACTGCCCAGGTTCCCGTCGAAAGGCTCCAGGGCAAGGGACATGGCGTTGGGAGAGATGAAACCGAGGCAGAACAACAGGATAAAGAGAAAGACCAACGTCGCTGTCTGTCCGTACCATTCACTGTAAGCACCATAAAGAAAAACCAGGGAGGCAAAGACCTGCATGAAAAGTGCGACACGGAAGATCTGCCTGCTGGAAAACCTGCGGAGAAGCAAGATATTCAGCTGACTTCCGCCAATGAATCCCAGGGAAAGCAGTGCAAATATCAACCCGAAGGCCTGCTGCCCGACCTGGAACACATCCAGGAAGATGATCGGAGATCCGGCCACATAAATAAACAGCGATGCAAAAGAGAAAGCCCCCGCAAGTGCGTAGACCAGGAACTGAGGCTCCCTGAGTATGGAAAAATAGCGCGACGCCTGGTGTTTTATCCTCAATGATATCTGCCTGTCGGGTCGGTATGTCACCGGCAGAAAGAAGTGCACCAGGAACAACACCAGGATGGCCAGGAGTGCAAGGAACACAAAGATCCATCTCCATCCCAGGTTCATGGCAATGGCCCCACCGATGGTGGGGGCCAGCAGTGGGGATGAACCGATCACCAGTACCAGCAGGGAGAATATCCTGGCACTCTCCTCTTTGGTGAAGAAATCACGAACCATGGTTATGGCCGCCACAGTTGCTACAGAAGCACCCAGGGCCTGAACAAACCTGGAAAATATAAAGGTGGTCTCATTCCACGATATGAGACAGGCCAGGCTGAACAGGATACTGATGACCAGGCCGTAATAGATAGGTATTTTTCTGCCGAATTTGTCAAGCAGCGGTCCGTAGATGAGCTGACCGATGGCGAACCCTATGAAAAAAGCAGAAAGGGAATAGGACATGGCCGCCGACGAGGTGCTGAAATGGGAGGCAATCTCGGGGACTGCCGGAAGGTATGAATCAACAGAGAACGGAACAAGCGTGGTCATCGTTCCAAGGATCAGGACAATCCTTATGCTGTGCTTTGTGAAGTTACGGTTGGACATAGAGATGCAAACAAGGTTCAGCCACAATGGTTCACCAAAATTAATATTGTTTTTTTCAGTAAATAAAATGTATTTTTATAACCGATGCGGGAGTAGCTCAGAGGTAGAGCATCAGCTTCCCAAGCTGAGGGTCGCGGGTTCGATCCCCGTTTCCCGCTCAAACTCAGAAAGGACTGACAGCAAATAGTGTTGTAAGTCCTTTTTTTCGTAAGGAAATTTCCTGAAATCAGAGAAGAGGTGCCATAATTGGCTATCTTAATGTTTCAAGCATTATTAAATCATCTTCATATGAAAAAAGTACCATTGATAATTATGGCACTATGCGCCGCACAAATCGCTTTCGGACAGATCAGTGCCAGACTGATGCGCTATGCAGACATTTCTGACGAACAGATCGCCTTTGTTTACGGAGGTGACATATGGATCATGCCCAGGGATGGGGGAACAGCCCAGCAACTCACCCACTCACCGGGTGAAGAATCGTGGCCACGTTTTTCCCCCGATGGGAAGGAACTGGCCTTTTCGGCCAGCTACAACGGAAACATGGATCTTTTTGTGATGCCATCCTCCGGTGGAGTGCCTGCCCGGGTTACCTACAACTCTTTTAACGATCGCATGCTGGAATGGCACCCCGATGGCCGGAGGCTGCTGTTCGCATCAAAGCGTGAAAGCGGCAGACAGTCCTATTCACAGTTTTACCTGGTGGACAAAACCGGGGGGATGCCTGAGAAGATTCCGGTTCCGTACGGGGAACTCGCCAGTTTTTCACCCGATGGCAAACACCTGGCCTACATTACTAAGATCACCGAGAACTACCCCTTCAAGCGTTACAGGGGCGGCCTTTCATCGGACCTGTTGCTTTACGATACAGAGGCGAAGATGGTGGAGAACCTCACCAGCAGCACTGCCATTGACGGGAAACCGGCATGGGCCGGGGAGCAGCTTTTTTATCTGTCCGATGCGGGTGAAAAGATGCGGCTTAACGTCTGGGAGTACGATCTGGAAGAGAAAATGGGAAAGCAGGTGACCTTTTTTGAGGACTTTGATATCTCTTCACTTTCAGCCAGCTCCGGAGAACTGATTTTTGAAGCGGGTGGAACACTCTATGTGATGGATGCGGGATCCAGGGAATACAGCCCGTTGGATGTGCATGTGATCAGCGATCTTTCACTTGAGATGCCGAGAACTTTAAACGTGGGTGAGGATATACGGAACATGGCAGCTTCCCCCGGGGGGAAAAGGGTAGTGTTTGAAGCGAGGGGAGAGATTTTCAATGTGCCGGTCAAGGAGGGTTACGTATTGAACCTGACCCGTTCCAGCGGGGCGTTTGACATGCTGCCCTCCTGGTCACCGGATGGAAGGAGCATCGCGTTCTGGAGCGACCGATCCGGCGAATATGAACTCTATCTGCAGGATCCGGAGAAAGCGAAGGAAGCGGTGCAGCTCACCAGCCGGGGAAAGGGATTCGGATACCAGCCATGTTGGTCTCCCGACAGCAAACACATCGCCTTTATCGATGAAAGCAACAATGTGAACGTCATCGATGTGACAAGTAAATCCGTTGCGGTGGCGGGCAACTACCGCTGGAACGCGGGGCACGGGGGAAGGTACGGCTACCCCATTAACTGGTCGCCCGACAGCAAATGGATCACATTTACTGAGGGAATGGACAATACAAACGACGCTATATTCATCTACAATGTGGAAAGCAGGCAAAAACTGCAGGTCACAAGCGGCTTCCATGATGACGGAATGCCGGTGTTCAGCGTGGACGGAAAGTACCTCTACTTTCTTACCGACCGGAACATGCAGCCGGTCTACTCCGACATGGGTGATGGAACCTGGGTCTATCCCAACGCTACACAGCTGGCGGCCATGGCCCTGAGCAGCGACACACCCTCACTGCTTGAGGCCAGGAATGATGCCCTGGAAGAAAAGGATGAGGAGCAGGAAAAGGAGACCATGGAAGACACAGATAAAAAGAAAAAGGCGAAAGAGAAGGAAGAAGAAAGCCAGGAGGAATCCGGGGACAATAAAGATCAGGTGAAAATCGATGCTGCGGGGCTGGAAGCAAGGGTGGAGATACTGCCTCCCAGGGCTGGGAACATCAGCTGGATAGCCTCTTTTGAAGGGAAACTGGTCTTCCTCAGACGTCCCAACTCGGGATCGGCCTCCACCGAATCATCGCTCTTTTACTACGATCTGAAAGAACGGGAAGAGAAGACCATTCTCTCGGGTGTGCAGCGTGCCACACTCACAGCCAACGGCAAGATGATCCTGGTCCGGGCAGAAGGTAAATACGGAGTGATCAACGCCGCCGAGAACCAGAAAGTGGACAAACCTGTTCCCACGGGCGACCTGACCATGGCCCTGGTGCCCAGGGAGGAATGGAGGCAGATCTTCAAGGACACCTGGCGGCGCTACCGCGATTTCTT
>Ga0209536_100008984_pt1 | contig 14896 bp, 16 predicted proteins | sample DeeMarSeWOR28_12_FD_187461 | JGI IMG/M metagenome (GOLD analysis project Ga0209536, IMG submission 187461) | Marine sediment microbial communities from White Oak River estuary, North Carolina - WOR-2-8_12 (SPAdes) (version 2) | ecosystem: Environmental > Aquatic > Marine > Intertidal zone >...
GGAACTGCTTAAAGCGGCCAGGAATCCTATGAAAAGGCTGCTTTGCCAACTCAATCCGATAAAGTAGGAGATCAGGTAAAAAACAACTGTTGTTGCAGCTACTTGTAGCAATCCTCCCAGGAATACTATCCTCCTGATTTTCAGGAGATGTTTCAGTGAAAATTCCAATCCTATGGTAAAAAGCAACAAAATCACGCCGATCTCGGCCATTAATTCGATCTGTTCTTTTGATTTTACCAATGAAAGTAAGTGAGGACCGGCTATAATACCCGTTACCAGATATCCGACGACATTTGGGATCTTGGTTTTGTTAAACACCAGATTAACCAGGGTGGACAAAGCGAATATTATAACGATATCTTTTAGAATGGTCAATTCCATCGGCACTGTGACTTAAAAAATTGGTCTGCTGTGCAATTATTTCATCAAGGTTAGTGATGACCTATTAATATTTAGTTATACGTTATTCAGGTATTTTTTATGGTCGGTAGGATTTGTTTTTTTTGGATTAGTTATGGCTACCAATGATTATTTGCGATATGAATTTTAAATTGGGGTGGAATTGTGCATGCCTGAGTGATGCACTATAGAGAGAATTCTGATAATATATAAAGCTTGAAGCGGGTAAATGGCAAAAGCAGGTATCCATAACTCAAGAATTATTTTATGAATTTTAACGAAGATGTCGAGCATAGCAATTGATGTTGTCTTACTCCCTTCATTGATAATGATGGACAGGGCAATTAAAATCAACAAAGAATTACTTAAGGATAATACGCGTAAAATTGTGCTGCATAAGGAAAAATGCTTGCCGCATATTTCATTGTGCATGGGTTGTATTTATGAAGACAAAATTGAAGCATTAGAAAATATCCTGGATGAAATTGCAATGGAATTTTCACCCTTCAATTTACGTGCCACTGAACTTGTATCCGAAATGATCCCAACGGGGAAAAGCGTGTCAAGCCTGGTTATAGAAAATCAGGAAGGATTGCAGACATTGCACGAAACCATCATGAAGAGACTATGGAATTATCTTTCCTATGATGTGGATACTTCCATGTTATTCAATCCGTCAGAGGTGGAAGAAGTGACACTTTTTTGGATAAAGAATTACCAAAATCACTATCATGATCCTTCCATATTTCATCCGCATATCACTGTTGGATTTGGTGAATCAACACAGCTACAAGGTCCAGTTGCTTTTTCTGCTTCGAAGATCGCTTTATGTCAGTTAGGGAATTACTGCACTTGCAGGAAAGTGATCATTACTTTGGATATAAAGTAAATTACCTTTTTTCAATATTTTTTCCACGCTCGTCCGCACAATATAGAATTCCTAGTTGATTGAGGGATGTAGGAATTGAGTTTTTACCACAAAACGAGGTGTAATTTTTTATATCTTTTGATAATAGGTACCTTTGCCCTTCAGATAGTGGTAATTCTCACTCAGTATATAGCCATCAAGTTCAATTTCAGGCATTTCTTTGTGGATATTATTTCACTCCGTAAGATAATTGATGAATTGGTAATATGATTTACTGATTGATCCGTTTCGTATTTTAATACTCTAATATGTCAAGGTCACAAAATAGGTTTATCAAAAATCAAAAGGAAAAAAAGAAAGCTCAAAAAAAGAAGGAAAAGGAAAAACGGCGCAAGGAACGGCAGGAAAACAATACCAAGGGTGGCGATCTTGCGGATATGATGGCCTATGTTGATGAATTCGGCAATATTACCTCAGAACCACCGGAAGAAAAAAAGAAAAATCCGGAAAATGAAACTGATGAATAGAATTCGCGTTATACTATAGTTAAAAAAATACATTTAGTAACAATTAAAATTTAAAATGAAAGAAGGAACAGTAAAGTTTTTTAATAGAACCAAAGGATTTGGATTTATTAAACCAACAGATTCAAGTGAGGATATTTTCGTACATCAAAGTGGCTTGATTGATGAGATTAGGGAAGATGACAAGGTAAAATTTGACGTAGAACAAGGAAAGAAAGGATTAAATGCTGTCAATGTAGAATTGATAGACTAATCCATTCTCAATTAATATTCGAAATTTTATGTTATAGGGCAGTCTAATGGTAAGGCTGCCTTTTTTGATATTAAGATCATACATTAAAAATCGTATTTTGATCTTAATCCCTCGATATTCCTCTCTACCCCTAACAAAAAATCCCTGCAACACGTACTGTTACAGGGATCTAAGTTCGGGTCTTCGTATCCGGAGTTGGACTTGAACCCACACGGCCTTAACGGCCACAGGATTTTAAGTTAATAGCTGTTCTTACAATTTAATCAAATTTTTAAACAAATTTTATCGGCCAATTCCTCCCTTATCATAATTCCATAGACTCATTTTCTAAGTAAAATACTTCAAATTTGTCCAAAAATGTTTTTGCAGAGGAAGTTCTCAGCCAACAGAATGTATTACTATTGCAACATCAAATCTTTATACTCGTTCTGACTAATAAATCCAGTTTTTGTAAGATACAATTAAATAGAATTTTTTATATCCAAGAATAATGCATAGCTTTGCAGACAGATAGAAGTAATTCTCACTAAAGCATTTAGCCTTCACCAGCAATTATTGGCATTTCTTTGTGAATTTTTTTCTCTTTGAAAAGAATTGATGTTATAGAAAACAGGGTTATCTGAATTCCATCATCTTATTTAAGATTAATATGTCTAAGGTCTCAGAATAGACTCATTATGGACCAGAGGGAAAGAAAGCCCAAAAACTAACGGAAAAGGAAGAACAAAATAAAAAGCGGCAAGAGAATAATAATAAGGAGATGGGGATGAGCTTTTCAATATGATGCCCATTTTGATAAATTTAGAAATATTAAAACTAAACCTATAAAGAGATCAAACCTGAAGAAATACAAGGATGACAAAATAGAAGATCGTGAATTACAAAAAACATATCATACTATTTTTCGAATTTGAAATAGCCTATAAACATTTTACGTTACCTCAATAATTTGCCTTCAATAGCCAATCAATAAAACTTTTAAAAACTTTAATACATCAGACATCAGTAATTTAACATTTTCAAGAGCAACCGATTCAGATTTCTCAAAAACACTTAGAAGCAGAGTTAATGATTATTTTAGGACGAATAATCTGAATAGATATGGAGATAAAAGGATGGTCTTTAAAACCATCTTTATGTTAACCATTTATTTTGTTCCAATAGTTATTCTAAATATTGGATTGATTAATAATGTCTGGATGATATTTGGCATGTATATGTTGGCCGGCCTTGGAGCAGCAGGGATTGGTATGGGCATTATGCATGATGCCAACCATGGCTCTTATTCTAAACACAGGCGGATAAATAAATATCTGGGATATACTATGAACCTGGTCGGAGCCAGCGTATCAGTCTGGAAGATACAGCATAATGTGCTGCATCATACTTACACGAACATTAAAGGGGCTGATGATGACATTAATCCACCTTTAATCCTACGTTTCTCGCCTAGTTCAAAAAAATTCTGGTTTCATAGATATCAACATGTATATGTATGGTTTTTTTATGGTATATCTACTTTATCCTGGGTAATCAGTACAGATTTCGTTAGAATCAGGAGATATTATAAAATGGGATTCTTCAACAAAAAGAATGAACTTTTAACAGAGATCCTCAAAATTATTATCTGGAAAAGTTTTTACTTTTTGTATGTGTTGATAATACCCCTAATAATGATTCCTATTGCACCATGGATAATTATTCTGGCTTTTATTAGCATGCACTTTGTAACAGGAATGTCTTTAAGTATTGTATTTCAAATTGCTCATGTAATGCCTGGGAATGAATTTCCTCTGCCGGATGAAAATGGATTAATTGCCAATGATTGGTTTATACACCAATTAGCAACTACCAGTAATTTTTCGCCGCGCAGTAAGTTTCTATACTGGTCTATTGGTGGTCTAAATTATCAGATAGAGCATCATCTATTCCCTAATATCAGTCATATACACTATAAAAAACTTGCACCTATTGTAGCCGCTACTGCAGAAGAACACGGATTACCATATAATTCAAAGAAGAACTTTATATCAGCTATATGGAATCATATAATAATGCTTAAACAGCTGGGTGAAATGGAACTAAATCCCGTTAGCCAGTAAGAAAAAGCCCAGGATTTTATTTACAATTTGAAATTGAATAAACGAAATGAACAATATAAGAACAAACAAAACAGGAAATCGGGGAAATGCCCGAAAAAATAGCTTCCATCAACGAGGCTATAGACAAAGCAATAATAAATCAAGGATATCATCGATCAAAGATCCAAATGTGCTTATAAAAAAGGCGATCCATGAAGAAGAAATAGTTTATACCCCTTCGAGATCTTTCAATCAGATGCCTATCCACCAGAAAATAAAAGTTAATTTGGTAAAAAAAGGATTTACAAAGCCAACACAAATACAGGATAAAACACTGGAGCATCTCATTTCGGAACGTAATCTTATCGGCGTTGCAAATACTGGAACAGGTAAAACCGCTGCATTTCTTATTCCAATAATCGAAAGATTGCTTCAAAACTCAAAACCATTTAATTCATTGGTAGTGGTTCCGACCAGGGAACTGGCACTTCAGATAAATGAAGAATTCAGAAGCCTTTCTAAAGGATTGGGATTGTATGCTGCCTGTCTTATTGGTGGAACAAATGTAAGTCGAGACATCATAAAGCTAAAAATGAGAAATCATTTAATAATAGGTACCCCCGGACGATTGTTGGACCTTTCCCAAAGGGGGGCGCTCCGGTTACAAACCATATCTGTTCTGGTTTTAGACGAATTTGATCGAATGCTTGATATGGGATTTATTAATGATATACAAAAAATAGTGCAGTCACTGCACAACCGGAAACAGACCATGTTGTTTTCAGCTACGATAGATAAAATGCAAGGATCGTTGATCAATCAAATGGTTCATAATCCAGTGGAAGTTAAAGTAAGTTCAGGTACCTCTACAAGTGATCAGGTTGAACAGGATATTATCAAAGTACCCAGAGGTATAGACAAATTTGAAATGCTGCGAAATTTAATGGATGACGAACAGTTTCAGAAGGTGCTGATATTTGCAGAAACCAAAAGAATGGTTGACAGGATCAGTAGAAGGTTAAATCAATCTGGAGTAAGGTCTGACCGTATCCATGGAGATAAAAAACAAAATTACAGGAATAAAGCCCTTGATAGTTTTAAAAGAGGGAATGTACAAGTATTGGTAGCTACGGATGTGGCAGCCAGGGGTATAGATGTATCCAATGTCACGCACGTCATAAATTACCAGCTTCCCTTGAGCTTTAACAGTTATTTGCATCGCATAGGAAGAACAGGACGTGCAGGAAGCAGAGGCAAAGCATTAACATTTGTTGATGAAACAATTCAATTATAAAAATATATTAATAACAATTTAGAATTTAAAATGAAAGAAGGAACAGTAAAGTTTTTTAATAGAGCCAAAGGATTTGGTTTTATTAAACCAACAGATTCAAGTGAAGACATTTTCGTACATGAAAGCGGTTTGATCGATGAAATTCGTGATGAAGACAAAGTAAAATTTGACACAGAACAAGGAAAGAAAGGATTAAACGCCGTCAATGTAGAATTGATTGATTAATTCATTCTTGAATTTCTTATAAGAATTTATAATAAAGGCTGCCTCATAATCGGGTAGCCTTTTTTTATATAGATTCCCAATTATTAATATATGGTGCCCATTTTTCATCTCATTGTAGGTGCGTCAGATCCTATTGGACAATTTTAACTAAATTGTAAAGAGTAAAACAGAGGTCTAAATGAAAAACCTTGATAAAATTATTGAAGTAAGAGCGAAGGAAATTCTTAAAGTTAGAAGGATTAAGTTCATTCTTGATTTTATTAATTATGTTATTGATAAATACTCTTTCCTTATTCAAAGCGTCAGAACAGAAAGAGGGCATGAGAATTCCATTGGTATGTTGAAGATAAGGGTATCAGAGACGTTTATATTAAGCCTAGGTCCCCTCAATTGAATGGCAAGTTGAAAGATCTCAAAGAACTGATCAGGAAGAGTTCTATCAGCTTTTAACATACACTGATGATGTGGATTTAAGAAATTGGAGACATGGGAGCAATTTTATAACTTCAATAAACCTCATGGAGCATTTATTGGGGAAACACCATATGAGTTATAAATATGTATAATAGTATAATTTACTTTTTGTCCGGTTTAATCTGAAGCATCATAATATTTGATTTTGATTGTTGGATGTTCTAATCAATTTATTTCAATTCAAGTAAAGCGGAGTAAACAAAGAGGTATTTAATTATTTTAAGACTTTCGTATTTAGATTGCTGAATATGCTACATTTGTTCACTATATTCATAATTAAACCTGAAAGGTGTGCAAGTTACAGTTACAAGAAAGGACGTTAAATTCAATCCCGATCCCAGCAGGGTAATTGCCCGTTTTCATTATCTCAATGAAGAAAGAAGCAAAAATATAATCCGAAAGGTATTAGACATGCCAGAAAACGAGGCAAAAATAGCACTTAACCAGGTGTTGCGGGGTTATTCAAAACGACACAGAAATATTTCAAAGATATTTGAAAATCATTTCAATAAATTATCAGTTATTATAAATGAATTAGATATTAATCCTGATGATATCGGGGAGTATATGAGAGTGTTAATTGGCTCTTATTTCACTTTGGAATATTCCATTGAATCAGCTGCTTTTTTTAATCCGTCAATTGTAGAGGATCCTGATCAAAGTGAACTTCGAACAGGTGAAAAAAGAGTAATATTGAGTTTCAGAGCCACAGGAGAAGGACATATTTCATCCATAGTATTTAGAAGCGGAGTACTTGATAAGAATAGCAACTTGATTATTGAACCTGTAGGAAAAATGTTGGATGAAGCGGGTAAAATCACAAGGTATATTTATAATAAGAAAACATTTGAAACTGAACTTCATGAATTACAGGATAACAATAAAAAAATTACTTCAAAAGTATTTTCTAAGCTGGGAGATGATTTTACCTATGGTGAACTGGAAAGAAGCGTAAGGCAAACAAGAAAGGAACATAAGCTGTCCGCATCAAAAGAGCTACAGTTTAAACAAATCATGTGGTTAGCATCTGCGCATTATGAAATTGAATTTTCATTGGATACTGCCATTTCAGAAAGGGTTATTTTTCCTGTTTCAGAAAACGAAAGAAACGGAATTGAAGATGCAAGATTTGTTAAATTTGTAGATGATGATGGCGAAGTGACTTACTTTGCAACTTATACGGCCTACGATGGTTTGACATTATTGCCAAAATTAATTGAAACCAAAGACTTTTACCATTTCATAATTAAACCCATTAACGGTGAAGTAGGCAGGAATAAAGGCCTGGCTTTGTTTCCAAGGAAAGTAAATGGAAAATATGCAATGCTCTGCAGACTGGATGGCGTCAATAATTATATCTCTTTTTCAGATGACATTAATATCTGGCATGAAGCCAAACTCATTCAGGAACCAAAATATCCCTGGGAATTTATTCAAATAGGTAACTGCGGATCACCCATCGAAACAAAAGAGGGATGGCTTGTATTAACACATGCTGTAGGGCAAATGCGGGAGTACGTATTGGGCGCCAGTTTATTTGACCTTGATAATCCTGAGAAAGAAATAGGAAGATTAAAAGTTCCCTTGATGATGCCCAATGAAGCTGAAAGAGAAGGATATGTGCCCAATGTACTATATACGTGCGGAGCAATAACTCACAATGGTATGCTAAATATCCCCTATGCCATGTCTGACTACGCCTCTACCTTTGCCTCCGTTAATTTAAGTGAACTTCTGGACGAGTTGAAAAACTCCCAATAACACCTGAATATTAATAGATATCTATTACTAAACTCAGCCTCGCAACATTTTTTCCCGGATTTTTTATGAAAAAAAAATAGTAATGTTGTAGATACCCCCTATTTTGGCCTAAACCGGTTATTTTCTCACGCCGTAAAATGTGTGAATGATGTAACTCTTATATTGAATTATGTAATGCATTATGATGGTATCTGAAGTACTTTTATTTAAGTTATTGAATGCTTGAGCGGTTGAAACTAGATCTAAACGACATTAAATGAAGATAAAAATTAAATTCCCATCCCGGTAATTATCGCGAACCAATGAGAACGAATATATTATAAGGGTTTCAATTAATTTGCAAAAGATAAACAGTTAAACACATGAAAAACTTACTTTATATTATCGCAATATTGCTCATGATCATTTGGGGTATTGTTTTTTTGGGTTTTAACCCATCTGGGACAATTCATTTAGTACTTTTATTAGCTGTAATTATCATATTCATCAGGATAGTTTTTAGTAAACAATTATCAAATAAATGATGGGTATTTTAATTGATCATAGATGAATTTATCACTTTCAAGAGGCCACAAAAAAGACCATTCACGATCAAAAAATATTGCCATTATTGTCGCGCACCCAGATGATGAAACATTATGGGCTGGGGGCACAATTCTGAGCACTCCATCATGGCAATGGTTTATTGTCTGTCTTTGTCGTGGAAATGATGAGGATCGGGCACCCAAATTTTTTAAAGCATTAAAAATCTTAAAATCCGAGGGTGTTATGGGGAATCTTGATGATGGGCCTGATCAAAAACTGTTGAAAGAAAAAGAAGTGGAACAAAATATAATGAGCTTAATACCAGAGAGGCATTTCGACCTGATAGTCTCTCATAATCCATCAGGAGAATATACCAGGCATATCAGGCATGAGGAAATAGGCAAAGCTGTTATTAAACTCTGGTATGCCAGTAAAATATCTGCAAAAGAACTGTGGACTTTTGCATATGAAGATGGCAATAGGGCATATTATCCCAGACCCGACCAGAATGCATCAATCTACAGAACACTTACTACGCGGATACGATTGATAAAATACAGCATCATAACGGATATCTATGGATTTGATAAATTTAGTTGGGAAGCAGAAACGACACCAAAGGCAGAAGCATTCTGGCAATTTACTGACCCTAATGATGCCAGAAAGTGGCTTAAAAATGGAGGTGTTTTAGCATGAAGGTATTGGTATTATTCGATTATCCTCCTTCACCCGGAGGGCTCGCTACTCAGGGAGATCTACTATACAAGGGGCTTCTTGAAATGGGTATTGATGCCCACGCTGTTCATTTTGAATCACCTCAGGAGAAGGAGTGGTACTATCGCTGGTTTGAACCTGATATTGTTGTCGGTGTTGGTTATTGGGGGCATACCCCTCATTTGGTGCTTCACCCGCAACGTTATGGCGTGCAACCAGTACCATGGTTGGTTGCAGACGGATTTATTGCCAACTACCAGGAGGTTTTGAATGCACTACCACTTATTCTGGTAACATCCAATTGGGTAAAAGAGATGTATGTCCGTGACGGGATCAATGGTGATATAATTGAAGTATTACCTGTTGGCTGCGATACAGATGCTTTTATCCCTCATAGTAGGGATAACCCAAAAATTCTGGCCGTTCGCAAAGCACTGGGTATTTCACCTGATCAGCTAATGATTCTCACTGTTGGGGGCGATGCTGCCTCAAAAGGTGCACAGGAGGTAATGGAGGCGCTGGCAATCATCGACACCAAAGCGCCGGATTGGAAATATATATGTAAAGTCTGGCCTCAGCCACGTACCAGGATTCAAAACCTTTCCGATCTGGAAATGGCTACTCGCCTTGGCATTGAAAAAAACGTGGCATATACAACTAACACCATTTCAAGAAAATTCATGCCTTATCTGGTTTCAGCATGTGATATTTACGCAGCCCCCTCCCGGCTTGAAGGTTTTGGAATGCCACAAGTAGAAGCCGGAGCATGCGAAAAACCGGTTATAGGAATTAAGGCAATGGGAATGCTGGATACACTTATACATGGCGAAACGGCCTTCCTGGCCAAGATTGCAAAGAAAATTGTTGTAAACGAAGTGACAGTTGGTGATGAATCGGGCTTTGAAGATAAACAAAGAGTGGTATTTGAAATACCCCGGATAGTGGATTACCGTGCAAGTGTGACTGATATTGCCAGGTATTTGTTGACTCTTATGAATGATGGAGCTTTGCGGGAAAAAATGGGTAAAGCAGCCAGAGAACATGTAGTAAAACATTTTGACTATCGTGTAGTTGCCAAAAGCTTTGTAAGGATAATGAAAGATAAGTTAGGGATAGAATAATTTGAAAACTAAAACTATGTACCCCGCAAACTGGCAGGAGGTAGAAGAGGCAAAGGAAGCCGCCATTGAAGTATTGCTTCATAACGCCCATGGACCATACCAGGGCCTTCCAAGGACTGCAGGCTGGGGATATCCGGAGCCATATACAAGGGATTTGATGTTTTCTATTTTTGGCATTGCAGTTACAAAAAATCCGAAGCTCAAGGAAATCATGCGAAAAGTGCTTGAAACGTTGTCAAAAAATCAGACAGAACATGGTCATATCCCTTCGCTGGTGCATGACAAAGAAGACCGGGGATCAAGTGATACCACTCCTTTATTTTTGCTGGCTACAGGTATTTTCAGAAAAATAACGGGAGAGGAAAATTTCCTCCAGGAAGCTGTTTCCAAAGCCATAACATGGATGGAGTATCAAAGCCCTTCTGACAGGCACCTCGTCGCTCAGCAACCAACAAGCGATTGGCGGGATGAGCAATGGATAATTGGGTACGGATTGTATGTGAATACTCTAGTATATGCATACCTCAGGCTTTTCGGAGAACATAATAAGGCAGATCTGATTCGCCACGATATGGGCAGATTTACAATTACCGGAGGGATAATGCACCGTCATGTTCACGAAGGTCTTGTTGTAAAATATAAGCCGTACTATGCCTTCTGGTCTTATAAAATCTATAGCAGTGAACGATTTGACCTTTTAGGGAATAGTCTTGCCATCCTGTCCGGATTAGCATCACATTCCCGGGCCGTAGAAATGGTTTCATGGATCGAGGAAACGTGCGCAAACATGAAAGAAAAAGGTGAATTGGCAGTTGACCTACCGCCAAATTTCTTCCCTTTTATAAAACCTGAAGATCCAGACTGGCATGAGCGATATTCATTATATAACCATCCCGGGGAATACCATAATGGCGGTGTTTGGCCTTTCATCTGTGGTTTTTATGTGGCAGCCCTGGTTGCAGTTAAAAGATATAGACTCGCTGAAAAAAAGCTGCTGACGTTTACCCATATCTTAAAATCTTCTAACTCTGGCAAGGTTAATTTTGGATTCAATGAATGGATAAAAGCCCAGAATGGCAAACCAATGGGGCAAGACTGGCAAACCTGGAGTGCAGCCCTTTATCTATATGCTGCAAAATGTGTGGAAGAAAGAAAAACACCTATTTTTGACGAGATGCGTGGGTATCCAGCTGAACCTAAATTGGAGGATTAGTCCAATACTTGTGACAGATCATGTCCCATGTAAGAGTGGAGTTGATTTTCTCCGGTTTAATAATTCATAATTGTTATACCTAACACATTTATTCTCAAATTTACATTTACGCGTTTTTTATAAAATGTAAGAATCATGCAAATCTTATAAAAAATTGTGTAATGGTTCAACAGATATTTGTATCTATTTTTGTAATTAATATGTCCTTTCTTACTGCAATAGGGTAATACTATGAAAAAAGTTTTGATTGCGATGGATTACGATCCTACTGCTCAAAAAATAGCAGAGCAAGGGTTCAAGTTGGCCAAGGCCATGGGTGCGGAGGTTGTATTGTTGCATGTAATTTTAGACCCGGTTTATTATACATCCAGGGAATATTCCCCGATCATGGGATTTGATGGATTCCTGGAAATGGGTCCAATGCAATTGGAGGGTATTGATGGATTAAAAAAAGCCTCTCAGATATTTCTCAACAAGTCAAAACAACACCTGGGCGATGAATCCATTCATACCCTGGTGAAAGAGGGCGATTTTGCTGAAACTATATTGAATACTGCAAAGGAAGTACATGCAGATACTATAGTGATAGGCTCCCATAGCCGGAAATGGCTGGAGAATATTGTCATGGGAAGTGTAACGGAAAAAGTTTTGCACCACACATCCATACCCCTATTCATCATTCCAACCAAAAAACATAAAAACTGAAACATACCTTCCAATTAATATAAAGGATAAAGTGCCTCCTGGGTAAATATAAAGTAACTTTCCAGAGAAAATAACTATCATTTATCTTTAAAAAACTTAGCCTTTTTCATATCTATTTAGATTGCTAAAGAATCCAGGTTTATATCTGTGAACATTCGTGACGGAGACCCTTCTTAATACCATGATCCATCTTTGTTGTTTTAATAAAGGTGATTATTTATCTACCCCAAGAGGAAGGCTCCAAATGAGAATACCTGAATCCCTTTAAAGAAAAAGGGGAATCATTGCTTGCTTATGTTATAAAATGTAATTACCGTTAAGGTCATTTTGTCTTGAGGATCCTTATAATCTGATATTTCAATCAGTATCTGGACGTCGGACGAAGTCATACAAAAGCCTAGCAGGGCAGTCAATGCAAATTTTTTCATAGCGTTGGAGCCTCCATTAGCTCTCTTTCAAAATAGACCAGCTCCTTTCGGCCGGGATCTTCCTGGATCTTGCAATAATATATCCTTTTAACATAACGCCTGATCACCAATTTCAGGGTTGGATCCATTTTTGAAGAGACAACATCACCTTCTTTATATTTGTTTTCCATTATAATTATAAAAATGGTTAGCTGAATAATTATTTTTAGAATCTGTCTGTAGTTAAAATCTTTTTATCCCCCGGATATCGAACATTTGTATTCTCTTCGGCCGTAACATATATTATGGATGGCTTATAGGACGATACCGTTTCAAGTGATGCTTTCATTTGCTTTGAAAGGAAGCCAGATGAACTATTTAACTGTCCTAAATTTTCTGTATTTCCCTGGTCAGTTTCCATCCAGACCACATAGGATACACTTGAAGTTTCCAGTCTATCGACATCCGCTAAAGCAGTTATTTCTAACTTCATGTGATAGTTCTTGTTATCCTTGTCACGTTTCACCTTTACATAACCATGTGCTCCCGGAACCACTGAGGAAGTCATAAACTCTACTTTCTGGGATTTCTGTGCACACGAAGTGACAGGAAACATCATTCCTAAAACTAAAACACCTAATAAGATACTTTTTGTCGGATTAAATAATTCTTGCGTTTTCATTTTGTTTGTATTTCAAATTTTTATAGTAAAATCGTTAAATGCTTTACCTAGCTCGTCCATATGGTGACTGAATTCTGATTTAAATATTTCCCATTTCTATTTACCTTCTGTTTTATAATCATCCAGTTTATTTTTCATATCCATTATGTTAGATTGGATTAATATTAATTAACAATTACTAAACAAAGATGGTAAAGTTCACCCTGTGAAGTGTTACACAATTATGTTATTAACTTACATGTTTCATTGGTTTCCCAGTCTGCCTTTGTGCTTTTGCTTCACTTGTTTATGAAAGGAAGGAGAAAGGCCGCTTACTTTTTTGAACTGGTTTTATATGATTAGCCTTATGTCTCTAAAATTAATTCAGACACTAAAGATAAAATCCCGACTATTAAGTGTACCTTCATTTATAATTTAATTAATATTATGAATAAAGGAATAGTAAAATTTTACAATTATTCTAGAGGTTTCGGATTCATTAAAGATGCAGATTCACCTAAAGAATACTTCGTTCATTCATCTGGATTAAAAGATAATATCAAGGAAAACGATGAGGTAACTTTTGATTTGGAAACAGGGAAAAAAGGATTAAATGCTGTAAATGTTAAACTAGCTTAGTTATTATTCTAAAAACGCTAAAAAATTCTGGGCCTTGTTTTAAGTAAGGCTTTTTTGTTTTGATCACTCAATATACTCTAAAGCGAACGGAAATATTAGCTTATACAAGCTTTTGAAACCACTATCAATCATATTAATATTTTATTGTACCCTATATTCTACTGGTCATTTATTTAGAATCCTATCATAAACCTCCAGATAAGCTTCAATCATTTTATGCCGGCTAAATTTTGATGTAGCCCATTCCCTGCAATATTTCCTGTTTATGGATTTTACGCTACCCATCATCTCAACAGCTTCATCAATTGTATCTACCAGAAACCCTGTCTTCCCATTAAAAATGATTTCAGGCATTGAACCCTTGTTAAATGCAATAACAGGGGTGCCACAAAACATGGCTTCCACCACACTCAGGCCAAAAGGTTCTTCAAAACTAATCGGATGTAAAAGTGCAAAAGCGCCACCTAAAAGCTTATTCCTTTCTTCTGGCCCTGAATTACCTGCATAAACAATATCATAATCATTGATAAATGGCTTAACCTTTAAATCAAAGTATCCCTGATCCTGAATTAAACCGGAAATGATAAGCTTTCTCTTTGATCTCTTAGCAATTTGGATGGATTCATACACCCCCTTTTCCGGATGTATCCTGCCGAAAAAAAGCAGATAATCTTCTGAACTCGAATTGAATGTAAATTCCTTAGTATTAACACCATTATAAACAGTTGCGATGTAGTCGAGTTCAGAGCTGCGATCGGAATTGCTTATAGAAACGTAATAACCCGTGCCGTTATATTTTTTATATACCGGAAGAATTTTTGGAGAAGAAAAACCATGTATCGTAGTCACCATGGGTGTTTTGATTAATCGGGAATAACTTAGGGGCAAAAAATCAAAATTATTATGAATTAAATCATACTTGTCAGCTTGTTCCATCAGACAGCTGATATGAAGGCATTCTGCTACTTTGGGATCGACTTTAGGATTTTCGGCATACGGTAGTTCGCCTGCTGACATTAATTTGACTTGTGT
>Ga0209536_100008985_pt1 | contig 14895 bp, 12 predicted proteins | sample DeeMarSeWOR28_12_FD_187461 | JGI IMG/M metagenome (GOLD analysis project Ga0209536, IMG submission 187461) | Marine sediment microbial communities from White Oak River estuary, North Carolina - WOR-2-8_12 (SPAdes) (version 2) | ecosystem: Environmental > Aquatic > Marine > Intertidal zone >...
ACTGTTTTAGAACGGGGATCATAGTGATCACTTAATTTACCCTCAACCGCTTCTACTTTTACATCGGTCAGGCCATTATGTTGCAGGAGAAACTTCGCCGTATCTACTCCCGTTGTACCACGTGCAGACGGTACATTGGAGAATTTTTTATACGTCGAAGAAACTCTCATCTGTGCCCAAACTGCCAGAATGATTGCCGGGATCAATAAGATCATCGTCGGGTCCCAAAAACCTATTGGCATTTTTAACTCCTTTCATTAACAACTATTCATTTACTACGAAAATCTAATTAAATTGTTCATCTATTTATAATTCGCAAATATCATGCCGTATTCCCGCTAAAAGGTTCATAATGATATAATTTACTAATTATCAAAAGGTTATAAAAATGATTTTAAAAATTATCAAAACCCGGTATATGCCATTCTGACATAATAAACATAAAAAATGACGAAAGAATAGGTATTTTATTCTCCAAATCTCGTTTGACTTAGGGCATATAAGGGCACAAAAGATACGAAGAATAATATATTTTAATAAGAACCTTCGTGCTTGTCGTGTTTTTCGTGTTTTAATATATTGTGGGACGCGAATAGCCCCGACTGTTAAGCTCAACAAATACAGACTTTAATTCTTCAACAATCGCAGGATAATCTTCAATGACATTATTCGATTCGGCTAGATCTGCTTTCAGATTGTAAAGCTCTTCTGCAACGACCGTCTTCATCGATACGTCTTCAATGCTTTCCAGATCAAATATCAGTTTCCAATCTCCTTTACGAACGGCAAAATAAAGATGTATATAAACATCCCGTATGGGTTTATCATTTGCCTGCCCCAATAATACCGGCGTAAAATCATAGCTATCCGGCGCTTCATTGGTTGCCAGCGAATGACCTATACTATTGGCCAGGGTTGCATACAGGTCAACCTGTCCTATTAATTCATCACTCACAGAGTTTTTGGCAACTTTGCCAGGCCATTTCACAATCAATGGGACGCGATGCCCTCCTTCGTAAATAGATCCTTTATAGCCGCGTAAATTGCCGGCCGACTGATGTCCGTTCACACCTTCTCTGGGACCATTATCACTGGTAAAAACAACGAGGGTGTTTTCTTCAACACCCAGATTCTGAAGCGTTGCCATAATTTCGCCCACACAATAATCGGCCAATGCGATCAGATCCCCACGCGGCCCGGCACCGCTTATACCCTTGATAAATTCAGCAGGAAGCCAGGGTATATGGGGCAGGGATAACGGTAAATACACAAAAAACGGCGTGTCAGTCTTAACCTGTTTTTCAATAAAATCAATCGCTTTGTTGGCAAAGATTGTATCTGCTTTTTCATGTGCCCAGTCTTGAGCAACTAAAACATCTTTATAATATAATTCCCCGGTTGTACGATTAAAATCGCCAATTACTTGCAAATCTTTCACAGGAATTAGTGGAAGCCCCAAAAGATTTTTGTTCTCTATAAACGCAAAAGGTGGATCATCACTTGTACATCCTGATGTTCCGAAATAATAATCAAATCCCTGATCAACGGGCGTAAATTTTAAGGGTGATTTAAAATAAATATTCTTTTCGCCCTGTCCTGCATTTTCATCTTTGAGGGTCCATTCCATACCGACATGCCACTTGCCAATGGCAGCCGTTTTATAACCATTATTTTTGAACAGGTTACCCAACGTCATTTCATCCCTCTCAATAATAGGCTCACCATAGCCACCCTGCAATTCAGATGTTCTCTGCGACCGCCAGCAATATTTCCCTGTTAAAATACTATATCTTGAAGGCGTACAAAATGAGGCGGGACTGTGCGCATCAGTAAAGCGCATACCGTCGGCTGCCAGTTTATCGATATTGGGTGTTTGTATTTTTGACCGGGGATTATAGCAGGTGACATCGCCATAGCCCAAATCATCTGTATAAATAATGATGACATTCGGTTTCTCATCTGTTTCTTTGATTGAATCCTGATTACCACATTGACAAAATAAGATAGGAATCAGTAATCCTAAAATCGTTGGTTTTAAAAACTGTTTCATGGCAATGCCGTCCTTTCTAGAACTCCTTTATCTAAAAATAACCATCAACCTGGTTTTCAGATACTGGGAACTTCGACTGGTGGATAAGAACGATGTGTCTCCGGCTTTTTTTAAGGGGGAATTTGATTTTCGTTAAATTACGACCAATGTACTTTTATATATAACAAGTTGTGACCTTTATTCTGATGTATAACACAAAGATGGATCAGTCTATCAAATATCCCGGTATATGGGAACTGGCGTGGTGGTTCTATTTTTAATTTGTTCCGATTGATATGAGATGAGAAAAAGTCCTAAAGTATATCCTGCCACCTGCAACAGCAGGTGTGGCATAACTTTCCTCGCCCAGTTGATTGATGGCTAATACTTCATATTTTTCTGAGGCATTTAGAACGACAACCTCTCCTTTCTTGGTTGTACAATACAATCTATTATCAACCAATACAGGAGAGCTATAAAAAGCACCTGCTGGCTTCTCATTCCATAAAACTTTACCGGTGGACAAATTAATACACGCTACATTTCCCTTATCAACACATACAAATACTAATCCTTTATACACTATTGGAGTTGGAACATAGGATGTCAATTTTGCCGGTAATTCATATGCCAGCTCCCCCTTAAATGTATTATCATGATGATCAAGGGTAAATACAACTATTTTTTTCTTGCACGTTCCAATCAACATTCCCTGGGATACAAGAGGGGAGGCAACCACCCGATGATTAAACACGGGACCGGTTTCCCACAAAATTTTGCCCGTAATCATATCAACAATGGTAAAACCGTGAGCACGACTGGCAAAAAGCAGTTGTGGTGATTGCCTGCTGGAATTATAAAGACATGGTGTTGAAACGGAGAATCTGTATGTCGTTTCCCGCTGTAAATTCCAAACAACCTTGCCAGAGTGGCGATCAACAGCTACCCATGAACTGGCAAAAGGGCTTTCTCCTTCCTGCTCCCTCGAGAATACGACCAAATCGCCATGTACAATTGGAGAACTGGCTGCTCCGTGACGTGAATATGTTCCGTCAAATTTGGTTCGCCAAATTTCCCTTCCTTGATGATCCAGCGCCATTAAAAATGTCGTTTGTTGTGAATACCAAATCCCATATAGATGATCTGCATCTACTGTAGGTGTGGGAGTCGCAAAACTGTTATCCTCATTAATTTCATACGGAAAAATATTTAAGTCTTTCTGCCATATCAGTGAACCGTCGGAGAAATTAAAAGCCAAGATATATCCGTGATTCAATTCTTCATCCGCACTGGTCACAAAAACTTTATTCTCCCAGACAACCGGTGAAGAATGACCTTTTCCGGGGAGTTTTATTTTCCAGTTATAATCTTTTTCAGTCCAGGAGACAGGAAGTGAATGAGCAAAACCTATTCCCATTCCGTTTGGACCACGAAAGCGTGTCCAGTTTATATTGGTGTTCTCAAGGTTGTGATCCCCCTTAGACATCGTAGTAAGCAATAGAAATAAAAAACCGTAGAGCAAAAAAAAAGGTGCATATATTCTCATTACACTTCATCCTTATTTATGTCGCTTGTTTAATTATCTCACCAGATCATGATGCTCGGTATTTATTATTAAAATGCGATGTATCTATAATAAAAAAAATAGAGATTAGATCAAATAATATTCTTATTACATAATATATGCGGAAGGGGGAGATTAAGTTGGAACATCATTCGGTCGCGGAAGTTTCAGATCAGTGCCATTCAGATCTAAGTAAATACAATTGTCACAGGGGGAGATGTGTTTGGAATTGCCAAGTAGCCACGCATCCGTAGTATCAGTTTACCATTGCCGATACTGATTTCTTTTTATTTTCAAATAATACGTGGTTGTATTTAACCGCTCCAAATTTCTCGATACTTCTAATTTCATTGTTTATAAGATCAATAATAAATTTAGAATGCTTATGAAAATGTATAAACATTGCAGACAGATTAACAGTTGCTTCGATTGCTTTTGGATTTTTGGAAATAACTGTTAAAAGGGCCTTCCAATAGAGCCATCCAGTTGTTCTATTTAAACCTACTTTTATACAAATTTTTGTAAATATCTTTAAATTTTTTAATAGTCTTAGTATCCCGGGTCTATATTTATCAACAGGTTTTAAATGAAGGCTGGTATACATTACTCTTTTATAATAGTTTACTGGATTATAAATGTGCTCTATAATATACTTATAATCCTTCAATACATCTAACCTGGATCTTGAAGTAATAAAGTTTAATCCACTGGTTGTTTGATCCAGTTCCGCCTTAGTATCGCTGAGTGTTGAACCGTTTTTAAACAACCTCCCTTCTCGTTCAAGACGCCTGGTTAATTGTGTTCCGGGTAAGGCATACAGCTTCCCTACCATTGACATACATATGCCTGCATCTTGGATACATTGAATCATTTTTTCTGCGGTATGGTCGTTTTCAGTATCAAAACCAATAATGAAACCTGCATTAACAACCATACCATAAGAATAGATCTTGTTTACGGCATTTACCATTGATCTGTTTATATTGATTTTCTTATTTGTCAATTTTAACACTTCATCATCCGGTGTTTCAATACCAATGAAAACAAATCTAAAGTCCAGATCCTTCATCATTTGTAATAGATTCTCATCATCTGCCAGATTAATAGAAGATTCCGTCGAAAAAAAATACGGAAATTTATTTTTTTCAGACCATTCTCTGATAACAGGCAAGACTTTTTTCACATTCTTTTTGTTTCCAATAAAATTGTCATCAACAAAATCAACATGCCCTCTATAACCGAGATCAAAGAGAGTTTGTAGCTCTTTAATGACGTGCTCCGGAGTTTTCGTTCGCGATTTCCTGCCATAAAGTTCAATAATATCGCAGAACTCACAATTAAACGGACAGCCGCGAGAATATTGTATTCCAACATGGACGTAATCTTGAAATCGTATTAAATCAAACCTTGGTACGACCGCTTTCGTCATATCTGCCATCTCTGCCGACTTGTATTCACCGCTCCCGCAACTATTTTTTAAATCTTCTATGAATAAGGGAATAGTAATCTCACCCTCACCTTGTACAAGGTAATCCGCAGACTGATATAGATGTGGTTGTGAGGACGGATCCGGGCCACCAACAACAACAGGACAACCATATCGATGTACTTTATCGATGAGAGCGATCATACTTTGTTGCTGTGGGAGCATACCTCCAATACAGACAATATCCGCCCACTCAAAATGTTCAGATACCAGAGGCTCGACATTGGCATCAACCAATTTAAGCTCCCACTGCTGTGGCAACAATGCCGCTACAGTTAAGAGACCTAAGGGTGCTGCTGGATATTTTGCTCCGGCAATTTTACATACATCAACGTAATTCCAAAAACTTAATGCAGAAAATTCTGTCTGTACGATAAGACATTTTGTTCCTTTTTCCAATAAGTTTTTCATATGTTATCCTGACTATTTTTAGCTGAGACTTTTTAAAAATAATCTACATCAACATTTATGGTTCTAATTAATGGTTTTACTATTTAGCACAAGCAAGATAAAGTAGTGTATTCTTAGGCAGTTCTTTCTTCTGAGTTCTTAAGACTCTTTGTTCTTTACATATATCAGTTTAAATCGTCCTTTTGGACTTTCACGTTGTTCAATATCAAATTTTTTAATTGATTTAATCAATGGTGTTAACTTCTGGAATCCATAGTTTCTTGAATCAAAGTTTGGTTGTTTTTTCTGCAAAAGATTTCCAACATCGCCCAGAAAGGCCCAGCCATCATCATCTGCCAAATCAGATATGGTGGATGATATCAGTTTAATCACATTAGGCGTTATCTTATCGATATCGTCTTTTTGGGAAGACTGGTGCTCAGTCAATTCCGATTCACTCCCATCAGGCTGGTATTTAAGAATTTCAATATAGATGAATTTATCACAAGCAACGATAAACGGATCTGGTGTTTTCTTCTGACCAATTCCATATACCTTCATCCCGGCTTCGCGAAGTCTTGTCGCCAGACGTGTAAAATCACTGTCACTTGAAACCAGGCAAAAGCCATTGACTTTCTCTGAATATAAAATATCCATTGCGTCAATTATCATTGCCGAATCAGTGGCATTTTTTCCTGTCGTATATCCGTATTGTTGAATTGGTGTTATCGCATTTTCAAGAAGAATGCTTTTCCACTTTGATAGATGGGGTTTTGTCCAGTCTCCATAAATTCTTTTAATTGTAGGATTTCCATACTTGGCAATTTCTTCCATGAGCTCTTTTACATAAATGGAAGGAATATTGTCACCATCTATTAATACAGCAAGTTTTATTTCCATAGAATTATCAAGCATTCTTCCAGATACTTTACACCGACAAAAATTGAAATACACAAAAAGAAATTATTAAACATTAAAAACCTTGAAATTTAATCCTAAGAGTACATTTCTATTCAATAATTTCAAGAACCCCTCTTTTGCCGCCTTTACCTGAAACAGCACTAAGAATTGTCCTTATTGCTTTCGCGTTTTGTCCATGCTTTCCAATTACTTTACCGAAATCCCCGGCATTAACACGCAACTCGTAGATACAGACTGATTCACCTTTAATCTCGGTTATTTGCACCTCATCAGGATTGTCTACAATAGGCTTTATAAGATTCTCTAAGAATTGTATTATCATAATATCCTACCTGATTAAATTATCAATGCCTGTTGGCAAATTAATTATAAACATCTTTTAAATGATTGATTATGATTATCAGTAGCGACGCCCGCCGCCATGTCCTCGTCCTCTATTCCCTCCCCCACCTCGGTTGCCGCCGTCGCGGGGACGGGCCTCATTAACATTAAGCGTTTTTCCTTTAAGATCTGTTCCATTTAATCCTTCGATTGCAGATTGTGCTTCTGTTTTTGAAGGCATTTCCACGAATCCAAATCCTCTTGATTCGTTGCTATACCTATCTTTAATGATATTAACAGATGTAACCTGCCCGAAAGATTCAAATGCTCGCTTCAAATCGTCATCGTTAACTTCAGGCGCCAAATTTCCTGCATAGATATTCACTTTGATCTCCTTTTTTGATAATACTCTAAGAGTAGAATCCTTCTCTTGTTTATCTTTTTTCTTTTTATACTACTACGGCCTGCTTTCTGGCCTCTTGTTTCTGCTTTTTACCATGCTCCTTTCTCCCTTTTTGACCATTTCATGAGCTCTTTATTATAATTCGTGCACAATTCTTATTGTTTCTATTAATATCCTAAAATCTCTCCCACATAAAGTTTAGGTAAATTCTTTCAGCAATTGGGGATTATTGCATAATGTGTTAATTGACTCTGAACTCAACCTGTTTCCTGATTCAATATCAACAAGTTTCTTTGTTGTTTCTATCTTCGAATATGAGTTCATTTTATTCATTTGACTCTTTTGATTTTCCTGATCAGTAATTTAACTCAGTACCTTCCTGATTGCTCCAAGTATTGTCTCTCCGCAGGGTTCATTAATTCGCAATCTTGGAACTCCCGATTGATATAAGTAAGCGGCTTCACCTTTTGAGGAGAGCGTTACGACTTTTAGCTGCGGATGTTCCGCTAGCAGATGGCTGCAAATCTTTGGTTCGCCGTTCACTTCGAGCGGGGTCACGATAACTACATCTACCGATGTTTCTCTGGTAGCAAACAAAAGTTTGATCGGATCGATGACTTCGCCCACCATTTTCATGTCCGGCTGGCGCTCAATGATATTTCGGATTACATCAGATATCATCTTTGGACGGCTTGCCAACATAACTCTAATTTTGTGCATATTTTATATATCTTTTAAGATGTTTGACATTGAAGATTCATGTCACCTTGCAAGACAACTTTTTCTCACTGTTTTTGGATATAAAGGAATAATTGAGTGCATTGGTCTTTTGATAAACTTCTAGTCATTCTCAGCTATCTACTATATTTTTCACTTGGATTTCGCGGAAGCTTTTAAAAATGATTCCCGGAGTTCCCTCCAACTTATTTCCAGGACGGCTTTGATTTCGTGCCAATTTCCATTTTCTGCTTTCTCAAGCTGTCTGAGTATAACCTCAGTCCTCGCTTTTTTTACCTCTATTTTTACGATATGATGACGAAGTTCTGTTTTATGTTTACCACTGGCTTTATCAGCCCTTGAGCTCAATTTATCTATCACCCGTTCCCATTGTCGCAACTGTTCTGCTCTTCGATGCAGATAGGACTCCTTATGCATAAGATTTTCCATATTATTTTTAGTTTTGACTTTTTATTCCTCGAGAAGATTTTTCTATCTTACTATTTAAAAGAATAAGTTAGACAATTTTCAAGGGAATGCTATAGACACAATGGTTCAAATATGATCGGAGGGGGTACTATTAATTATACATATCCTCAAGGATTTAGGATACAAAAGTACTAGTACTATTTGAAAAATAAAGGCCGGTCTCACTTTCTATTCAGCAGTTTTCTCTCGCGTGCATATTGTACCGCTTCCAGGCGGTTATGTAATTGTAATTTATCGAGGATATTATGGATATGATTTTTTACCGTCTGTTCTTCAATGTACAATTGATGTGCAATTTCCTTATTGGATAAGCCGTCAGCAATTTTATTGATGACCTCGACTTCGCGCGGTGTAAGTTTTACAGAACTCTCCGAAGCCCTTTCTCCGGCGAGTTCTGCTACGCGTGAGAACAAAGAAGCGGCCATGCGTGGTGAACAGAACGACTCACCCCTTTGCACAGATCGTATACTCTCCACAAGGTATTCAAACGATGCTTCTTTTAGAACATATCCGGCGGCTCCGGCTTCGATACAAGACATGATCTCATCTGTTAAGTCAGGCATTCCAAGAATTATTACCTTAACAGAGGGTAAATCTTTGTGCAGCACCTGGGTCACATCAAGTCCATCTTTATCAGGCATACCTATGTCCACCAGCGCTACATCCGGAAGTAACTCTTTGATTTGATCCAGTGCCTGACTACCACTGGAAGCCATACCTACGACCGTAATATCTTCAATTTCTGTTAGCATGGAGGCCAGGCCTTCCCGGAGCAAACGGTTATCATCGGCAATAAAGGTGCGAATAGGTTTGTTCATACTTGTTACCTTATACCAAAGCGCTACTGCATGCACTGGCTAGTACTTAAAACTGACCTAAAACAATGTAAAGTGAAGTAAATCCGTTATTTAAATAGTTTGATAATTATACTAAATATCTTGATTTTATGGAAGAAATAAAAATTAAAACATAAAATCCAGAAAAAATATATGTTTTACCGACTAGCTTCCATTCAAAATATATGATATAAAAATAAGTCCAACCTCCTTATTCAAAATCTTCGTGATTATCCCCGAACCTTAATTTTTAATATTCAGTGGTATTTTCTTGAAGTCCTCTGATCATTAATCCATTTCAAGAATCTTACTTGGTAGATAATAATCTGAAACAGGAATATAACCTTGTCTTGTTCAGTTCCTTACACCTACAGAGGAGAATGAGCATCATGAAACTTAAAAGACTTGGGATTAACCAAATCAGTCCTTTCAGAACTGTGAAGATAAGTCCCCATAACCAAATGCCTGATATCGAAGCTGTATTTGCCACCTTAAACAGTCTTTCAGAGGGAATTATTATTACAAATAAAGATGGTAAATTTATCTTTATAAATCCTGCAGTAAAAAAAATTTTGGGTATTGGATCAAGAAATATTACTCCGGATAAATGGACATCGGCATACGGTTGTTACTATCCAGATAAAATTACCCCATATCCGCCACAGAAGTTACCCCTGGCGCTGGCTATCAATGGTGAAACTGTCCAGGATGAAAGAATTTTTATCAGAAATTCGAAGAAACCTAGAGGCTTATATATCAGTCTAAATGCCAATCCGGTTAGGGATGCGCAAGGATCGATCATCGGCGGATCAGTCGTTTTTCGCGATATTAGCCAAACCATCAAATCGGAATCGTCACTCGAAGAAAGTCGGCAAAGGCTAAAGAGTCAATTTATGGGATTTCCTCAGCCCACATATGTCTGGAAAAATAGAGGAGATGATTTTACTCTTATAGATTTCAATCATGCAGCAGAGAAATTTAATCGGGGTAGCGTTGGGAAACATCTTGGAATAAATTTGAGCCAGATGTATCGTAATTCACCTGAAATACTTGCGGATTTTAGAACCTGTTTCGAAAATCGAACCACCTTAAAAAGAGAAATGACTTATTCCCTCAAAAACAATCAAGAAGTTAGGAATTGGATAATCAACTATGTTTTTCTGCCACCCGATTCAATAATGGTGCACACAGAAGACATTACTGAAATAAATAAAAATCAGCGAGAACTGTGGAAACTATCCAGTGCGGTTGAGCAAACTGCTGACAGCGTACTTTTAACAGATAACCATGGTATTATTGAATATGTAAATCCGGCATTTGAAAAAACAACCGGCTACACATCAGAGGAAGTAATTGGTAAAACGCCAGCCATTCTTAAATCAGGTAACCATGATCATACATTCTATAAATCTTTATGGGATATTATTCTGGCTGGAGATCCCTATACTAGTACAATTCTCAACAAGAAAAAAGACGGCCAATTATATTGGTGCGAACAGTCAATTACACCCATGAAAAACAGTGATGGAAAAATCACCAATTTTGTATCCGTGATAAAAGATATCAGCGAACTAAAAAAGAAACAGGAGCAGGATTTTTATTTACGCATTGCCAAGGAAGTTCAACAACGACTTTCAAAAACAGATATTTCTGTACCTGGTTTTGATATCGCAGGAGAAACTCATTCAGCCCTTGAAACAAGTGGTGACTATTTTGATTTTTTTTATACAGCTGATGGTCATGTCCTTCTGGCGGTTGGCGATGTAAGTGGTCATGGCATTGGTGCCGCCTTGATCATGTCTGAGACACGTGCCTTTTTACGTGCATTTGCAAAGATAGAATCTGATCCTGCGAAAATTTTAAAATTGCTAAATGAAGAACTGAACTCTGACCTCGATGACAAACATTATGTCACCCTAATTTTAGTGCGAATTGATCCTCATCGAAATACGCTTGATTATGCAAGTGCCGGTCACATCCCGGCCTATATATTTGACGATAGGGGTGAAGTGATTCATATTCTCAAGAGTACGGGTATACCTTTAGGCTTCATGGCTGATGAAAAATATCCTAAAGGTAAACCAATTTTACTTAACTCAGGAGACATTCTGGCTTTAATTACTGACGGTATAACTGAAGCCATAAGAAATGATGGAAATGAATTTGGTTATATTCGCATGATGAATGTCATCAACGATCACCGGAGAGATACCGCGAAACAAATTGCCAATCATCTTACTGATACCGTTTGCTCATTCACAGATCAACTACATCAGGAAGATGATATTACGTCCGTAATCTGCAAAGTAAATTAAATATGATTATACTCAATTGTATACTGTTATCTCAAGAAGAAATTCATTATAAAACATTGCGGTTATGAATAGTTTAATAAAAGATCATCAGAGTTATCAAAATATATATAATTGTCAGTAAGGAATATGTAAATAAATTTTGAAACAGTTTTTTTTTACAATACTTTATCCATCCCAATCTGACTTAATTCTATTATTTTTAATACAAAACTATGCCTTATGTGCATTTTACAATCTCAGATGCGATCCCTGTGAAAGATCTGAAATCACTTCAAATACTTATTACGATTGGCTTCTTGATCACCTGTATTTCCCTTTTAAAATATCATCCTGTACATCCTGTTATCCTGTCAATTAATAATATGTTTTCATAATTACGAAACCGTGTACAAATCTGAAAATTCGCATCCTCAACAGCGGATAAAACCGACAAGGCTGTGGCCAGGTAAACCTGACCACAGCCTCCGCTGTTTTTGTTTCAAATAAATAAGCTAACCAGTTAAAATCGCCACACTCAGAGGCACCTACTTCCTATTCGGGATTCTTGATGTCAAATACGACCTTATGCAATTGCCCCGGAGTAAATTCAAATTTCCCCATATCGGCATACTCTTCATTCACCGGCAGGCCCTCATCACGACCGATGTCGAACGTTTCGTGTCCTGTAAAGGCCGCATAGACCGTAGCGGTAATATCCATTTCGCCTACCTTTTTACTATTGATGAAGAATTCGACGGTAGAGGGGCCATTCAGCCGGGGCTCTTTCATGGTATGTTTTAATGTGATCTTAATATCACCATACGGTATTTTTACATCACCGTCAAAATCATGCCAGTACAGGCCCAGCGTGGAATAGCTGTAACGCAGTTTCCCATCTTTGATAAAAAGCGCCTGGCCGCCGAGATGTTCACCCACGGCATAAATGACACCCTGGGTATTCTCATCGGCAGTGATGTAGGCATTTATTTCATAATTGGTTGATTTTATTTCCGGTCCGGCCAGCTCTGGCACCCTGTATACATTGGGTGTCAGTTCCCAGTGCCGTTTGGCCGCCCGTTGCGGATTGGATTCCGGCTGCAGCAATCGGCCTAAGGAACCGCCGATGGGATATACATCGTATTTCTCCGCTTCTTCCCAGAATATTTTTTCCAGCTCTTTGACTTTTTCCGGGTACTGATCGGCCACATTCACCTGCTGGATGGGATCTTCATTGATGTTGTACAACTCCCAGGTTACATTCAGCGGGTCAAAATTGGCCATGGCTGCGGGATCTACAGACCAGGGAATACGATAAGGTTTTCCGCTGATGGTCCAGCCATCATGATACAAGCCTACAAATCCGGTCATTTCAAAATACTGGGTGGGATGATTCGTTTTTACATCCGGATCGTTCCAGGCATATGTCAGCGATTTACCCGGATAAGGTTTTCTTTTCTGGCCGTTCACAAAGTCGGGTGCCGTAACACCGGTAACCTCCAGAATGGTCGGCACCAGATCGGTTACATTCTGAAATTGTCTGCGCCATTCACCTCTGGCCTTGATTGCCTTGGGGTATCTTACGGCCGTAGCGGACATGGTTCCGCCGAAATGAGACGCCATCTGCTTGGTCCACTGGAAGGGGGTAGATGAGGCATACGCCCAGGCCACGGAATAATGGTTGGCCAGGTGCGATCCGCCCCAGGCATCCAATCCTCCGTACTCTTCAAGTTTTTCCAGCTGCTGTTCCATGGTCAGCGGTGGGAAGCCGTTCTGAAACAACAGCTCGGAGAATGTTCCGGTCGGTGTACCCTCTGCCGTACAGCCATTATCGGCGGTCAGATAAATAACCAGGGTATTGTCTAACTCGCCCAATTCCTCAATGTGGCCTATGACCCGTCCGACATGATAATCGACATGTTCCATGAAAGAGGCATTGATTTCCATTTGGCGTGCCAGATATGCTTTTCCCTCCTCACTGAAGGAATCCCATTTGGGAATAACCTCCGGCCAGTCGACCATTTTAGCATCCTCCGGCACCAGACCCAGTTTTTTCTGGCGTTCCAATAATTGCGCCCTGTAGACATGCCATCCTTCATTAAACTGACCTTTGTATTTATCACGCCATTCTTTGGGAACCTGGATGGGTGCATGCACCGCACCGGGCGTATAATACATGAAGAAAGGGACATCCCTCAGGCCTTTCCAGTTGTCCAGCCATTTAATCGCCTGATCGGCCATGCCATGGGAAAGATGGAAGGTTGATCCATCGGCATTGGTTTTCGGCGTTTCAATGGCGGTGGTATTTTCATATAATAAGGGATGAAACTGGTTGGTCTCACCGCCCAGGAAGCCCCAGAAATACTCAAAACCCCAAATACCTGTCGGCCAGCTTTCAAAAGGACCGGCCAGTGAGGCCTCTTCCATGGGGGTATTATGCCATTTTCCGAATGCAGCGGTAGCGTATCCATTGTCGGTCAAAATTTTTGCAATGGATGGTGTGCTGTAATCCATTTGTGAGTTATATCCCGGATACCCGGTGGCAAATTCGGAGATAATTCCGGTTCCGATCTGGTGAATATTGTAACCGGTCAAGAGCGAGCCGCGGGTCGGAGAACACACGGCGGACACAGACATGTGTGTGTAGCGGATTCCTTCTTCGGCGATGCGGTCGAAAGTAGGCGTATGCATGACGCCCCCATAGGATGTAGCATTCGAATAATGCTACAGTTATTTGCTCAATTCATTATCAATTCTGCTGATTATTTCCACTTCCAGCTCTCCGGATAATTGTACATACTCCTGCAAGGTGTCTTTCTCAATCATTTTCAAATTATATCTGAGCCGCTCAATAACAGATTGACAGTCAGCATAATCTTCACACAACGTTCGAAATGAGTCGCTTTCTTCATATAGTTCATTTATTTCCTGAATTTTTCCCGGAAATTTTTCGTGTATCTTTTCGATAGTAATATTTTTAGTTGTCATATAATGGTTTTATGATTAGCTTAATTATTTAATTCTAATATACTCTTAATCAATAGGTTGTGCGATGCAGCTTTTCTCACAGATATAAAATATATTGGAATTGTATCTGCCACCAGTAACAAAACAGATGTTACCGTAACATACGTATCAAGATCAGCGGAATTTATTTACATCATTGAAATGACCATATAAAATTAGATTGCAGGGAATGCGTTGGGAACAGTGTCTCTACATACCAAAGCAGAAGAAATTCGATCGAATCTTTCTCATATCCTTTCCAGCAAAGAATTTTCCAATAAAGAAAAAAATTGCACCCTCTTAAAGTTTCTTGTTGAGGAAACCTTAGCCGGACGGGCAGATCAATTAAAGCAATATACAATTGGTACCGGCATTCTGAATCGTCCACCGGATTTTAATCCCGATCTGGATCCGATCGTGCGCATCCTTGCCGGCCGGTTGC
>Ga0209536_100008986_pt1 | contig 14894 bp, 11 predicted proteins | sample DeeMarSeWOR28_12_FD_187461 | JGI IMG/M metagenome (GOLD analysis project Ga0209536, IMG submission 187461) | Marine sediment microbial communities from White Oak River estuary, North Carolina - WOR-2-8_12 (SPAdes) (version 2) | ecosystem: Environmental > Aquatic > Marine > Intertidal zone >...
GTCTCTACCCGGGCCTGTTCGATCTGCTGCGCGAGCTCGTTCCTCAGCTTTTCCGCATCCAGATTGGCCGCCTGCAGACGGTCCGCGGAGTCTGCTCCCGTCTGCTCGGCCTGCTGCAGCTTGCCCTCCGCCTCCGTTATCTGCTGCTGAAGCGCATCGCGGGCCGAGCGCAGTTGCACAACTTCTTCCTGCGTGCTCGCCAGCTGCGCCTGCATGGCCTGATTTTCCGACCGCAGTCCTTCGGCCTCTGCTTGCGCCTGCTCGGCCTGCTGCCGGAGTTCGCCCCGCACGGATCGCAGTTCCAGGACTTCCTCGCTGATCTTATCGAGCTGCGCCTTTACCGCCTGATTTTCCGACGCTAATCGGGCGGCCTCGGCCTGAGCCTGTTCGAGCTCGCGGCGCAGCTCACGGGTGGCGTCCGCGGCGCCCGTGGCAGCCGGACTCGTCGCGTCCGGTGTCGTGGTGAGGCCCTGCGTCCCTTGCGGTTGTTCCTGGGCACTCGAGGTTGCCGCAATCAGGGCGGAGAAGAGCAGCACAAACAGCAGGCGTCCGAACGGTCGACAGACCTGCACACGGCGATGACATCGGAAATTTGCGCACATATCGTGGGGTTCCTCGGTGGCGTATTTGATTTTGGTGTTATTGAGCACGGCATCGCGCGGCCGCCACCAACAAGTTTGGTACACGAAATAGCAGAACGCCAGACCATGGCCGCGCACGTACTCGGATCATTGCGCCTGGCCCGGACCTGAAAGCGGGTGGCTCGGCCACGCAAACCGAACGAAGTCGGGCCGTTGCGGCGGGCGCGACCACCCCGCCCCGGCGCAAGGACCATCGCGAGTCATGCCGGAGACAGACGGGTATCCCGCCTCGCGTCCGGAGGGGACGAGTGAGGGGCAGGCCCGGGTTGAGGGGGTTCATCTGGACACATGGCGCGCGGGCCAGAGTTCGCAGTGTCCAGGCAAGCGTGCGCAAAACGCACCCGGCAACGGGACCGACAGGCTCCTGGGGCGCTCCTGTTCCCGGCGCATCCGCAGCATGATCGGACCGCGCGCGCACCGCACCTGCCGGCCTGCGGCCGCCGCGTTCAGAGGCTCGACCCGATCGCAGTATCCGCTGCGCCGGCCGGAGCTGACTTGCTTCGTCGAACGCGGCTATTCGTGCGCAATCGGCTTGTCGGTGAACAGATAGTCTTTCAGCTCTTTATCGAAGGCCGGGTCTTTTCGTCGAATCCACTCGAGCACCATGGAGGCATGCTCTTTCTCCTCGTCCCTGTTGTGCGCGAGAATCGCCTTCAAGGCCGCATCTTTACAGGCATCGACCCGCTGGTTATACCAGTCAACGGCCTCCAGTTCCTCCATGAGCGAGACAATTGCACGATGCATATCCCGTGTCTCATCCGCAAGCTCGTCTATGGGTTCGTGATAACCTTCATTTGCCATAACAGTCTCCTGCACACTGGTCTATTGTTGCCTCCGGCACCCCGGAGGGGTCCGCATAACAGACTTGAAGATCCCTGATGCCGGCCCCGAAGAAGGCTGGCTGGCGGTAGGTTAACAAAGGCACGGTCCGCAGGACAGTGAGCCTGAGTCGCCACCTGCTCCTTTTCTCGGGACCGGATCAGCCACTGACAGTCCCGTCAGGACGTGCGCTTGTCTGCACGGTGCTTCGCCGCGATAAACACCCTGTGAGGCACGTAGAGCAGATCTGCGATCTTGCGTATCAGGTGTTCTTCATGCCTGTGCAGAACCTCGTCGGAATAGGCAATGCGCCACAGCATCTCCACCAGGTGCGCCTTGTGTTCCGCGGAGTAAGCCTGGTTGATGAGCGATGTAAACTGGTGGTAATCCGTCGCATCGGCGCGCTCGGTTTCCGCACAGCGTATCAGCTCCTGGCTCTCCTCCGCAGTCAGACCGAAGTGCTCCTGGATCGTCTCTGCCACCGCCGCGGCCTCCTCGGGACTTACCTCGTGATCGGCGCGGCTGATCTCGAGTAACAGCGCCGCCGCGGCAAGCCGCAAGGCATGCTCCGATACGTCTGTGCCGGCGGCAGGCAGCGCCAGATACCTGTCAAAAAATGTCCGGATGCGCGAGAGCATGTTGCGTCTGCAGGTTGATGAACTGGAATTGTATGCCGGCGGCGGCCCGTCGCGCTGCAAGCGGCGGCTGCACGCTGCGATCTGCGCAGCTGCGCCTTCGTTCTGCCAGACTGTGAGGGACGAAATCAGACACTCGGAATTCCACTTCTGGCCGCCAGGCTTCCCAGCGCCGATATCAGGCCGCGTCGATAACTGTCGGCGCCAGACGTCCGTGTCCGACGCGCTTTCCCCGCTAATCGCCCTGTCACGGCGCATCTGTCGATGCCGGCAGCGAGCCGGAATGGTTTCCGGGTGGCGCCGTTCAGGAAGCCGATGGCTGGCGGCTGACCGACGCAGACGCCTCTTCCTCTCTGGCCCCCGTATCCTCGTGCAGCCAGGCCACGAACAGCTTGAACCCGAGCACCAGAACGACCGCACCGGTAAACAGGCCGATGATGCCAGAGGTAATAAATCCCCCAATGGCACCGACGAATATGACAACCATGGGTATGTTGACGCCACGGCCGAGCAGGACAGGCTTGAGCAGGTTATCGAGCAGGGTGACCAGGATGCTCCAGATCAGGAAGATCACGGCGGGCAGCGGGTCGGCGGTGTACATCACATAGATGGCCGCCGGAATCGTGACCAGACCGACGCCGAGTTGAATCGTGCTGAATAGCAGACACAGCAGTGCCCAGAACCCCGCCCCCGGCAGGCCCACCATGAGGAACCCCAGCCCGGCCGCGACCGCCTGGATAAAGGCCACACCGAGAATTCCGCGCGCTACGCTGCGCACGGTCTCTTCCGCGAGATTCGCGAATTCCTGACCCCGTTTCCCGGCCAGCCGGGTGGCGATGGCCAGGGCGTAGCGCTCGCCGCTGGCAGAATGGGCAAGAAACAGGCCGGCGATGATGATCGCCGCCACAAACTGCAGGATACCGAAACCGACCCCGGCCGCCGCCGAAAGCAGCCAGGTACCGGCCGCCCGGAGATGGGGAGCAATCTGTTCCAGGGCCGCCTGAAGATTGGTGGAAGCCAGTTGCCAGAAAGCGGCCAGCGACTTGCCGATAACCGGCCAGCCGGCAACCACTTCGGGTGGAGGTGGAATACTCAGGGTGCCAGCCGTCAATTGTTGTGACAGCGCGGTTACACTCTCCACCAGGGTATCGGACAGCATGACCGTGGGCACCACCAGAATGGTCAGCAGCAGCAGGGTCGCGAGTATCGCCGCCAGATTTGCGCGCCCACCCAGTCGGGTCTCCAGCCAGCGGTAGCCGGGAACGCTGGCCACCGCGATGATCATGCCCCAGACGATGGCAATGAAAAACGGCTGGATGATCCGGAAACACCAGGCCACCAGCAAAACCAGCACGCCGATGCGAACGGTTGCCTCCATGGCTCTTCTCAAGAACCGCTCGTCGTCCAGCGACGGATTGGAATTGCTCATGCTGCGATGCTTCCCGTCAGGGTTGCCGTGTCGCGGATTCTATCAGAGCGAATCCGGGCGCGCATGCGGACGCGCCAGGACGGGGCGCGGCAGCCGCGTGCAACGCAAGTCGCAGCGGTGTCCCGCCCGCCGGCTGACGGGCAGGCTGCCTGCGTCGGTTCCGGTCCGGCCCGGCCTCGCTCGGGGTCAGGCATATCCGCCGGGGCCCGCTGGTTGCAACACAAGCCTGATCGCTCAGCGCAGGCCGGGTAAACGCCGCTGCAAATGCAGGATTCAGGGCGCGCTTTTCCGTCTCTCCGGCGTCATCAATTTTAACCCTGGCGCCGAGAGCTTCTCAAAACAGGGTGTCATTGATCCACAGGTGACACAGGACGCTGGCGACATAACCGAGCGCAATGACCGGCGTCCACTTGAGGTGACCGAAAAACGTATATTGGCCCCGCGCCTGCCCCATCAGCGCCACACCGGCCGCCGAACCGATCGAGAGCAGGCTGCCACCAACCCCGGCGGTCAGCGTCACCAGCAGCCACTGCCCGACCGGCATATCGGGGTTCATGCTCAATACCGCGAACATGACCGGGATATTGTCGACAATCGCCGAGATCACTCCGACCGCGACGTTGGCGGCCGTGGCACCCCAGCCGGTATACATGAGCTCGGATGCCAGACTGAGGTAACCGATAAACCCAAGCCCGCCGACACACAGGACCACGCCATAGAAGAACAGCAGGGTGTCCCACTCGGCGCGGGCTACGCGGCTGAAAACGTCGAAGGGCACGACGTCCCCCATCTGTCCATCGTGTTCGATGTTATCCGGGCGGTGACGGTCGCGGCGGGCTGTCTTCTTCAAGAAGAAACCGAACAGCTGCAGGTAACCCAGCCCGGTCAGCATGCCCAGCACAGGCGGAAGCTGCAGGAAGTTGTGGAAGCTGACGGCCGTGATGATGGTGGCCAGGAACAAGCCGATAATGCGGCGCGCTCCGCGCTGCATCATTACCGTTTCGCCACCCGTTGCAGGCTTGAGGTCCGGGACCGCGAAATGCATGAACAGAGCCGGCACCACAAAGTTGACCAGCGAGGGAATAAACAGCGCGAAGAAGGTCGAGAACTCCACCATACCCTTTTGCCAGACCATGAGCGTGGTGATGTCGCCAAAAGGACTGAAGGCACCGCCGGCGTTTGCGCCGACGACGATATTGATGCAGGTCAGACTGACAAAACGGCGGTTGGTGCCCCCCACGGCGAGTACCACGGCACACATCAGCAGCGCGGTCGTCAGGTTATCCGCCACCGGTGAGATGAAGAACGCCAGGAATCCGGTCATCCAGAACAGTTTGCGGAAACCGAAGCCCTTGCCGATCAGCCAGGCGCGCAGGGCATCGAACACCAGCCGTTCCTCCATGGCGTTGATATAGGTCATCGCCACCAGCAGGAACAGCATTAACTCGGCATACTCCAGCAGGTTCTGGCGTACCGCGTGCTCAGCCACACCCGTGATCCCGTCGGCCGCATAGACCCAGCCGATTGCAGCCCAGATGAGACCTGCAGCAATGATCACCGGCTTGGATTTGCGCAGGTGCGTGAATTCCTCGGCCATTACCAGCAGGTAGGCCAGCAGGAACACGACGATCGCGAACAGCCCCACACCATGCGCTGTCAGGTCCAGCCTGTCGGCCGCCTCACTGCTGGCCAGGGCCGCGCGCGGCAGCAGCGCAGTCGCGAGCAGAGGGCTAAGCCTCATGAGAGCGCTGTCATTCTGCATCGCGACGTACTTCAGAAGAGGATCGACATCATCACCATCATCATGGTGAGGAACAACACGGTCATGACACCACCGGCGCGCAGAAAATCAGCCACCCGGTAACCGGCCGGCCCCATGATCAGGGCGTTGACCTGGTGGGTCGGAATCAGGAAGGAATTTGAGGTGGCGATGGCAACCGTCAGCGCGAACACCGCCGGGTTTGCGCCCGCACCGACAGCGATGTTCACCGCCAGCGGCACGAGCAGCACGGTCGCCCCGACGTTGGACATCACCAGCGTGAAGAACGTAGCCAGCACCGCGACTGCCGTCTGAATAACCCAGATCGGCATGTGACCCACGACCGAAAGGGTCTGGTCGGCGATCCACTTGGCGGTACCGGAGGTTTCCACCGCCAGCCCCAGGGGAATCAATGAGGCCAGCAGGAACACCGTCTTCCAGCTGACCGCCTCGTAGGCCTCTTCGATGCTGAGCACCCCGGAAAGCACCATGCCCATCGCCCCCGTCATCAGGGCGACCGACAGGCGGATGTCAGTGAACAGGACCATGGAAAGCGCCACGGTGAAGAACAGCAGCGCCCAGCCCAGCTTGTGCGGCCGCAGCTCTTCGTGAGGATACTCGGTGGTTACCACCACGAAGTTGCGATCCTTCTCCAGTCGCGCCAGCGCATCCCAGGTGGTGTGCACCACCAGGGTGTCGCCTGCCTGCAGCGGCAGGTCGCGGATCCCGTCCCCCTCACGCAGGGTCTCGCCGTTGCGATGCAGGGCAATCATGGCAATCCCATAGGTCTTGCGCATCCACACATCGCGGGCACTGTTACCGATCAGTTTGGAACCGGGGGGAATCACCACCTCACCGATGCCGGCCTTGGTGGACGCCAGGATCTCGATGAAGGTCTTAATGTCTTTGCGCTGCTGGAGCTTGTAGCGCTCGACGAAGGCGTTGAGATTCTTGGGCGCGGCCAGAATACCCAGCACGGTGCCCGCCTCGATGCCGACGTCACGCGCCAGGCTGCCGGGCCCGATGCGCAAGTCGTCGCTGCCGCGCAAGGCGGCGATGACACGCAACCGCCCCTCGTGCTCCACATCATCGAGTTGCTTGCCCACCAGCGGGCTGTCCGGTGGTACCACCACCTCGAACAGGTCATAGTTCAGGCCGTAGACATCGCGAAAGTAGCGCATGGTATTGCCCGCCGTGGAACCGTCCTCCTTGGCGGCGGCAGGCAATACCAGGCGCCCCGCCAGGACAAAATAGATAATGCCGGTAGCCACCAGCACCAGGCCGATAGGCGTGACCGAAAACAGCGACCAGGTTGCCATTTGCTCGCCTGCCGGCAACGCCTTGTTCGAGGTGAGGATCAGATCGTTAAGCAGGATGAGCGGGCTGGAACCCACCATGGTCACCGTACCGCCGAGGATGGCGCAGAACCCCATGGGCATCAGCAGGCGCGACATGGGTAAGCCGGACCGTGCGGAGATACGCGAAACCACTGGCAGGAACAAAGCGGCAGCTCCGACGTTTTGCATGAAGCTGGAAATGATACCCACGGCGCCGGAGATAATGGGAATAATCCGCCCCTCGCTGGTACCGCCAATCTTCAGGATAAAACCTGCCACCTTGCTCATGATGCCGGTCTTGTCCAGACTGGCGCCGATTATCATCACGGCGATGATGGAGATCACCGCGTTGGACGAGAAACCGTCGAACAGATGTCGGGTATCCACGAGACCCTGCTCCAGTCCCATGAGGGGCGCCAGCAGTGAGGTCAGTCCGAGCAGGACCATGATCGTGGCGGCCGCCACGTCCACCCCCACCACTTCGAAGGCAAACAGGTAGATGGTCAGCAGCAACACGGCGCTCACCCAGGCGACTTCAATCGTCGGCACAATCCTGGCCAGTGAAAGCGCGGCCAGCGCGAACACCACTGCCGCAATCCATTGTTTGTGATTCAGTCCCCTTGACTGGGGAACCACACTCTCTTCATCAGCTAAGGTAACCAAGGTTTCTACTCCTCACATGTCTTTCGAACAATGCAGTGTCTGCTCGCCACACAGGGGCGCATGGCATTCATGCAGGATGCGTTTCCCGCATCCTGCACAGATTGAGTCGTGGCTCCGAAGACGCGGTGTCTCGACGAGCCGAACAAGGCCGCCACAATGGCCGGGGTCATATCGGCACAAAACCGTATGGCGGTGGCATACCGGCAAAAGGGTGACAATTACCACACCCTGCGGCCGCACGAGAAGTGCGCCGGTTAAACCAGTCAGCAGATCCGCGAGAAAATCCCGTCGATCAACCGCGGGAAACCCGTTGAGACACAACACCAGCCAGCCGCACCCCGTGGGGGTGTCATGCAACTCATGGTTGGCCCCTCACAAAGCGCAGGCGGCCGCCAGCCGTTCCTTCGGTCTATCCTCGATCAGTACCAGGGGCACGGCGAGGTGACGTTTGCCGCGGGCGAGTGCGAGTTTCTCAACCAGTTCCCTCGCGGCCGCGTCGTCCGGCGATGCCACAAGATAAAGCAGGGAGAGCTGTCTTTCCATGTGCGCCAGAATCGCGTTCGCCGGGTTACCGGACAGCACCACGCGCCGGCAGACCACCCCTTCGCGCTGGACCTGCCTCGCCAGTGCAGCGACATCGCCGGCGTTAACCGGCCCGTGCAGCAACAGGTCCAGCTGGGCGCCCTGTCGATGGCAGGCCTGCAACGCGAAGTCGAATGCACCGTCTGCGTTGCACCCGTCGCTGATCAGCGCAACGCGTCTGGCAGACGGTCGACGCGCGACAGCAGGCTGTACCGACGGCAATGGCTTTTCTGCCCGACGACCGCTGTTGAGGGTCTGCCACTTCTGGTGCGTCGTCAGGAACTCCCCGGCATCCTGGTAGGCAAGTCCGGTGAGCATGCGCTTCAACGCGTCGCTTAACTTCTTCATGATGCCAACTCCGATTTACGCCACAGAATGAGCCTCTGTCATATTAACCTGAGCAATTCGCGTACCATATTTATCCTATTGTTTTATAAGTTGTTTCTGAGCGCGATTCACGGGCCCTCTGTTGCACAGTGCAACACCCGATTGGCCCGCCCTGAGCCATCGCCGGTAAATAAGGCCTTTGTCGCGGAAATGTTACGGTGTTACTCTTTGCAACATATGTTTGCACTTTGAAACGGCGGTGCACCCTGAATGTCCAGCTTGCGTGGAAAGATCACACTGGCTTATTCGAGCCTGGCGTTCATCGTGCTGATTCTATGCGGGATCGCCGTGTCCGACCTGCTGTTTCTCGAAACACAGGTGCACCAGGGGGTCGCGGTATCGGATCTGAAGGATGCCGTGCTGGAAATGCGGCGCCAGGAGAAAAACCTCTTTCTCTATGCCGACTCGGGCGCCCTGTCCGAGGCCGATGATCACGCGGCCAAGGCCCTGAAGATTCTGGGCACCGAACAGACCGCCTTGAGTGAAGTCTCGCAGGCGACCCAACTCGAAACCCTTGACCAGGCGCTGCGCGGCTACCGGGACTTACTGAAAGGCTGGCACAGTGACCCGGACAGCCGGTCGGTGACGGAGTCCCTGATTCGGGAAAAGGGACAAGGCATCTCATCGGCAGTCGACGGCTTTGCACGCCTCGAACGAAAGGCGCTGGCCGCCGCCGTGCGCAAGGCCCGAGGCTGGCTGCTGCTGTCGATTCTTGCGATCGGCGTGCTGGTCTACCTGGTGGGCCGACTGCTCGCGCGCGCCGTAACGGCGCCGTTGCGCCATCTGGAATCGCATCTGATGCCGATCGCCGAGGGACGCTTCGACCACCTGGAGGCCGGCACGCGAGACCGGGAATTCGTCGCCTTTGCCGACGCCTTCAATCGCATGCTCAAGGAACTGGACGCCCGCCGGCGCCGCCTGCTGCAATCGGAAAAGCTGGCCTCGCTGGGAACGCTGGCGGCCGGTGTCGCCCATGAGCTCAATAACCCGCTGTCGAACATCTCGTCCTCCTGCCAGCTGCTGCAGGAAGAGCTGGGGTCCGCGGACAGCGCACAGCTGCAAACCTGGCTGCAGCAGATCGACAGTGAGACCGAACGGGCCCGGCGCATCGTGCTGGCGCTGCTGGAATACGGGCGCCAGCGCGAGCTGGACCTGAAACCCGTGCATGTCGCAGAGGTCCTCGCCAACGCCCGCATGCTGTTTGGCAGCACCCTGCGCGGTCATGCAGCCAGACTGCACACCGAGGTGCCAGGGGACCTTATGGTGACCGGCGACTCCCAGCGGCTGCACCAGGTGTTTATCAACCTGGTACGCAATGCGCTCGATGCCGGCGGAGACGGCGTGCATATCCGGATTACCGCGGCATACTGTGCCAACCCGGGGCAACCGCTGCCCGATGGCGCGGAAGTGCTGGGCGACCCGGACTGCCGGGTATCGGAAGGCAGACGCTTCGCGGAGATTACCGTCGAAGACGACGGCCCCGGTATCGCCCCCGAGGTATTGCGGCATATCTTCGACCCGTTCTTCACGACCCGGGAACCCGGGCGCGGAATGGGGCTTGGTCTTTACATTATTCAGGAAATCATCAAAGAGCATGCCGGCTGTATTGCAGTGACATCCACGCCGGGCAAAGGCACCCGCATCACGCTGCGGCTTCCCAGCGGAGACACCGACACATGAGTGCGCCGACCACACCAACGGGCAGTTTGCTGATCGTCGATGACGAAGCGGTCGCGGTGGAAAACCTGGCGCACGCCTTCCGCAAACTCGGCTATAGAGTCACCACCCGCACCACCGGCCCGGGCGGCATCGAGGCGCTGGAGGGCGGGCACTTCGATGTCGTGCTGACCGACCTGCGCATGGAACGCGCCGACGGCATGGCCATTCTGCAACGCGCGCTGCAACTCGATGCTGATACAGCGGTGATCATTATCACCGGCTATGCAACCCTGGATTCGGCCGTGCAAACCACCAAGGCGGGCGCCTACTACTACATCGCCAAGCCATTTCGCCTGGATGAGGTGCGCAAGATTGTGGCCAACGCCATGGAGCAGGTGCGGCTCAAGCGTGAAAACCGGGAGTTGCGCGAACAGATGGCCGAAGGCCACAGCGGCCTGCGCATCATCACTCAGGATGCCGTCATGCACCGTTTACTGGCGACCGCCCGGCAGATCGCACCCACCGACTGTAACGCGCTGATCACCGGTGAGACCGGCACGGGTAAGGAATTGCTGGCGCGCTATATCCACGCGCATAGCGAACGTGCCAGCGCGCCCTTCGTCGCAGTCAACTGTGGTGCTCTCCAGGAAGAGCTGCTGGCCAACGAACTGTTCGGTCACGAGAAAGGCGCGTACACGGGTGCCGGCGAGGCACGCGCCGGCCTGATTGAATCCGCCGATGGGGGCACGCTGTTTCTCGATGAAATCGGCGAAATGTCGCTGGCGATGCAGATCAAGTTGCTGCGGGTGATCCAGGAACGCGAGGTTCAGCGACTGGGCAGCACACAGCCCGCGGCGGTCGATGTGCGTTTCGTCGCTGCAACCAACCGCGATCTGCGTGACGAGGTGGCCTCCGGTCGTTTTCGTCATGATCTCTACTTCCGGCTGGACGTAGTCACGCTGCATTTGCCCCCGCTCGCCGAACGGCGCGACGATGTGCCCTTGCTGGCGTACTATTTTCTGAAACGCATTGCCCGGCGCATGGACCGGCCGGTGGACGATATTACGCCGGAAGCGATGGCGCTGCTCGGCGACTATGACTATCCGGGCAACGTACGCGAGCTGGAAAACCTGATCGAACGGGGTGTGGCGCTGGCCAGCGGCACGGAGCTTACGCCCACCCAGTTGCCGCCGGCGCTCGCCGAGCGGGCCGTGCAGGTGGTGCGCCGCGAAGGCGAGCGGCTTCCCACCCTGGAGGAACGCGAAGTCGAGTACATACACTGGGTATTAAGGCATACGGGCGGCAATCGCACCCGGGCCGCTGACATCCTGGGCATCGACCGGGTATCGCTCTGGCGCAAGCTGAAAGCCATGGCGGACATTGACTGAGGCGGCGTTCCGGCTTGTTGAACGGCGGCGCGCCCGATGCCGGGCCTGTATCCACCCCCACCGGACTGACCTGCCCCATGACCCGGGGCACGGACTCAAGGTCAACGATCAGGCGAGACGCAGCTGGGCGAGCGATGCGCGCGCTTCACCGCCACTGATCTCGGGGACAATGGCGAGCTCGAGCGTCGTCACCCCGTCGAGATCCACCCTGTAGTCTTCGAGTTCGCGGTTAACACCTGGCGGGCTGAAGTTATACTGCTGACGCACGATCTCCCGGTAGGACGCACCACCATCCGCCGACCAGCGCAGCACGAATTCCTGCGTGCGCGCCCGCTCGTCTTCCTGAAAAACCAAACGTATACGCTTGATTCTCTGAGGCTTGTCAAACAGAAAGCGGATCCCCTGCTTCCCGGATTGTTGCGCGCGCCAGCCCGATCCCGTGCCGGCGATCAATGCCGACTCGAGCGGATAGGCGGCATCCTCGGACGTGAGTTCCACCTCTGCCAGCTTTTCCAGGTCAAGCCAGTGCCCCTCATCGGTCGGCGTGGCCGCTTGCGTCCCCTCGTCAATTATCCGCTTGCGCATAGGTGTGCCTCGTACCGTCGTCTGTCCCGTATGACATTACAGCCTAACATGTCTGGGGCCGGGCCGTAACGAGCCAAGACAAGCTCTGAGGTATCAGGGGCAAGATAGCGCCTGCTTTGTCAATCGATGCGGACGGATAGGATGGCCACGGAATCCACCGAAAAACACAGAAAAGACATCTGATGGGCGTTGGTCGTTCTAAGTCCGACAGACTCCTAGTGACTGCTGCGGTAAACATAGACACCCTCGTCGTCATCGCGACAGCGGATGAGGCTGGAATCAATTGCCCTGCAGGTCATCTCTGCTTCCGAGAGCTTCCAGCCCAGTCTGAAGACACCCTCCATGCCGCCCCGGCAGCGGACCAACCCGCCGGTGATCGCCTTGCACGTCGTGTCCTGTCCGGCCACCTTCCAGCCGAGCCTGAAGACAGCGTCCACCTCACCCGCGCAGCGGATCAGGGTGGAGTCGATCACCGTGCAGGCCGGTTTCTGAGCCCTCGCTGCCGGCCCGGCACCCGTCTTAGTTCGCACCGCTGCGGCCGGCTCTGCGTCCTTGACACGCAGGGTGCTCTCCATGACACGGTAGCGGACCCTGAAGCTACCGTCGCTGGAGAAATCCTCAAGGGTAGCCTGAACCTGATAGATGCCATCCCGCGAGCCGGCCGCGATCTTCTGCGGGGCGCTCCAGCAGACGATGTGATCAGCGCGACTGCGGCAACGCGTGACGGGTGAAGGCAACCGGGCCGCCGGCGCTCCGTACCGGGCCCAGTGACCGGACATCAGCCACGCCTGCACCTCCTCTGGCCGGTACTGCGTGTTCGCCACGCCGAAGCCGGACACACCCGCCTGCAACGAGGCTTTGGCCGGTTGGCCTTTGAGCGTGGCAGACTGCGCCACTGGCTGCGGCGCACCCATCGAAGGCTCCTCAGGCCCGGCGGTCCCGAGAACCCTGACGGGCATCACGACATCCCGTGCTGCTGCCGCTTTGCCTGCCGCGGCCGCCTGTGACCAGCCGGGCGAGTCCCCGTAGGCAGCTGCGGCGGGTGACCGTTCACTGCCCGGAGCCGGGACCACCGTGAACGCCGCCATTTCCCCGGATACTTGCGGCAGCGGTTCCCGAACCGCGAGATTGCCGGAGCTGCGCAGCTGATACCCGATCGCGGCAAACGCAGCGAGCAACACGGCGAATGGCACCTGCCGCCGCAGCCCTGTCACAGACCTCGGTTTTCCGGGAAAGACCCGCCGCTCGCGCCGCGCTTCCCTGGCTGCCCCAGACGCGGCCACCCGCGCATTACGCCGCACCGGTAAAGCACCACTCAGCGAGGCAAGCCGGGGTACTGCGGCACAGGCGACCCGGGCCGGCTCCGGTGTTGTGCGGTTATCGCGCGCGCGCTGGCAGGCGCTGGCTGATTCTGTCGGCCCCTGCCCCTCGCGCGCCAGGGCAGGCACCGCGGGGTTGCGCACTTCCTCCGAACCTTCCGGGTCAGTGTCGAGAGACGCCGACAGGGCGACGGCCCGGGCGTGCGGCTGGACCAGCCTTTCCGGTAGCGCAAATACTGCCGGCCCCGCCCTGGCCCGTTCGTACATGGCGGGCTCGCCCTCAGGCGCGTGGCGACGTCGGTCCCGCAGTGTCTGGGCAACGGCCCCGCCAAACGCCATTTCTTCGCGCAGGCCGTCGATCACCCTGTCAACATCGCCGCCGTCGAGGCTATGTTTTCGCTCCACCGCTCCCAAGAACAGCAGGCGGCTGCCGAGCTGGTTGATCAGCCGCGGCACGCCCCGGCTGAACTCATAGACTGACGCCAGTGCCTGCGGCGTGATGCCGGGATCTCCCTGCCAGCCGGCCCGCTGAAGACGATAAATCACGAAGGCCGTCGTATCCTCACAGGACAGGGGGCGCAGGTGTGCCGCGGCAACAATCCGCTGGCGCACCTGCTCCATATCCGGCCGTTCGATAAGCTCAACCAGGGGGTCCTGCCCGACGAGAAAGACCTGTACCAGCTGGCGACTGCCCGGCCGCATATCGGACAACCGGCGTAGCGCTTCCAGAGCGGCGGCCGACAGGTCCTGTGCCTCATCCACCATCAAGACGACACGCCGCTGCGACCGACGCTGCCGCAGCAGGGCCGTCTCGATCTCAGAACGCAACGCTGGACTGTCCGCCTCGTTGCACCCGACGCCCAGGCCCATGGCAACCATGTCGAGCAGATCATCCGGCTGCAGCCGGGTACTCAGCAGAGAGACCAGCGTGATGCGCGCGTCATCGATCTGGGCGCACACGTCCTCGATCAGTGTCGTCTTACCGGTACCCGGTGTTCCGGTCATCACCAGGAAGCCCTGGCCCCGTCGCAAGGCATACTGCATGCATGCCCTCGCCTTCCGATAACTCGGATGCGCGTAGGAGAAGCGGTGGTCCGGACTCAGCCGAAACGGGTCGCTGCTCAAGCGGTAAAAGGCTTCGTAAACACCGGCCATGTCTGGTTACGCTGCTCGCCCTCCTGTGAACCTTGTAACGCCACTCCCGGGCGCATCCGAACGGTCGTCGCCCACCGTGGACCCGTGTGCCGCCGGTCAGCCTGTCTTATGTCGTCGAGAGATCGCGATCACCCCGATCAGGGCGAGGCCGACCAGCGACACTGCATCGCCGCCCAGTGACTCGGCGTAGACCGACGCCTGCCGGACGTCAGCAACCTCGCCTGCCGCTTCACTTGCACCTGCCTTGCCCGACGCTCCGAGCAGCGACGCCGCCCCGGCGGAAACGCCACCCAGCCGGCCAGCAACCCCCGGGGTTGATCTGGTCCCTCCGGCCGGTGCGTTCACAGCTCGTCCAGCACGGTCAGCAGGTAATAGAGCGCGGTGGTGACCACGCTCAGGAATGTGGGTTCGATCTCCATAGTCAGTCTCCCTGTTGGTCGGAGCGGGCGGTATTACCCCCCGCTTCGATAGAGCAGATCACGTGCCAGGGGCCTGCAGAACTAGGCCGACACGTTCACACGATACTGATATGGCTA
>Ga0209536_100008987_pt1 | contig 14892 bp, 10 predicted proteins | sample DeeMarSeWOR28_12_FD_187461 | JGI IMG/M metagenome (GOLD analysis project Ga0209536, IMG submission 187461) | Marine sediment microbial communities from White Oak River estuary, North Carolina - WOR-2-8_12 (SPAdes) (version 2) | ecosystem: Environmental > Aquatic > Marine > Intertidal zone >...
TGCGCGCGATCTGTCGTCGTCCGATGCGGGCGCCTTCACTACGTGCGCTGTCACATCCCCCATCAGGAGCACGGCGCCATCACATCGTTGCTGGCAAATGCCGCCAGCCGGAATCCCTCCACGGAGGAAGCTGTGTGGCGCGCCACTCGAGTGCAGGGAGACCCGACCCCGACGATCCGTCTGTTCGACAGCGACGAGGCCTCTGTCCAGGTGCCGATGGCGGGCGGGGCGGCGTCGGCGATGGACGGCTGGATCCGCAGCGAGGACAAATCCGGCGTCGCCGCTCACATCGCCGCCCAGGAGGATCCGCGTCGTCGCCGACGGCTCACGTTCGTGCTCGTGGGAGAGGTGCGCACGCAGGGCATCGACGCATTGCAGCGCTGGGTCGAGTCGCTGCCCGACGACCTGCCGAACTCGTTCAAGCAGGGCGCCTTCTACCACGCGAGCGTCGCGGTCGCGCGGGACGATCCGCGCCGGGCGGCCGACTGGCTCGCGCGCCACGCCGAGCGCTTCTACAGCGTCGGCGCGGCCGCCGGCATCGCGCGGGGCTGGGCGGCGACCGGAGACTACGACGCACTGTTCAGCTGGGCGCGTGCGCTTCCGGCGGGGGACGAGGAGCGACGCAGGGACCGGGACGAAGCGATCGCGGACGCGTTTCGGGCCTGGCTGCGTCAGGACATCGATGCCGCCGAGGCCTGGCTGGCGCAGGCGCTGCCGGATGCCAGCCTGGATCCGGCCACGCGGGAGCTGGTGCGCAAGCGCATGCGAGAGCAGCCGGCCCGGGCCGTCGAGTGGGCGCTGCGCATCGAGGACGAGGAGCTGCGCCGCACCGCTCTGCAGCCCGCGGTGGTGGCGTGGGCGCGAATCGACGCGTCCGCCGTGCGCGTCTGGCTCGACGAGCACGAGGTGCCCGAGGCGTTTCGCAACCGTGTGCTGAAGGAGGCGGAGCGGCCGGCACCGACGGGGCCGGTGCTGCACGCGCCGGGTCGATCCTAGTGGGACGAGCCGGGCGAGCCGCTGCGATCGGACGTTCGCACTCGTGACGCCTCGCCTGGGGTGGGTCGAGCGATGACGCGCCTCGTCGCGCTCGTCCTCACCGTGCTGACGGGCTTCTCCGGGCTCGTCTACGAGGTGACCTGGCAGAAGTACCTGGCCACCCTGCTCGGCTCCCACGGCGAGGCGACTGCCGCCGTATTGGCGATCTTCCTGGGTGGGCTGGCGGTCGGCTACGCGTTCTTCGGCGGGCTCTCGCGCAGGATCGTCGTGCGCGCGCGAGAGCGCGGCCGTCCCCCGCGTCTGCTCTACGCGTACGCGCTGATCGAAGCCTGCATCGGCTTGTACGCGCTGGCGTTCCCGCTGCTCTTCGGTGCAGCCCAGGCCCTCTCGCTGTTCGCGCCAGCGGGGACCGTCGGCTTCGGCTTCGACATCGTGCTCGCGGCCCTGCTGATCGGCCCGCCCACGATCGCGATGGGAGCGACGATCCCGATCCTGACCCTCGCGCTGGCGGGCGACCTCGAGCACTCGACGCGAGTGCACGCCTGGGTCTACGGCTTCAATACGCTCGGGGCCTTCGCCGGTGCGCTGGCCGCGGGATTCGTGTTGATCCCGTTCATCGGACTCGACGGCGTGATGTGGTCGATGGCCTGCGTCAACCTGGTGTCCTCGGCGATCTTCGCGCAGCTCGATCGCAGCGCGCCCGAGATCGCGCCCGAGGCCGCGAGCCAGCAGCACGCCGAGCCCGTGACCCGCTTCGTGGCGTGGGCCGGCGTCGCGCTGCTGGCCGGCTTCGCGATGATGACGATCCAGACGACGTTGAATCGCCTGGGCGCGCTCGCACTCGGCTCCTCCCAGTTCACGTTTGCGATGGTCGTGGCGGTCTTCGTGCTGGCGATCGCGCTGGGCAGCCTCTGCGTCTCTGCGCTCGCGCGCATTCCGCGCGGAGTCGTGCTCGCGTCTCAATGGGGGCTCGTGCTGCTGTTGTTCGCGCTGTACGGGCCTCTGGGTGACGCGCCCTACTGGGCGCACGTCGTGCGCGTGCTGTTCCGGGAGATCGATCAGGCGTTCTACGCATACCACGGCGTGTTGATCGGCCTGCTGCTCGCCGTCCTGCTGCTGCCGATCGGGCTGTCCGGCGCGCTGCTGCCGCTGCTCTTCCACCAGCTGCGGCGCGAGGTGCGCGATCTGGGCGCGGTGGCGGGCCGTCTCTACGCCTGGAACACGCTGGGATCGCTGCTGGGGGCGCTGCTCGGCGGCTATCTGCTGCTGCTGTGGCTCGACCTTCACCACGTCTACCGGATCGCGTTGGCGGCGCTGGCCGGCTCGGCCGCGTTGCTGACGTTCCTGCTGCTGCGGAGGCAGTCCAGCGTGGTTGCGGTGGGCATGCTCGCGCCCGCGCTGCTGGCGATCGCGCTGCTGCCCGCGTGGTCGCCCGATCGGCTCAGCGCGGGGACCTTCCGCAACCGCCAGCCCGGCCAGTTCAGCTTCGCCGGGCCCGATGCGTTCTTCGGACATCGCGATCGCGGCGACGTGATCTTCTACGACGACGATCCGACCAGCAGCGTGGGCGTGCTCGAGCCGCAGGGGAAGGCCGAGGAGCGCGGCATCATCGTGAACGGCAAGCCCGACGGCAACCTGCGCGGCGACTACGCGACGATGGCGCTCTCGGCTCTGCTGCCCGCGCTGATGGCCGACCGCTACGAGCACAGCTTCGTGATCGGTTGGGGCACCGGCGTCACGACCGGCGAGCTTGCGGCCCTGGAGGATTCGCGGCGGGTCCGGGTCGCAGAGATCTCGCGAGGGGTCCTGGCCGCCGCCCCGCTGTTCGACGTCGGCAACCTGGCGGCGTCCCGGAGCCCGAAGGTCGAGGTCCGCCAGGGAGACGCCTATCGCACGCTGCTGCAGAGCGACGATGAGTACGACCTGATCGTGTCCGAGCCGAGCAACCCCTGGGTGAACGGGGTCGAGATGCTCTACAGCCTCGAGTTCCTGTCCGCCGCGCGGGCGCGCCTGGCGCCGGGTGGCGTCTACGCCCAGTGGTTCCACGTCTACGAGTCGGACGCGGACGTGGTGGCGCTGGTGCTGCGCAACTACGCGGCCGTCTTCCCGAGGGTCTCGGTCTGGTACGCGTTGGGCTCGGACCTGCTGCTGCTGGGCTTCGATCGCGAAGATCGCGCTCTCGACCTGGATCGACTCGCCCGGCGCTTCGAGCAGTCCGACTTCCGGGCCGGCTTCCGGCGAGTCGAGATCGAGACCTTCCCGCAGCTGCTCGCCCACGAGATCCTGCCGCTGGGGACGCTGCACGCGACGCCGCTGCCCGGCGATCACCACACACTGCGCCACCCGGTGCTGAGCTATCGCGCAGCCCGGGCGTTCTTCCTGGGCGAGTACGCGAGCTTTCCGAGCTACCTGAAGCCGGCCCAGATCAGCGTCGCCACGCACAACTCGTTGATGCGGCGTCTCGTGCGCAGCGGCGGTGCGAGCGCCGAGGACGCGCTCGCCGCCGCCACCCGGGAGAGCTGTCGCTTCGATCGCCGCGAGGAGTGCGCGACGCTGTTCGCGCGCTGGCGGCGCGATCTGCCGGACTCGCCCCGGCTGGCGGCGGCGCTCGAGCAGGAGCGCAGCCAGAAGCGAAGGAAGAACCCTCAGCTGCGGCCGAAGGCGCTGACCCGCCTGGCTGCGCTGTTCGGCAGCGAGCTCCCCCCGATGGAAGGTCAGAATGCCGCGGCGCGCGCCAACCGGATTGCCGGCTTGTACATCGACAACTACGTGCACGCGGTGCCGTTCGATCGGCGCGTTCTGGCCGAGGCCTGGCGGGCCTGCCGCGCTCCGGTCTGCGAGCAGCGGCGCGAGCGGCTCGAGCAGATCGTCGGTCCCCTGAACGGGGCTGCGCCGGAGGGAATGTGAGCCGCAGCAGGATCCGCTGGCCCGGGATCGCGTGGGGGATCGGAGTCCTCTGCCTCGTCGCTGCGTGCGGCGAGCCCGCCGACCCGCTCGTCGAGGTGCGGGCACTCGAGCAGGAGGGCCGCTACGGACAGATGCTCGAGCCGTTGCGGCGCATGATCGATCGCGATCCGTCGCGCATCGAGGCCCACCTGCTGCTGGGGGAGGCGCTGCTGAACACCGGGGAGGCCGGCCTCGCGGTCTGGTCGCTGCAGCGCGCGAGCGAGTCGCCCGAGTACGCGGTCAAGGGCGGCATGCTGCTCACCCAGGCGCTGCTCGAGAGCCGGCCCGGACCGGACGCGATCGCCGCGATCGATCGGGTGCTCGCGCTCGAGCCCGACAACGTGACGGCACTCTCGCTGCGAGTCGACGCCTACCTCGCGAATGCGAAGCTCGAGGAGGCGCTCGCCGACATGGAGCGCGTGCTCGAGCTCGATCCGGACAACCGTCAGGTGCTGGTACCGCGGGTTACGGCGCTGATCGGTCTCGAGCGGATCGAGGAGGCGGAGGTGGCACTCGCCGAGGCGCGCGAGCGGGTCGCCAACATCGACGAGGAGCTGCCGGCCTCGCTACGTGCGCGCCTGTGCATCGCCCAGGGCCTGTTCGCGTTCGAGAAGGGCGAGCGCGAGGCGGCAGAGGCCCAATACGAGAAGTGTCTGGAGGATTTCCCGACGGACCGGCTGGCGGTGACCGAGTCGGTCGCGTTCCGAGACCGGCTCGGCGAGCACGCGCGCGCCACCGAGATCCTGACCCAGGCCTTCGAGCGCACGGACGACGGCTACTTCCGGATCGCACTGGCGCGCCGGATGGGAGGCATCGGCGAGCCGGCCGAGCAGGAGCGATTGCTGCGCGCCGAGGCCGAGGCCCGGCCGAGCCCGCAGATCTGGTTCGCACTGGCCGACTTCTACGTCAACCAGGACCGCTTCGAGCCGGCGCTCGGCGCGTTCGAACGGGCGCTCGAGCTCGGTGATCCCCCGCCGATGCTGAGCTTCGCCTATGCAGACACGCTGGTGCAGGCCGGCGACTACGAGCGCGCGCGCGAGGTCGCGGAGCGGCTCGAGCAGCCGCAGCTGCGCAACCTGATCCGCGGCCGCATCCTGCTCGCGCAGGGCAAGCCGGGGGCTGCGCTCGCCGCGTTCGAGGCGGGCCTGCGCCTGTGGCCGAACAACCCGGCGGCGCGCTATCTGGCCGGCCAGGCCGCCGAGCGGGTCGGCCTGTTCGACCGGGCCATCTCCGAGTATCGGGAGTCGCTGCGCGCCAACGCGGCGATGACCGAGGCGGGACTGGCGCTGGCGCCGCTGCACGACGTCCAGCGCGACGTCGAAGGGGCGCTGGACGCGGCGCGCAACTACATCCGCACGCACCCGCGGGATCCCGAGGGTCTGCTCGTGGTGATCCGCATTGCGCACCGTGCGGAGCGCGAGGGAGTGGTGAGGGAAGGGCTCACACGTCTGCGCGAGATTCCGGGGCAGGCCGCGAACGCGAGCGTCGAGGAGGCGCGCCAGGCGGCCGAGCAGGGAGGCGCCGCGGCCGCGATCGCGGTGCTGGAAGCGGCGCAGCTCGACCTGACGGATCCGGCCCAGCTGCCGGCGCTGGCCGAGCTGGTCGAGCGGCTCGGCGAGCAGGCGGAGCACGCGCGGGCGCGCCGGCGCGTGGATGCGGCGCTGGCCGCCCACCCGGAGCAGGCGGACTTCCATGCGCTGCGCGGCCGCGTGCTGCGGGCTGCGGGCGCTGCGGCGGACGCGCAGACCGCCTTCCAGCGCGCACTGGAGCTCGAGCCCGCCCATGCGCCGGCGCTGGTCGGCCTGGCCGAGCTGGCGGCTGCTTCGGGCGACGAAGCCGGGGCGCTCGCGCTCTACGAGCGCGCGTTGGACGCCGACGACGCACCGGCTCCCGGCCTGGCGGCGGCCCGGCTCGAGCTGGCGCTCGGGCGTCCGGAGGCGGCGATCACACGCCTGACGGCGCTGATCGACCGTCACCCGCGCGAGTCCGAGGCGGCACTCGAGCTGGCGCGGCTGCTGCTCGCGCAGGGAGACGTCGAGCGCGCGCGCGACTACGCCGGCCGCGCCGCCTGGTTCCACGAGCCCGGCTCCGAGGAGACGCTCGCGCAGATCGCCGCGCAGGGCGGCGAGCAGAGCGACCCAGAGAGCGTCGAGCAGCGCGGGAACGCCGCGAACGCGACGAGCGGATGAGCGTTGCGGCCAGCCGGCGAGGATCCGCGCAGGAGCTCCCCGCTGCGAGGGCTGGGCCGGGCGCGGCTAGCGGCCGGAGGGCTTCCAGCGCAGGAAGCCCTCCTGGGCGACGGACACGGCCAGCCGGCCGTCCCGGGTGAAGAGCTTCGCCGTCGTGAACCCCCGGGAGCTCGACATCGACCAGCTGTCCTGGGCGAACAGCAGCCACTCGTCCGCGCGAAACGGACGGTGGAACCACATCGAGTGGTCGAGGCTCGCCGCCGTCAGCCCGTCGTCGATCATCGCGATCGGGTGCGGCCGGATCGCGGTCTCCAGCAGCGTCATGTCCGACGCGTAGGTCGCGACGCACTGGTGCAGCAGGGGGTCCTCGGGCAGGCGTCCGTTCGCGCGGATCCAGACCAGGCTCCGGGCGGGATGGCGCTCGCGCACCCAGAAGGTGCCGCCGTCGACGGGCCGGCTGTCGATCGGGTGCTCGCCGCGGTCGAGCATGTGCTTCACGAACTCGGGCGGGACGTCCTCGGCTGCGAGCAGGCGCTCGCGGAAGGTCGGCAGGGTCTCCGGATCGGGCGCCTCGGGCATCGGCGCCTGGTGCTCGAGCCCGCTCTCGGGAGCCTGGAACGACGCGGAGAGCGCGAAGATCGGCCGTCCGTGCTGGATCGCGGTCACCCGACGCGTCGTGAAGGTGCGGCCGTCCCGCAGACGGTCGACGTCGTACAGGATCGGCACCTTCATGTCGCCCGGACGCAGGAAGTAGGCCTGTAGCGAGTGCACCGCTCTGCCCGCGACGGTCTTGCCGGCGGCGATCAGCGCCTGGCCCGCGACCTGTCCCCCGAACACGCGCTGGCGGTCCTCGTCGGGGCTCACGCCGCGAAACAGGTTCACCTCCAGCTGCTCGAGGTCGAGCAGCGCCAGCAGTCGGCTCAGGGCATCGGACATCGATGGATCGCCTCCGGGCGCGCGACTCGGCGCCGGAGTCTAGTGGATCTGGTGGAGGGCGGACCCGAACGGCGGCGGCGGCGGGTCGCATCTCGCTCTCCTACGCTCCGGCCGCGATGACGCTCGTGATCCCGTGGAGCCCGGCGCGTCTGACGCTCGCGATCCGTCGCCGCTGGGATGGCAGCGCCTGTGCCGATCCGCGCCTGCACGCTCGCGTCACGCTCTCGGCCCGCGCACCCGGCCTGTCGATCGAAGGTCGACTGCCGGATCCCGCGCCCGAGAAGCTGCCGGATGCACCCGCGGGCGAGCGGATCGCCGACCTGTGGCACTACGACGTGGTCGAGTGCTTCCTGGTAGGGAAAGGGGGGCGCTACCTCGAGGTGGAGCTCGGCGCGGGCGGCCATTTCCTGGTGCTCTCGTTCGATGCCCCCCGCGTGCTGGCCGACGACCGCGCGCAGCTGCGACCCCGGGTCGCTCACCAGCGGGACGGGCGCGGCTGGCGCACCGCGCTGACGCTGCCTTGGGACTGCGTTCCCGCCGGCGTGTGCGGGCTGAACGCGTTCGTGTCGGCGCGGGGCGAGCACCTGGCCTGGGCCCCGCTTCCGGGCGTCGCGCCGGATTTCCACCAGCCCGCCCGCTACCCGCGAGCGCGCCTCTCGCGCTGAGCCCGGGCTCGCCCCGGCCCGTGTCCCCGGCGCCTCAGCGCAGCTCCTGCGCGATGCGCTGGACGAGCTCCCGGGTCGTCTCGAGCTCGTCGAGCAGGCGCAGCGTCAGGTGCGCGCCGGTGCGCGCGCGATCGAGGTTCTGCCCCTCCCGGTGGATGCGGAAGTAGCCGTCTCCGCTCAGGTGGTCGGTGGCGAAGCGCAGCGCGGTCTCCAGCGTGATCAGCGGACCCGCCAGCGGCAGCAGCTCGATCTCCGCCGAGGTGAGGATCGTCGCGGCGCCCTCGAGGTAGCCGCGCGCCAGCGCCTGGTAGAGCTGCGGGTCCGCCACCGCCTGGGTCGGGTCGCGCGCGTCCTCCGGAGCCCGGCTGACCCCGCTGCGCACCAGGTCGCCGAAGTCCGCGAGCAGATGGCCGCGCATCACCGTGTCGAGATCGATCACGCACAGCGCCTCGCCGGTCGTCGCGTCGAACAGCACGTTGTTGATCTTGCAGTCGTTGTGGACGAGACGGATCGGCAGCCGGGCCAGCGCCGTCGCAGGCAGCGCCTCGGCCAGTCGCCGCCGGGCCTCGCGCAGCTGCTCGATCTCCGCCCGGGCTTCCGCGGCGCGCGCGCAGCGATCCTCGGAGACGGCCGCCTCGAACTGGCGCGCGCGTGCCTCGAAGTCGTGGAAGCCAGGGATCGGATCGCGCAGCTCGCCCGGGAAGTCGGCCAGCGCCGCGGCGAACGCGGCGAACGCGCGGGCCGCCGCCCGGGCCCGCTCGGGCGTGTCGATCGTATCGAGGCTCACGCTGTTCGGGACGAACGCGAATGCGCGCCAGGTCTGGCCGGCGTGCTGGTGGGCCGGTCCACCGGCGCGGCTCGCGATCGGGCGCAGGCAGCGGCGCTCCGCATCGCGGCCGGCCTCTGGGAGGCGCTCGCGCAGATGCAGTGCGACGCGCGCCGCGTTCTCGACCACCAGCCGCGGGTCGGGGAAGACCACGGCGTTGATGCGTTGCAGCACGGCGCAGGGGCGCTCCGGGTCGTCGCCGTGGATCGCGAAGGTGTCGTGGATGTGCCCGCTGCCCAGGCGCGCCGCGCTGCGCGGGGCGGAGGGCAGCCGAAAGGCGTCCGCCACCGCCCGGGCGAGCGCCAGGGTCGTGTCGGCGCTCACTCCGCGGGCGTCGCCTGCTGGAAGAGCGGAACCAGGTTCGGCCCCTTGCGCACGGTGTGGCCGCCGTCGACCGCGACCAGCTGGCCGGTGATCCAGCTGGCCTCGTCCGAGAGCAGGAAGGCCACGAAGCGCGCCACGTCCTCGGGCTCGCCGATGCGCGAGATCGGCATCAGCCGCAGGTACTCGTCCCGCGACACCGGCAGCTCGGAGAGCGCAGCGGCCATCGGCGTGCGCACGACGCCGGGCAGGACCGAGTTCACCCGGACGCCGTGCTCGCCGAGCTCGTCGGCGGCGCAGCGCGTCAGCATGTCGAGCCCGGCCTTCGAGACGCAGTAGGCGCTCATCCAGGGATGGGTGAGTGCGCCCGCGATCGAGCTCACGTTCACGATGCTGCCGCCGCCGGCCTCCACCATCGCCCGGGCTTCGGCGCGCAGGCAGCGGAACGCGCCGGTCAGGTTGGTGTCGAGCACACGCTGGAACTCGCTGGTCTCGACCTTCAGGATCGGACCCGCGGTGCCGGTCCCGGCGGAGTTCACCGCCGCATCCAGCGAGCCGAAGCGCGTCAGCGTCGCCGCCACCGCAGCGTCCACCGAGGCGTCGTCGGTCACGTCGCACACGACCCAGTCGGCGCTGTCGCCCAGCAGCGCGGCGGCCTGCTTCAGGCTGTCTTCCCGCCGCGCGCAGATCATCACCCGACCGCCGCCTTCGACGATCGCGCGCGCGCAGCCCAGTCCGATGCCCGTCGCGCCCGCGGTCACGAGCGCCACCTTGCCGCCGAGGTTTGCCATTGCGCGACAGTACGGGGGCGAAGGCGCCGGCGTCAACTCGCGAGCAGCTGGTCGAGCTCGGCGATCGCGGGGGACGGATCCTCGCCCACCAGGATCGCCGCCATGCCGAGGCGCTGGGCCGCGGCGACGTTGCCCGCGAAGTCGTCGAGAAACACGCAGCGCTCGGCGGGCGGGCCGCCCACCAGCTCGCGGGCGTGGTGGAAGATGCCGGGGTCGGGCTTGCGCATGCCCACCTCGCTCGAGTCCACCACGGCGTCGAACAGCTCGGCCAGCGGCAACACCGGTCGCCAGGCATCGCGGAACTCGCGCGCGTTGTTGGTGACCAGGGCGGTGCGGTAGCCCTCGATCCGCAGCGCGCGCGTGCGGGCGACCAGGGGCTCGCGGGTTCCGCCGGCCAGGCCCATGCGCGCGAGGATCGTCAGCGGGTCGAGCGAGAGCCCGTCCCGGGCGCCGAGCTGCATGATGTCGGCGCGGGCGTCGGCGAAGGGGATCTCGCCGCGCTCGAGTCGATGCCAGGGATGATCGGTGTCGGCGTCGTAGGGGCCGAACACGATCTCGAGCACGCGGCGGGGTTCGGCGCCCAGCTCGCGGGCGGCGTCCTCGAACGCGGTGAAGGGCGAGGCCGTGAAGACGCCGCCGAAGTCGAACAGCACGGCATCGAAGCGACGGGACATGCTTCCTCTCGCGCGCGGAGTCGCGCGCCGGGCGAGGCTACCGCGGCGGCGCGGGGGCTGCACCGCTCCCCGGCAGCGGGCCGCCAGCCGCCGCCAGCGGTGATACCCTGATGGCGGCGGAGGTGGCCTGCATGCAGAGCGATCGCGAGGCGCGGCAACAGATCGTTCAGATCACGGAGGAGCTCTTCCACGCCGGGCATCTCACCTCGACCGGCGGCAACATCAGCGCGACCGCCTCCGACGGCGAGACGATCTGGATCACGCCGAGCCAGCTCTTCAAGGGTGGCGTGAGCGAGGACGACCTGGTGCACGTCGCCCGGGACGGCAGCGTGATCGAGGGCCACCGCAAGCCCTCGATCGAGTTCCGCATGCACTTCGCCTCCTACGCGGCGCGGCCGGGGTCGACGGGCGCCGTGCACACCCACTCGCCGATCGCGACGGCGTTCGGCATCTGCAACCAGCGCTTCGAGCCGATCAACACCGACGCGATCGCGCTGGCGGACACGGTCACGGTCCCGTGGTTCATGCCCGGCTCCGAGGAGCTGGCCACGGCGGTGGGGGAGGCGATCGCGAAGAGCCGCGGCGCGATCCTCCAGAACCACGGCCTGATGGCCGTGGGCGACGACCTGCGCAAGGCGGCGACGCGTGCGGCGATGATCGAGGAGACGGCGAAGCTGTCGCTCTACATCAAGCAGTTCGGCGGAGGCGTGACCCTGCTGCCGGACGACTGGGTGAAGAAGCTCGAGCCGATCAAGGATTTCCTGTAGCGCAAGCGGCCGCAGGCCGCGCGCAGTGAGCCGCAGGCGAACGAAGTCGAACGGGCTGCCTCCGCGCATGCGGGCGACTCCGGGTTCGGATCCGTGGAGCGGCCGCCCGCGCGCTTGCTTTTGCCCTTCTTTCGCGTAGCCTTCCCGGTCCTCCCCCCCAGTGCCGAAGCGGGGTCCGAGCCGGGTGTGTCCGGCCCGGGCCCGTGCGGGGGTGCAGGCAGTTGCAGGCAACGGGTGGCGGCGGGGGCGGAACGAGCGGCCGCGTGGCTGCGGCGGATCACGCCCGCCGGAGTGACGCGGCGTTTGCGGCGCTGAACGCCGGTCAGCGCGCGGCGGCCCTGCACGGGCTGGTGGAGCCGGCTGCCGGGTCGGGCCGCGAGCGCCCCGATCCGCTGCTGATCATCGCCGGCGCGGGCACCGGCAAGACCCATACGCTGGCTCACCGCGTCGCACGGCTGCTGCGGGCCGGAGCGGATCCGCGCCGGCTGCTGCTGCTGACCTTCACGCGTCGCGCGGCCGCCGAGCTGTGCCGTCGCGCCGAGCGCATCGCCGGGGCCGCGACCCGGACCGCCGACGGGCGCGCGTCCCGGGCCGGCCGCATCCACTGGGCCGGAACCTTCCACGCGGTCGCGAACCGCCTGCTGCGGCTGCACGCCGAGTCGCTGGGGCTCGATCCGTCGTTCACGCTGCTCGATCGCTCGGACTCGGCGGATCTGCTGGACCTGCTGCGCTGCGACCTCGGCCTGGCTTCCCGCAGCACCCGCTTCCCGCGCAAGGGCACCTGCCTCGCGATCTACTCCCACGCGGTGAACGCCCAGTGGCCGCTGCCAGACACGCTCGAGCGTGCGTTTCCCTGGTGCGCAGACGCAGCCGAGCCGCTGCGCGAGCTGTTTGCCGCGTACGTCGAGGCCAAGCAGGCGCGCCGGCTGCTCGACTACGACGACCTGCTGCTCTACTGGAGCGGCCTGATGCAGGAGCCCGCGCTGGCCGAGCTCGTGCGCGAGCGCTTCGACCACGTGCTGGTGGACGAGTACCAGGACACGAACGCGCTGCAGGCGAGCGTGCTCCAGGGGCTGTGTCCGGACGGTCGCGGCCTCACGGTGGTCGGCGACGACGCCCAGGCGATCTACTCGTTCCGGGCGGCGACGGTCCGCAACATCCTCGACTTCCCCGAAAGCTTCGAGCGGCCGGTGCGGGTCGTGAAGCTCGAGCAGAGCTACCGCTCGACCGGCCCGATCCTGGCCGCGTGCAACGCCGTGATGGAGTCGGCCTGCGAGCGCTTCGCGAAGACGCTGCGCTCCGAGCGCGGCGCCGGCGGGCTGCCGCTGCTGGTCGCGGCCGAGGACGAGAGCGCCCAGGTGGAGTACGTGGTGACGCAGGTGCTGGCGCACCGCGAGGCCGGCATCCCGCTCCAGCGCCAGGCGGTGCTGATGCGCACCGCCCACCACAGCGATGCGCTCGAGGTCGAGCTCGCGCGCCGCAACATCCCGTTCGTGAAGTACGGTGGCCTCAAGTTCCTCGAGGCCGCGCACGTGAAGGACGTGCTCTGCGTGCTGCGCTGGGCGGAGAACCCGCGCGACGAGCTGGCGGCGCACCGCGTGCTCCAGCTGCTCTCCGGCGTCGGGCCGGCGACGGCGCGCGCTGCCTACGCGTGCCACGCGCGCGGGGGCTTCGACTTCACCGGTCTGGCCGGCTTCGAACCGCCGCCCGCCGCCCGGGAGGACTGGCCGTCGCTGTGCGCGCTGCTGCGCGAGCTGCGCGGGACCGGGCAGAGCTGGCCGGCGGAGCTGCGCGCGCTGCGCCGCTGGTACCAGCCGCACCTCGAGCGAATCCACGATGCGCCCCAGATCCGGGCGGGCGACCTCGATCAGCTCGAGCAGCTCGCGGCGACGATCCCGAGCCGCGAGCGCTTCCTGTCCGAGCTCAGCCTGGATCCGCCGGGCGCCAGCGCCGACCTGGCCGGCGATCCGCTGCTCGACGAGGACTTCCTGATCCTCTCGACGATCCATTCGGCGAAGGGCCAGGAGTGGGACGCGGTCTTCGTGCTGAACGTCGTCGACGGCGCGATCCCGTCGGACATGGCGACCGGACGGCCGGAGCAGATCGAGGAGGAGCGGCGCCTGCTCTACGTCGCGATGACCCGCGCCCGCGACCACCTGCACCTGCTGCAGCCGCTGCGCTTCTACGTGCGCCAGCAGCACCGCAACGGAGACGCCCACGTGTTCGCGCCGCGCTCGCGCTTCCTGCCCGAATCGATCCTCGATCGCTTCGAGCGGGTGGCCTGGGGAGAGCCGCGCTCGCCCGAGGCGCCCCAGCGCGCCGGGGCGCTGCGCGTGGACGTCGCGTCCCGGCTGCGCCAGATGTGGGCGGCCTCCGACTCCTGAGCCGGTGGCGGATCAGCCCGCGACGTAGGCCGCGATCGCCTCGGCCAGCGACTCGCCGAGCGAGCGGCCGGAGCGGGTCAGGCGCGTGCTGCCATCGCCGCGGCTGCGGAAGCGCGGCTTGGCCTCGACGTGCAGCGCGGCGATGCCCCGCTCGCCGGCGGCGTGCAGCGAGGTGGTGCGCAGCGCCGGGAAGCGCAGCACGCTGGGCGTGGCGCGGGGCTGCGCGTCGACGATCAGCGCCGCGCGCTCGCCGGGCGCCGTCTGGGCCGCGACGTGAAAGCCGGGCCCGAGCGAGCGGGCCAGCAGCCGGCCGAAGTCGAGCGGTCGCGTGCCGCGGTTGCGGCCGGCCGTCACCTCGAGGTCGTGGGGGGCCCGGGCTCCGGCACCGTGGCACTCGACCAGCAGGCGGGGCTTCGGGTCGCCCAGCACGCGCCGGCAGTAGGGTGTCTCCCGGCGCTTGTTCGGGTCGTGGTCGCTGGCGTGGGCTGCGATCACCAGCGCACTCCCGACCCCGAGCTCGCGCAGTCGCGCCAGGCAGGCCAGTGCGTAGAGCACCGCGTTCTCGTCGGCGACGCGACCGCCAGACGGGCTGCGCTCCGCGATGCGACCCCGGCCGACGGCCGCGTGGTGGGGGACGCCGAGCACGACGCCGCCGGCGCAGCGGGGTCCCAGCTCGATCAGCGCATCGCGCTCGGCGAGCAGCGGGGTCAGGCCCGGGTGAGGTCGATCGCCCGTGAGCAGGGGGCCGGTGTAGCAGTGCAGCAGCAAGCCAGGCGACGATAGCAGGCGTCGGGTCCCGGGATCGTCGCACGGGACGGCCAGCGCGGCGTCGGGCGGCGGGAACGCGGGCGGCGCGCCGCCTCGAAAGCCTATGCTCGGCCGCCGAGGAGGACATCATGGGCAGGCTGCAGGATCGCATCGCGTTGATCACGGGCGCGGCATCGGGAATCGGAGCTGCGTGTGCGCAGCGCTTCGCCGAGGAGGGCGCGCGCATCGCCGGCCTCGACGTCGCGGAGCCGGAGCCGGCCGCCTGGAAGCGCGTGTCCGCCGCCGCGCCCGCCGAGAGCTTTCACATCGCCGACGTGCGCGACGAGGACGCGATCGCAGCGGCGGTCGAAGAGGTCGCGGAGCGCTTCGGGCGCATCGACGTCCTGTTGAACTGCGCCGGAACCGCCGGCGGCGGCCCCGTCCACATGATTCCCAGCGAGGAGTGGGACCGCGTACTCGACGTCAATCTCAAGGGCACCTACCTGGCCTGCAGGCTCGTTCTGCCGCGGATGCTCGAGCAGCAGAGCGGAAGCATCATCAACGTCGCCAGCGTCGAAGGCATCGAGGGATTCGAAGGCGGCAGCGCCTACAACGCCTCCAAGGGGGGTGTGATGCTGCTCACGCGCAAC
>Ga0209536_100008988_pt1 | contig 14885 bp, 12 predicted proteins | sample DeeMarSeWOR28_12_FD_187461 | JGI IMG/M metagenome (GOLD analysis project Ga0209536, IMG submission 187461) | Marine sediment microbial communities from White Oak River estuary, North Carolina - WOR-2-8_12 (SPAdes) (version 2) | ecosystem: Environmental > Aquatic > Marine > Intertidal zone >...
CTGGAGGGAAAGTGGTAGCCGTAGCTACCACTTGAGTGAAGCGCAAGTCCGGGCGCGCGAGAACCAGCCAGGGCCGGGATAGGCACTGCCTGATTACACACTGTCTTTTCCCTGATCTGCACTCTGTTCCTTACCTCAGTGCATTATGTGACTCTATCGCCGCCCGGTGAGAAATGCGGGCTAGTGGTTTTGCAATCTGATGCTGACGGACAGGATGGCCACGGAAAAACACGGAAACAACCAACACCCATTAGACATTGTTCCGTGTCCTTTTATATGGATTCCCTGGCCATAAAAATACCCGCGCTCAGCTGAATTTGTCAGCATCCGTTATTTTCGCGTTGAACGGGTGCTAGCACAGTCTTTTCACGAGTTGTCGGTGATCACTGCGGTCTGGAAATCATTTCATTTCCGAAACCTGCGGCTAAACCATAAGTATTACTTATTGTTCTTATCACTAATCCTGACTGTCATTTATGCGTAGTCGGCGTTAGTATCGTGCTCCGCCCTCGGGAGTGGAGTGAAGGATTTCTCTTTGCGCGGCGTTAGCGTGGCGGAATTTCAACGAAAGACAGGTCCCCGCCTAGACCCATCTCTGTCGGGTACCTGTGATCACAAATCAAGCGATGAGGAGTTGGTTATGGCCGTAAAGACATACAGCGCGGGTGTTAAAGAATACCGCGAAACCTACTGGATGCCAGAATACACCCCGAAAGACACTGATATCCTGGCCTGCTTCAAGATTACCCCTCAGCCGGGCGTGCCGCGCGAAGAGGCGGCTGCTGCGGTGGCGGCCGAGTCTTCCACCGGCACCTGGACGACTGTCTGGACCGACCTGCTGACCGATCTCGATTATTACAAGGGTCGCGCCTATGCCATCGAGGACGTGCCGGGTGATGACACGTGCTACTATGCGTTCGTTGCCTACCCGATCGACCTGTTCGAGGAGGGTTCGGTCGTCAATGTGTTTACCTCGCTGGTGGGCAACGTGTTCGGCTTCAAGGCCATCCGTGCCCTGCGTCTGGAAGACGTGCGCTTCCCGCTGGCTTACGTGCTGACCTGTAATGGACCACCCAACGGTATCCAGGTGGAGCGCGACAAGCTCAACAAATACGGCCGTGCGCTGCTGGGCTGCACCATCAAGCCTAAGCTGGGTCTGTCCGCGAAGAACTACGGCCGCGCCGTGTACGAATGTCTGCGCGGCGGTCTGGACCTGACCAAGGACGACGAGAACATCAACAGCCAGCCGTTCATGCGCTGGAACCATCGCTTCGACTTCGTTATGGAGGCCATTCACAAGGCCGAACGCGAGACCGGCGAGCGCAAGGGCCATTATCTCAACTGCACCGCACCGACGCCGGAAGAGATGTATAAGCGTGCCGAGTACGCCAAGGAGCTGGGTGCGCCGATCATCATGCATGACTACCTGACGGGAGGCTTCACCGCTAATACCGGCCTGGCCCAGTGGTGCCGTGACAACGGCATGCTGCTGCACATTCACCGCGCCATGCACGCTGTGCTCGACCGCAATCCGCACCACGGTATTCACTTCCGCGTGCTGGCCAAGGCTCTGCGTCTGTCCGGTGGCGATCACCTGCACTCTGGCACCGTGGTTGGCAAGCTGGAAGGTGATCGCGAGGCGACCCTGGGCTGGATCGACATCATGCGCGATTCGTTTATCAAGGAAGACCGTTCGCGCGGTATCTTCTTTGACCAGGACTGGGGCTCCATGCCCGGCATGTTCCCGGTTGCTTCCGGCGGTATCCATGTCTGGCATATGCCGGCCCTGGTCACCATCTTCGGCGACGACGCCTGTCTGCAGTTCGGTGGCGGCACGCTGGGCCATCCCTGGGGCAACGCCGCCGGCGCTGCCGCCAACCGCGTAGCGTTGGAAGCCTGTGTGGAAGATCGCAACAAGAACGGCGCGGAAGGTCTCGAGAAACGTGGCGGCGATGTATTGCGCCAGGCCGCCAAGTCGAGCCCCGAACTGGCTGCGGCGATGGAGACCTGGAAGGAAATCAAGTTCGAATTCGACACCGTCGACAAACTGGACGTTGCCCACAAGTAAGGCTTCGCCAGTCGTGCTGAGACGGGGCGGCAGGCGGTTTGGTGCTGCATGTCTTCGCCTATACAGTGCGCTGCCAGAACTCCGCGCCTTGTCTCAGCATCGACTGTCCGTGCTTTAGGTGCAGCAAGATGCATCGAATTTGAATACTTCTAACTGAGGATTTGACAATGAGTGACGTGCAAGACTACAAATCAAGCTTGACCGATGCGAGCAGTCGCAAGTTTGAAACCTTCTCCTACCTGCCAGAGATGGACAAAGAGAACATCAGGAAGCAGGTGGAATACATCGTCAGCAGGGGCTGGAATCCGGCCATCGAACACACCGAACCGGCAAATGCCTTTGATCACTACTGGTACATGTGGAAGCTGCCGATGTTCGGCGAAACCAACGTCGACACCATCCTGGGTGAAGCCGATGCCTGCCATGCCGCACACCCAAACAATCATGTGCGCCTGATCGGCTACGACAACTACGCGCAGTCTCAGGGGACCTCGATGGTTATCTACCGCGGTCCGATTAAGGTCTGAACGGCCAGGGTAGCTTGAACCGTATAAAGCCCCTGGCCGTATCAGCGGACAGGGGCTTTTTTTATCGATTTAAAAGGGGACAGATTTATTTTTTTTGCTGTTCCTCGTCAGACTGTAAACCATACTTTTGAAAGAATGCATCTGTCCCCTTTTCAGTCCTTTTCAATTCGGGAAATGACGTTATGAGCAACATCGATATTGATCAGTACAAAATCAGGAAGGAGCCATACTACGAAGCGGTGCGCAATGAAATTGACCTGTATGAGGCCGCCTACAATGCGCGCATGCCGATGATGCTGAAGGGGCCGACAGGATGCGGTAAATCACGTTTCGTCGAATACATGGCCTGGAAGCTCGGCCGGCCATTGATCACAGTGGCGTGTAACGAAGACATGACCGCCTCCGATCTGGTCGGCCGTTTCCTGCTCGATAAGGAAGGCACCAAGTGGCAGGACGGTCCGCTAACCACGGCAGCCCGTATCGGCGCCATCTGTTATCTCGACGAAGTGGTTGAAGCGCGCCAGGACACAACGGTCGTCATACACCCGCTGACCGACCATCGCCGCACCCTGCCGCTGGACAAGCGAGGTGAGCTGATCCAGGCGCATGAAGACTTTCAGCTGGTGATTTCCTACAACCCGGGCTACCAGAGCCTGATGAAGGATCTGAAACAGTCCACCAAGCAGCGCTTCGGTGCGCTGGACTTCGAGTACCCCGAAGCGGAGAAGGAAGCGCAGATCGTTTCCAGGGAAAGTGGCGTCGATGTCCAGACTGCCGGCAAGCTGGTGCAGATCGCGCACCGTGCCCGCAACCTCAAGGGGCACGGTTTGGACGAGGGCATCTCCACGCGTCTGCTGGTGTATGCAGGCCAGTTGATCGCCAAGGGCATCGAACCCGTGGCTGCCTGCAGCATGACTATGGTGACCCCGCTGACTGATGATCCGGATATGCGCGATACGCTGCATGCTGCGGTGCAGACCTTCTTCGGTTGATGTCCCAGCGGGTTTGTATCGAGGCCTGATAGACAGTTATGACACTCAATCTTGACGATTACCGCGAATCCTTCAAAAATGCCGACCCGGCGATCCAGGATACCCTGGAAAGCGTATTCCAGGAGGCCTCGCGGGTGATGTCAGCGGCCGGCCTGCATGACTATCTGGAAGGCGCCAAGGGGCTCGCCAAGCTCGGGCGGGGCGAGGACATCGTGGTTTCCTATCTCGAGGATATGCCCGCCGTGGTGAAAGAGTGCGGCGAGGACATCATCAAGGATGTCATCGAGGCGGCCATGAAGCTGTCCTCCATGACCTCGGGCCAGGTCATTGCGCTGTTGATTGGCACCCTGCCGACTGCCGCCCGCCGTCTCGGCGACCCGGAACTGTTGCGCGGCTATCTCAGTTTTATGCACCAGCTGTCCGCCAAGGCGGCGCGTGGCCTGCGGCCCATGCTCAATCATATGGACGAGCTGCTGTCCAAGCTGACCCTGAGCGGTCTCAAGCGCTGGGCGTTCTTTGGTGCGGATGCCTACCGGCGCGATTTCCAGAACCTGCAGAGCTACTTCAATCTCGAGACCACCGACAGCAAGGCCATGCTGCAGAAAGAGCGGCGCGGTACGCTGTTCATCGACACCCAGCGCAAACTGAATTTTTACCTGCGTGCCCTGTGGGCGCGGGATTTCTTTCTGCGACCAACCGCGGCCGACCACGAAGGCTTCAAACCCTATATCGAACACCGTGTCCTGCACCTGCCGGATGCCGTTGACAGCATCGCCGCCGTCAAGGGTCTGGAGGTATATCGTGCGACCGCGGCGCACATGGCGGCGCACATGTGTTACACCGAAAAGGCGATCTCTGCAGAACAGCTCAGCCAGGCGCAGATGTTTTTCATCGGTCACCTGGAAGATGCCCGTGTGGAATATTGCGCGGTGCAGAATTTTCCGGGCCTGAAAAAACTCTGGAGCTCCCTGCTGGAGGCGGAATTTGAAGGTCGAGTCGAACACCCCACCGTTGCCGTACTCGAACACCTCGCGCTCATGCTGCTCGACGACAGCGTGCGCAGCGACGACGAAGAGTTGAACGCTTTCGCCGGCAGGTTCCACGTCGGGATCAAAGAGAACAAGGATAACGTCAACTTCTCCTGGCACATGGGGATCGAGCTGTTCAACCTGTTCGCCGCGCGACGCGAAGTGCCCAGCCTGCGTATCCTGCAGAATATCCGCATTCCCTATCGTGACGATAACCGCTACGCCTGGGAATTCGAGGAGTTCGACTGGTCCCGTGAGGTCGAATACGTGCCGGCCACCCAGCGCCAGGTGCGGCGCAAGGTCAGCGCCATCGAGATGGCCAACGAGGTGGATTGCGAGTTTGCCGGCGACGATGCCCAGGAGATCTGGACCTGCGAAACCGAGCTGTTCCCCTATGAAGACCACGGCGTCAGCTACAACCAGATGTGGGGCAAGGAACCGATATCGGATCCCTTTCATTACCAGGAATGGGACTACCAGGTGCAGTTGCACCGGCCTGACTGGGTGACCGTGCTCGAACGTCGCCAGCCCATGGGCGATCCGCAAACGATCGAGGACATCCTCACCGAGTACAAGCCGGTCGCGCACCGCATCAGGCAGATCATTGATCTGCTGACACCCGAAGGCGTGCAGCGGGTGCGCAACATGGAAGACGGCGACGAGATTGATCTCAACGCCGCGGTCGATGCCATGGTGTCAATCCGCATGGGCCAGCAACCGAACACGCGCATCACCATGCGTAACGTAATCAAGAGCCGCGACCTGGCGGTGGTGGTACTGCTGGACCTGTCCGAATCGACCAACGAAGTGGTGGCAGGGACCGACAAGACGGTTCTCCAGCTGACGCGCGAGGCCGCTTCCCTGGTATCCACCGCGATCAACGGTATCGGCGACCCGTTCGCCCTCCACGGCTTTGCTTCCGACGGCCGGCACGATGTGCAGTACTATCGCTTCAAAGATTTCAGTCAGCGTTTCGACGATGAGGCCAAGGCGCGACTGGCGGGCATGAAGGGCGGGTTGTCGACACGCATGGGGGCGGCGATGCGCCACGCAGCGCAGCATCTGCTCAAACAACCGGAGCGCCGCAAGCTTTTGTTGCTGGTCAGCGACGGTGAACCGGCGGATATTGACGAGCGCGATCCCCAGCACCTGCGTCACGATACCAGGAAGGCGGTGGAAGAACTCTACAGCAAGGGCATCCTGACCTACTGCCTGACCCTGGATCCCGATGCCGACCAGTATGTGAAGCGTATCTTTGGGGAAAACCACTACACCATCATCGACAATGTGCAGCGATTGCCCGAGAAGTTGCCGACACTGTTTGCAAGTCTTACCTCATAGCGCGTGCGAAATGAGATGAACAGAAACAAGGCGGATCAGCGCTATGTCGGCATCGCCAAGGAAATCAACGGTGGCATGACTGACACCGGCAAGATCATTCGCGATGCCTGGGTGTTCGGCCTTATCGAGGAAAGCGAGACCTGCGAGGGCTGGTCGCCGCAAGGGATCGAGGATCTGTGGCGGAAGGTCAATCAGGAATGGGGGAAGTACGGTTTTCTGGTGAGCCGGCTCCCGAATGATTTGCGGGAACGCTTTATGCGCATACAAAAAGACGCGGTCGAAAAGGCAAGAAGGGCCGGCTGGAATCCGGAGTTGACGGATGATGACTGAGCCCGTAACCGACAGTGTGCTGACTTGATGGAGCTGAAGTTTTCTCGCGGCGAGGAGCTGGGCCGGGAACAGCGCTCGATTTCTCCCGATCTGTATAACAGAATTCGTCTCTTGTTCGCCCGAGTCAGCGCTGAGCACCTGTTTGTTCCCATCCGTTCCATGCAGTATCTCGCCGCGATCGACAGCGAGGAGATCGTTTTCGTCGATGGCCAGGGGCCGCGTGCCATAGAAGTTTCGTGGTGCGATTTTCAGGCGGGAGAACGCGAAGATCTGCGCGCCCCGGTAGCCTATACCTGCATTTATTACGATGAAAAAGGCCGTGAGATCATGAATCGCCTGCAGAGCGAATTTCTCAAGGCACTGCAGCTGATGGAAGCCCGGCAGCCCAAGACTGACGGTGCCACCATAACTCCAATCGGAAAACAGTGAACTAATGGAGCGCACCCTGGGCTGCATGCCATGGCTGCGCAGACCCGCCATACGGCCAGCAGGCGGGCTCCGGTGGATCAGGGTCGGGTGTGTATCTTCAGATCGAACGTCATCTCGGAACTCACACCCTTCCCGAAGAACGAGCCCTCAACCGGTGCCGCCCCGGCCGTCGACCAGGCCGCGGCCACGGCCACATGGGCACCTGCCACCGCCGTTCCGTGGCTGGGGTCAAATCCGCGCCAGCCGCCGCCCGGTATGTAGACCTCGGGCCAGGCGTGCAGATAGCGCCGATCCCGGTGCGTCTCGGCACGCGCCTGATAGCCACTGACAAAACGTGCGGCGATGCCCTGGGCCCGACAGATTGCCATGAACAGCACGGCAAGATCACGACAGGCGCCCCGCCCCCGTGTCAGGGTGACCTGGGGTGTTTGTGGTTCGCCGTGCTCACGGATCTCACGCTCGAAGTCATTGTGCAGCGTGTCATTCAGGGCGGCGAGAAACGCCATGGTATCGCGGCCCGTCCGCGCGGACAGCCCCGATGCCAGGCTCACGACCTGCGGTGCCGGCCGATCCGGATACCGATACGTGGCCAGCAGTGGCGCCTCACGCTCGCTGTAGGGCATCGGCAGTCGGGTCGCTGGCGTGTCCACCACGTAGTCGAAGGGGTTATCCTGCAGCGTATCCAGTGCGAACATGCTCACGATCCGCAATTCTGACGTCTCGCCGGCAAACCACAGGCGTGTGATCACGTTGCCTTCGACATCCAGGGCACTGGCGTGCAGCGCCGGCTGCGGCGACACGTCCAATCGATGATGCAAGAGACGCTGGTAGCCGTTACAGCGTGGTGTCAGCCGCACTGTGTGGGGTCCCAGCGACACCGGGGCGCTGTAATGGTAAGCGGTACTGTGTTCAATTTCGAAATGCATGCAAACAGATTTCCGTCAGGAACCGGTCATCGTCGACCGGCGTGCAGGCTGCCTCGCGGGCTGCGCAAAAGTGAGCTTGCAGAAAGCGTCTGTCTTCAGGTCATGCCTTTGCATGTGAGCTGACTCCGTAGGGCCTGCCCGGGTGACCCTGGTCCGCTGGAGACTGTCGGTCAGCAGGGACAAGGTCACGTTCAGTCCCTGCGCATGTCACTGGAAATGCCGCCGGCTGCCGGGAGATGGCAATTGCGGACGTAATCCATGACCATGCGGTCCGCGTTGAAACGCCAGCCCAGGGTGCGGATCGACCGTTTCATGCGGGCGATCCAGGCGCGCGGCAGGCCATCAGGATCGCGCTGATAGAACAGCGGTATCACCTCGTCACGCAAGACCCGGCACAGCGCTTCGGCGTCACGCTTATCCTGGAGGGGCTGATCGATGTGGCTTTCACCTTCGCTGATGGCGAAACCGTTGCGTCCGTCGTAGGCTTCGGCCCCCCAGCCGTCCAGTACGGACAGGTTGAGTCCGCCATTGAGCACCACCTTTTGGCCGCTGGTTCCCGAGGCTTCCAGGGGGCGGCGTGGATTGTTGAGCCAGAGATCGACGCCCTGCACCAGGTGGCGCGCGGTGTTCATGTCATAGTCCTCGACAAACACGATCTTGCCTGCGAAGCGCGGATCGCGACTCAATCGGTCGATGTGCTGCAGAATGCCCTTGCCGAGACTGTCCTGGGGATGGGCTTTGCCGGCATACAGGATCTGCACCGGCGCCTGCGCGTTGTTGATCAGGCGATCCAGGAATTCAAGATCATCCGTAATCAGATGACTGCGTTTGTACTCGGCGAAGCGGCGGGCAAACCCGATGGTCAGGGTGCCCAGGTTCAGGGAACGGCGCAGATTCTCCAGGATCTCAGGAGGGGCGCCGCGACGCTCCTCCTGGACGGTGACCCGGCGACGCACGAAGTCCAGCAGCCGTGCCTTGAGTGCCTGGTGTGTCTCCCACAGTTCTCCGTCATCCAGCTTGTCGATACCGGCCCACACGCCCGGCTCGGCACTGTGAGCCGCCCAGTCGGGACCGAAATGGCGTTCATACAGCATCCGCATCTGGGGCGCCAGCCAGGTCAGCACATGGACGCCGTTGGTGATGTGCCCGATGGGCGCCGGCCTGCCCGGCCACAGGTCAGACCACAAATCCCGGGATACCCGACCGTGCAGTGCCGACACGCCGTTGGCACGGCGTGACAGTTTGAGCGCCAGCACGGTCATGCAGAACGCTTCCTCATGGTTGGCCCGATCGACCCTGCCCAGCCCCATGAACTCATCAGAGGGGACGGCCAGTGCATCGCGCAGGGGCCCGAGGTGCTCTTCGACCATGGTCGGCAGGAATCGGTCGTGCCCAGCCGGTACTGGCGTATGAGTAGTGAAGATGTTGCGCCGCGCCACTCTCAGCGCGGCCTCGCGAAAATCGATGCCTTCCAGCTGCATACGCATGCGGGCGATTTCGAGGGCCGCGAAGGCACTGTGGCCTTCACTCATGTGCAGCACACCGGCCCTGATGCCGAGGGCGTTCAGGGCGCGCACGCCACCAACACCCAGCAACAGTTCCTGACGGATGCGGGTGCGGTCGCCCCCGCCATAAAGACGCGCCGTCAGATCGCGATCTTCCCGGGAGTTGTCCGGTACGTCGGAATCCAGCAGCAGCAGGGTACATCGGCCGACTGCTGCGTTCCATACCCGGGCGCTCAGCGTTCCGCTGCGCGTCTCAATCTGGACCATTAACGGTTGTCCGTCGATACCTGCGGCCGGCTCCAGGGGCAGCCGCCAGACGTCCACGTCAATGTAGTCTTCGTGCTGCCAGCCATCCTGGTCCAGCCACTGGTGAAAATAGCCCTGGTTGTAGAACAGTCCGATGCCGATCAGAGGAACACCCAGGTCTGATGCGCTCTTGATGTGATCGCCCGCGAGAATACCCAACCCGCCGGAATACGTGGGGAGAGATTCGTGCAGGCCGAATTCGGCCGAAAAATAGGCCACCGGCCGGGCACCCAGCACGCCTGCGTGGGTATCTGCCCAGGTATCCTGGGCCGCCAGATATTCCTGCAAACGTCGGCAGGTATAATTGATCCCGCTGCGCAGCACGTGCCGGTCGATGCTTTCCTCCAGCTCCAGGAAGGGAATTTCCGCGATCAGCGCCACCGGGTTATGGTCCAGTTCCCGCCAGCGCAGCGGATTGAGGACGCGAAACAGGTTTTCTCCAGCCAGGTCCCAGGTCCACCACAGATTGCGGCTGAGGGCATACAGGCGTTCGAAGGCGGGTGCCACCAGCTGCTCGATGTTGCGCACCTCGCCGACAATGGGACCCACGGGCGCCGTCACCTCCACCAGGTGCTGGATCTGCTCCGGTGTGAAGGTACGCGGCTCCGTGGTCTGTACGACGAGGACGCCCTGGAGAAGCCCTCGATCCAGCAGCGGCAGGCCGAGAAAGGAATGGTAGGCATCTTCACCCGCCTCTGGAAAATGCTTGAAACGCGGGTGTTGTACTGCGTCCTCCACCACAATCGGTCGCAGTTCCTGCGCAACAAGTCCGGCAAGGCCCTCTTGCTGGCTCATTCGCACCTAGCGCACACTCTCGGGACGCGGGCCGTAGGTGGCTGCCAGGATCAGATGGGTGCGATCCGGCTCGAGCAGGCAGACCGAACAGACGTTGGTCTGAAAGCCGGTGCGGATCAGTCGTACCACCGAGTCCAGGGTCTCGGTGGGGTCGCTGCGCCCGGCGACGAGCTGACGCAACTCTGCTACTGAGAGGACCGGTTCTTCCATCGGCTGTGTCATGTTCATCGACTTGAGCGTGGCAAGGCCCCGTAGATCTGGGACACGGCAGCCCGACGCATCAACTATGCCTGGAGCCCCTGAAAGCCGGCCTGACAGTGACTCTCCGGCGCGCCGTGAAAACCGGTCGTGGATCAGGCGATAGAAAGCTAACAAGCTGAATAATAATGCAAAACCCTTTATCAGTGTTTCGACGGAAATTCAGCCGTGCGCGACGTGACGCGCCGTCGATGGGCGCTCGCCAAGGAATCGGGCGACGCAATCCGTAGCGCCGTGTGCACAAATCCGGCGCAAGGGCATCAGTCGCTGCACCAGTGCGGAGAGGGGGTGACCCTTGGAATCAGGCACGATGTGATTTCAAGACCTGACTGACCTTCAGGCCTGGCCTGCGTGCGGCGCGCTTCAGCGACGATCACACCATCGATGCGCACCGAACGGCGCCCTGTGTTCAACGCGTCGCAGCGGCTGGCGGTGGGTTGATGACCAGCCGCGCGCAGTGACTGATCGCACTGTACTTTACCCGAGGAAGTTTGCGCAGGACAGCCTGGACTGACCATGGCTGCAGCCAGTACTTCAACAAATGCTCTCCGCGCTATGGTACCTTATGCGAGCGCAGGCATGAGCCCGGCCCAACTGCTTCCGGGGTGAGCTGGCTGCTCGACCGGCCTTACGCTGAAACGGACTTGAGGGAGATATAAGGGAGAAACAATGATGAAAATCCGAATGATGAGAATGCGCAGGCATGTTTGTTTTGTGCTTTTCCTTGCCGTCACTCTGGCTGGGTGTGCGACAGGACCGACACTCACACAAGATCAGATCCTGGGGCAGTACGAGCAGATTGCCAAGCTGGACAAAGGCCTCCGGGATGCCGCCGCGAAGGGCGTAGACAACCTTGCGCCTGATGGTTACCGCGCCGCGCAGGCACAATACGAGGATGCCATCGGCGAAGCCACGGCCGACCGCGCGGGCACCGCGAACTCGGCCGCCAGCAAGGGGCTGCAGGCCCTTGCGAAGGCCAATGAGCATGCCGATCTCAGCCGGGACCTGCTGCGTGAAGTTCTGGAGGCGCGCGACAAGGCCTACCAGGCGGGGGCCGCGAGCATCTTCCCGGAACGCACCGCGGAGCTCGATGAAGAGTTGCGCAAGGTGGCGAGCCTTGTGGAGCGCGCCAGGCTGGAGGACGCCAAGGAACGCCGCCAGCGGCTGATCGCCGGGTACGAGAAACTGGAGCTGGCGGCACTGCAGGAGGGTACGGTCGAGGCTGCCCAGGCGGCAGTCGCCGAGGCCAAGAAGAACAACGCGGCCAAGTTTGCGCCCAAGACGTTCAAGCTCGCTGAGGAAGAGATGCGACTGGCGCTGTCGGTGCTGGAGGCGGACCGCACCAAGACGGACAAGGCCAATGCGCATGCCAAGCGCGCCAAGTGGCTGGCTGAGCAGAGCATGGCGATTACAGAACTGATCAAGGATTTTGACCGCCGCGACTATACGCGCGAAGACACGGTGCTCTGGTACCAGAAACAGCTCAGTGAAATCAACGCGCCTCTGGGCGAGCAGCTGCCTTTCAACGAACCGAACCGTAATGTGGTCCTCGGTATGCAGCAGTCCATCCAGGGGCTGATGAAACAGCGCGATGATACGGCGGCGCAACGGTCTCAGTATGAACAGGAACTGTCTTTGACCGCCGAGCAGCGCGCTGCCGTAGAAAGGGTGCAGTCGCTGTTCACTCCGGCCGAAGCCACTGTCTATCAACAGCGGAAGAATGTCCTGATATCTGCCCATGGTTTCCGTTTCCCGCCGGGCGGCAGCGAGATCGGCACGGAAAACTTCGCCCTGATGAACAAGATTCTTCAGGCCGTAAACACCTTCCCGGAGAGTCAGCTCGTGATATCGGGACATACCGACTCTACGGGCAGTGCGACCGTCAACAAGAACCTCTCCCAGGCGCGTGCAGCCAATGTCGCCCGATTCCTGGTCGAGGTGGGCGGCATTTCGGCAAGCCGCATCGCGGTGACCGGCTATGGCGCGGAGCGACCGGTCGCCAGCAACGAAACCCCGCAGGGACGCGCGACTAACCGGCGTGTCGAGATTCTGATCAACAACGAGTAGACAGCCAGCACAGGGTTCCTTCCACGGTGTCGTCTGTCGCCGGGGGGATGGCGGATGCGGACTGATTCCGGCGCGCCGGCTCCACGCCTGTCATTGCCCCGTGGACATCAAGATCGATCGCATTGTGGAAAGTATTCATTTGATCGTGAACTGGCGCCTGAACGCACCCGGAAAGCAATCCGACGGACAGCGCAGGCGCTGATCGCGATGCGACTCCCATAGCATGCCGGGAAACGTCCGGGACATGACCATTGACCTGATCCGACACGGTGAGCCGGTTGGCGGACGCCGCTATCGAGGGCACGGGATCGATGACCCCTTGAGTGAAACAGGCTGGGCGCAGATGTGGGCGGCGATCGGGGAGGCCGCGCCCTGGGATCACATCGTGAGCTCGCCTTTGCAGCGATGCCAGGCCTTTGCCGAGGCACTCGCCTCGCGCCATGGAATCCCGGTGACCCTTGAACCCCGCTTCAGCGAAGTGGGCTTTGGCTGCTGGGAAGGCAGGCATCCGGCAGAGATACAGGCCAATAACCGTGCCGAATACGAGGCTTTCTATGCCGATCCGGTTAACCGCAGGCCGCCGGGCGCGGAACCCCTGGACAGTTTTATCACGCGGGTGGTTAGCGCCTATACAGCGGTATTGAGGAACCCTCACGGGCAGCACTGTCTCATCGTTGCCCATGCCGGCGTCATCCGCGCGATCATCGCCCACGTCCTGCATGCCAGCCCTCTGGGCCTGTATCGCATCAAGGTCGAGAATGCGGGTGTTACGCGCATCCGGCATGGCAGGTACGGCGGCAACCTTGAATTTCACAACGCCGCTTTGCAGCGGTGCGCGGCCGAGCTGCCAAAAGTCCCGCGCTGAGACGCCGTGTGGCTGCGACCCCTGCCCTGCCGACGGCGATGTCGTGCGGGCAGTACCCCTTTTTGGCGTGAACCTGCCTCTGTCCGGCCGTGTTGACCGGCGGGAATGTCAACGGCGGCCGCGACGCCGCAGGGAGTGCACAGCTGTGGCCGGGTCCGCGCCACTCTCCCACCTGCCTGGGTACGAACCCCTAAGCCCGACAGATCCCTCGTCGGCGGCGCTCAAAGTGGTGGAATTTCGCCGGCGTATTCGCGGGCGTGCAGCGCTGTGCTTGCCAAATCATAAGGATTATTTAGTATGCTGAGTGAAAACATAAGGAACAGGCACATGAATCTGACACTCCGTCAGCTGAGGATCTTTGAAGCCGTCGCGCGGCATCTGAGTTACACGCGCGCCTCGGAAGAGCTGCATCTGACCCAGCCCGCCGTGTCGATGCAGATCAAGCAGCTTGAGCAGGCCGTTGGATTGCCGCTCTTTGAGCAGCTTGGCAAGCGGATCTATCTGACGGACGCCGGGCGGGAGATGGAGCGTTACAGCCGCGCAATCACGGCCCTCCTGCAGGAGGCCTCCCACGTGTTCGACGAGTTGAAAGGTCTGAAACGGGGGCGCCTGACTATCGCCGTCGCGAGCACGGCGAACTATTTTGTCCCCCAGCTGCTTGCGACATTCTGTCAGCGTTATCCGGAGGTTACCGTCAGCCTTAACGTGACTAACCGCAAACAGCTGCTGCAGGCGCTGATGGAGAATGAGGCCGATCTGGTCATCATGGGGCAGCCACCGGGAAATCTGGATCTCGCGGCAGAGAGTTTCATGGAGAATCCCCTGGTGGTGATTGCGCCACCGAACCACGCGCTGGCAGGTGCCAGGGCGATTCCACTGCATCGATTGGAACAGGAGACGTTTCTGGTGCGTGAGCAGGGTTCGGGGACACGCCTGGCAATGGAACGCTGGTTCCGGGAAAACGGCGTCACCCTGCTGACGCCCATGGAGATGAGCAGTTCAGAGGCAATCAAACAAGGCGTGGAGGCGGGTCTGGGGCTGGGGCTGCTGTCGCTTCATACCCTCGAGATGGAGCTGGCCCTGGGACGGCTGGTCATTCTGGATGTCGAGAGATTTCCCATCCTGCGTCACTGGTATATCGTGCACCGGGAGGGAAAACGGTTTTCTGCCGTGGCACAGGCTTTCAAGGAATTCATTCTCAATGAGGTTACACAGATCGTAGCCCTCCCGACGCTTGGCTCGGCTGCAGCGCAGCGGACGGGGAAGCAGTCGCCTGCGCATGGCTAAGCCGCGCAGCAGGCGATGTGACTCCTAGCCCGCATTTCTCACCGGGCGGCGGTAGAGTCACATAATGCACTGAGGTAACGAACAGAGTGCAGATCAGGGAAAAGACAGCGTGCAATCAGGCCGTGCCTATCCCGGCCCTGGCTGGTTCTCGCGCGCCCGGA
>Ga0209536_100008989_pt1 | contig 14884 bp, 12 predicted proteins | sample DeeMarSeWOR28_12_FD_187461 | JGI IMG/M metagenome (GOLD analysis project Ga0209536, IMG submission 187461) | Marine sediment microbial communities from White Oak River estuary, North Carolina - WOR-2-8_12 (SPAdes) (version 2) | ecosystem: Environmental > Aquatic > Marine > Intertidal zone >...
CCGCTGCCAGCGGTGGCAACACCGCAACTCAGCTATGCCAACACAGCCCGGCTCGCACAGTACCGGCCGCCGATGCCGCCTCCCGCACCCTACTGGGCTCGCACACAGCGGCAAGCGGCCAGCCTGGCGCGCTACCAGCGTCCACTACCACCGGCGACAGCACCTCAGCCGGCCCCCGACAACACAGCCCGGCTCGCACAGTACCGGCCGCCGATGCCGCCTCCCGCACCCTACTGGGCTCGCACCCCGCGGCAAGCGGCCAGCCTGGCGCGCTACCAGCGCCCGCTGCCCCCGGCAGCCGCACCTCAGCTGGCCGCCCGGCTCGCCCAGTACCGGCCGCCCATGCCGCCACCGGCACCCGAGTGGGTCCGCGCACAGCGGCCACCCGTCAACCTGGCTCGCTACCAACGCCCGCTGCCCCCGGCAGCCGCACCTCAACTGGCCGCCCGGCTGGCACAGTACCGGCCGCCCATGCTTTCCCCGACGCCTTGGGCAAGCACCCGGCGCTCAGCGACAACCCTTGCATCGTCTGTTGCAGACTCGAGCAGGCCAGGGGAGCAAATCGATGCCGGAAGTGTTGATGAGAAAGAACCAAGCCAGCTGACCGCCTCTGCATCGCCAGCCACAGAGACTGCGCAACCGCCGGTGCACGGCGCAGAAAGCACCTCAGGCACGGCCGCTGAAATGGCCGAGCTGGCCGCCTTTGAATCCTCGCCTGCGGATACGGCTGCCCAGTCCCCCGTGCTGATTTTTGAAAGCGACGACATCACCTCGAGCGAGGAAACGGCTGAGCTCACGGCAACTGCGCCGTCGCCCGCAGAGAGTCAACAGCTGCACAACGAGCCCAGCGCAGCAGAAACGACCATAGAAACGAAAGAAACGGCCGGGCCGCCGGAATCTATCACGGAGACTGAAGCCACTGCCGAGGCCGAACAACTCAGCGAGGAAAGCAGCTGATCGGTGTTACGCCGTTGCTCGCCGTCCCTGCCCGCCATTTAAAACGTGAACACTCCACCTGTTTCGGCCGGTGGGGTGTTCACAGCCGATCCGAGCGCTGACCGCTCGCCATCCAACACACAGTTACGACCCGAGGTTCACGCCGCCGCTGGTGGCAACCAGAACCCTTTCCGTAACGGCGCAAGGCGCGCGCGGACTCAGTGTGAAAAACATGCGCTGCCGCCGCTCAGGACTGAGCCGCCTCACAACGGTTACGTCCACTCTGCTTCGCCCTGTAGAGCGCTTTGTCGGCCCGTTCGAACCATTGCCCGACAGTCTCACCTTCGTCGAATTCAGCGAGACCGCACGATGCCGTGATGGTGACCGCCTGGCCGCGAAAGTGGAAGCCGGTGGCTGCAACCGCAGAACGCAAGCGCTCGGCTACCGGCAGGCACTCGTCCAGATTTGAGCCCGTCATCAATAGCACAAACTCCTCACCACCATATCTGGCGACAAAATCAGTTTCCCTGATGCCGTCTCTCAATGTCGTCGCGAGGGCCCGCAGCACCTTGTCTCCAGCCCTGTGCCCGAACCTGTCATTCACTTTCTTGAAATGATCAACATCCCATACCGCCAATACCAGCGGAGTGTTGAAGCGTTTATGACGTGCGATTTCCTCATCCAGACGCTGCTCATAAGCGAGCCGGTTGGGGATACCCGTCAAGGCATCGGTCATTGCCTGATTACGTTCCTCCTCCACCCGCGAACGTAAATCCTGCGACTCGCTCTCCATTTCCTGCAGTCTCTCACTCAGACTGTCTATCTGGGCTTTCGCCTGCTGGTAGCGTTGCTGCTCGTGCTGACGGTGTTTTTCCATTTGTTGCAGCACGGACTCAATGTGCGTCTGCACCACATGCTTGAGCTGACCCAGATCGCTTGCCTCGCGAACGCTGTTTTCGATACCGCTTATTTCCTTCTTGACGGCGTTGTTCAGCTCGTCACCTGCCTGCAGCGATTCGTCGTAGTATTGTCCGCTGTCCTGCAGCTGGCGATCGACCTCCAGTAAGCGGTCGCTGAGCTTTACCAGAAAATCTTCTATACCCTGTTTTTCTCTCTGGTCCCTCCTGCGGATCTTCTGAATCAGATCTGCAATCTGCTCAATGATAGGGTCCCAGGATTCCCCGTCCTCAACCGCTTCGATCCGGTTTCGGATGGCCTCCAGATCAGCAAGATATTCATTCGGAAGAGACAGCCTTTCCAGCAACTGCATCAGTATGTCACGGGCACCGTCGGCGGTCTGCGGTGCTGCTTTCGCGGCTGAACCTTCAACATTCCTGGCATCAGCTTGAGGCGCGTCCCTGCCAGCCGGCTTTTCCCGGGTAGCGAACAGACGCTGCATAAATCCGCTCTTGTGATTTGCGTCGGCGACCTGCGCCCCTGGCTCAGATGGTGTCTGGATGACTGCATTGATCACCGCGGCCAGCGACTGTACCACCGCCTGATCGTCTTCTGGGGACGCTGATGCAAGCTGCTTTTTCAGCGCCTTGGTCTGTCGTACCGCTCCTTTGGGCAGCGACAGCGCTTCCAGCAGTTTCAGCAATGGGTTTTCAGCCGATGCGGCGAGTCGCTTGCGCTTGCGGTGTTTGTCCAGCCTGAGCAGCGTGCTTGACATGTCATCGACACAGGAACGGAGGCGTGCGGCGCCGTCGCGCTCGCGAACGGTATTGCGCAAATCACTCAGCTGCCGGTCGAGAGTATCGTCCAGACCGTCGGCGGCCAATGTCAGGCGGGAGACTGTCTTGCGCAGCAGGTCCTCGACCTCGCGCCACTGCTTTTGTGCGCGCTCGAACTCTTCGAGCTGATCGAGATATTTACGTTTCCACTGCTCCGATTCGTGGGCGTTTTTATCGATGTCCACGCAGTGGTTCTCCTAGTTTTCCAGCAACACTTCTGCGTGGATTTTGGCGAGACCTTCAGCGGCCAATGTCATAATGATGGATTGCGCTAATTGAGCTCGACGCTATCGGGCAGCACAACCTCCATCGAAATCGGCAGGTGATCCGACAAGGGATAGTCCAGTACTTCAGCACGTTCCACCTCGACGGTTGGCGTCACCAGGATATGATCGATATTTCGCTTCGGTCGCCAGCTCGGAAAAGTATGCAGGCCGTGCAAGGGTTCCGACATGAGGGTCTTGTTAACCAGCAGCTCCATCTCTGCACTGTCCGAGCGGCAGTTCATGTCGCCCATCAAAACGACGTGCCGATACTCGTTAATCAGATCACTGATGTAGTCCAATTGGCTCATGCGACTGCGGCGGCTCAACGCCAGGTGCACCACCAGAACCACCAGGGATTCGTCACCATCGCCAAACCGCACAGCCATGGCACCACGACCCGGTATTCGACCCGGCAAGCGGTGTTCTGTAATGCCGCTCGGTTTATAACGGCTCAGCACGCCCAGACTGTGCTGGGCAAGACGCCCGATGCGCCGATTGGTCTGGTCATCCCAGTAGGGAAATCCCGCGCTGGCTGCGAGGTATTGAGTGATATTCACAAAACCGCTGCGCGCACTGCCAGCATCAGCCTCCTGGATGCCGACCAGGTCATATTCCCCCATCAACTGAGCGATATTGTCCAGGTTGACGAAGCGTTGCGGGTGGTGCAGAAGGTGCTTCCAGCTGTGCGTCAGATACTGACCGTAGCGCCGGGTTTTTATACCAATCTGAATGTTGTAGCTCAGCAAACGCAGCGTTCTGTTGGGTGCATGCTGGAGCTTCTTGGCGTTTGCGGGTTTCGACATCTTCCTTCAAATCGGGCAGACCAGATTGCCCAGCTGTTCTGTCAGTTTGAGATTCTCGCTGTAATCAACCGGGCAATCGATAATACTTACGGTCGGCTGCATGAGCGCTTTCTTAAGTATACCCTGTAACTGGCCCGGACCAGAGACCCGGTAACCGGCTGCACCAAAAGATTCTGCATATTTGACAAAATCGGGATTGCTGAAATCAACGTGAGACGTCCGCTTGAAATTATGCATCTGCTTCCACTCGATCAGACCATAGCCGGCATCATTCCAGACCAGGATGACGATCGGCAGCCGCAGCCGCACGGCCGTCTCAATTTCCTGTGAATTCATCAGAAAACCGGCATCGCCAGTGACTGCAACGACGGCCCGGTCTGGAAACACCATTTTCGCCGCGACCGCACCCGGCACGGCAATGCCCATGCTGGCAAAGCCGTTGGAGATGATGCAGGTATTGGGTTGTTCACAGCGGAACATCCTTGCCATCCACATCTTGTGCGCCCCCACGTCGCACACCACTATGTCATCGAGCTCCAGGGCCGTGCGCAAATCCCAGATGATTTTCTGGGGTTTGATGGGGAAGCCGGTGTCTTCGCTGTGCCGGTTCATGTCCTCGATCATTGCCTCACGCAATGGACGCATCAGGTACCCCTGGTGAGGGGTGGTCAAGGCGGCGATACGCATCAAGCTGTGCTTGAGGTCACCCAACACACCGACTGTTACGGTGTAATACTCATCCACCTCGGACTGGGTACGGTCGATATGAATAATGGTCCGGTCGCGGGTCGGGTGCCACAGATACGGATGATACTCAACCAGGTCGTAGCCGACGCAGATAATCACGTCGGCCCGGCTGAAGCCGCAGCTGATGTAATCGTTTGCCTGAAGCCCGGCACTGCCCAGCGACGTGCGGTTGCGGAACGGAGTCACACCTTTGGCCATGAAGGTGTTGGCAACCGGGATGTTGAGTTGTTCGGCGAAATCTGACAGGTGCTTCCAGGCACCGGCACGCACTACGCCATTGCCGGCCAGGATCATGGGATTGCGCGCCTCCGAAATCAGTCTGGCCGCACGTTCCACCTGTTCCTGCGGTGGTTCCGGCGGAAAAGGCTGACTCACCCTCAGTGGTTTCGCCACCGCGGGCAGGCTGGCCACATCCTCGGGAAATTCGATGAACGTGGCGCCGGTTTTTTCCGACTGCGCGATCTTGAACGCCTTTCGCACTACCTCGGGCACCACGTCCGAGTTCAACAACCGCGACGAGTACTTGGTGATGGGACGGAACATCTGCTCCAGGTCCAGAACCTGATGCGACTCCTTGTGCAGGCGGCTGGTGCCCGCCTGTCCGGCAATGGCGACCAACGGCGCATGATCCAGATTCGCATCGGCAACACCGGTAACCAGATTGGTGGCCCCCGGACCAAGTGTGGACAGACACACACCGGCGCGCCCCGTCAGACGCCCGTACACGTCGGCCATGAAAGCGGCGCCCTGCTCGTGACGTGTCGTAATAAAGCGGATGCGCGAATCGAGCAGCGCATCCATGACCTCTAGATTCTCCTCACCCGGGACGCCGAAGATATATTCAACACCTTCGTTTTCCAGACACTTGATGAAAAGCTGTGCGGCATTCACGCAGGCGTTCCATCAGCAGGCGACAGCTGTGGCTGTGCAAATTTGCCGGACATCGGGCTCAAGCCAGACCGGGGTACAGTACCAGACCGCGCGCGCGTCCAGGTTCACCTGTCATCGCGGTTCGCTGTCTCGTCATGGTGCTGCGGCGGCGGCCTCGGCGGGGCTGGTGCCACGCTCCTGCTCGACCAGATAATCGACCACCTCGAGCATTTGTCTGTTACCACCCGCCAGTTTGGCCGTAACCAGATACTTCCCGTTTACCACCAGCGCTGGCACGCCGGTAATGCCATACATATCGCGAACCTGTTTGGCCCGGTTGGTTTTGGTGATGACCGCAAACGAGGAAAAGGTGTTGTCAAAATCTTCTGCAGAAACCCCATGTTCGACAAAGAACTCTTTCAGCTCCTCGGCATTGCGAATTCTCTTGCGCTCCTTGTGCAAGCGCTCGAACAGCGGTTTGTGTATCTTGTCGGTGGCATCCAGCAGCTCAGCGGTGTAGTAAGCGCGCGCCAGCAATTCCCAGGTAGGCCCCAGTACGGCCGGCATGCGCACAAAGTCGACGTCATCCGGCTTGCGCTCCAACCAGGACTCGATTTCCGGCTCGAGTTGGTAGCAGTGCGGGCAGGAGTACCAGAACAGTTCCCGCACTTCAATTTTGTCATCGGTCTCCGTCGGCTGCGGACTGGCGATGTTTTGATAATTGACGCCTTCTTCAAAACCGGCTTGGGCAAGTGGCACCATCGATACCAACAGCAACAGGGTAAACCAATGTTTCATTTTCTTTCTCCGACCAGTTCAAATTACTAGATACGCACAGGGGCCAAGCCCGCGGCGGTCCGACGTCCGCCACGCCGGGCGGGCCTACAAGGCAGACAGCAGCGCCCCGTCGCGGCTGCGTTGCACAACTCCGCCCGCCTTAGACACACAAGGCATCAGGAATATCCCCAACTGGACAGGCCTCATCTGCCTGATTCAGCACCATACCCAGGTTCACGGCGGAATCCGGCGATTCGGTTCAGCACCCAGGCCCAGCCTTTGAAGGCCCGCTATGCTCTGATCGACGCCAGCGATGCTTTGAAACACATTGTTGACCTGTGTGCAGCGCGTTGCAAGCGGGTTGCGGCGGCCGTGCAGCCAGCGCGGGCGTCAAAAAAGGCGGCCATCTGGCCGCCCCGCAGAAATTCAGCCGGCACCTCTATGGAATCAGTGCAGACCTTGAATGTATGATGCCACAGCCTTGATATCCTGATCACTCATGCTGCTGGCAATGTTCCGCATCATCTTGGCAGCGTCGTTGTCGCGCTCCCCCGTTTTAAAGGCATACAGCTGGTTCTCGATATATTTTGCGTGCTGCCCGGTCAAAGCGGGAAATTTCGCCGCCGGGTTACCCCGGCCGGCCGGACCGTGACAGCCAATGCAGGCTGATACACCATTGGCTGCATTACCGCCCCGATAGATTTTCTGACCGTCCTCAACCAGAGATTCGTCCGCAGCTCCGACCTTCGCCGTCTGTGTGGAATAAAATGCGGCCAGATCAGCCATGTCCTGATCAGCGAGCGGCGCTGCCATCGGTGCCATGGTAGCGTTTTGGCGTTGCCCCGCCTTGAACTCCCTGAGCTGCTTTTCGAGATAAGCCGCTCCCTGTCCGGCAAGATTCGGCCACTCGGGATTGGCGCTGTTACCATCCACGCCATGGCAACCGGCACAGGTCGCTGATTTGGTCTTGCCGGCGCTGGCATCACCACCCGCGTAGACCCCGGAAACACCGGCAGAAAACAAGAATACGATAGAAAATACAAGAGGTTTGTTCATCCTGGTTCGATCTCCAAAAACACTATGGAAGCAGGCGACGGCCCGATCGGCGAACCACCCCGCGAAAAAAGAGGCCAACTGTATACCAGCGGGCCTGGAGCCGGTCAATAAAAAAGACCCGCAAAACTGTGCAAAAATAGGGTGATGAGCATCGATTTCCGCCGCGCCGTCTTTCTCACCAGCGTACCAGACAGCAGCATCGCACCGCCCGACCGCGGTGCCGAAGTGGCCTTTGCGGGGCGTTCGAACGCCGGAAAATCCAGTGCGTTGAACACCATTACCGAGCGCCGCGGATTGGCCCGCACCAGCAAGACACCCGGGCGTACCCAGCAGATCAATTTTTTCGATCTCGGTGAAAACCGCCGTCTGGTTGACCTCCCCGGTTTTGGTTATGCCAAGGTGCCACAGGCCATGAAACAGCAATGGCAACAAAATCTGATGGAATATCTCCACGTTCGGCGATCGCTGCGCGGCCTGATCCTTCTGATGGACTGCCGCCACCCCCTGACCAAATATGACCGGCAAATGCTGGTCTGGTGCGCCGACGTCGGTCTGCCGACGCATGTGCTGCTCACCAAGTCCGACAAACTCAAACGCGGCGCAGCCAGCAACAGCCTGCTCGGCGTGCGCCGTCACCTGCCCGACTTGCATCCGACAGCCACCGTCCAGCTGTTTTCGGCGCTCAACAAGACCGGGGTGGACGAAGCGAGGCAACTCGTCAGCGACTGGCTTTGCTCGCCTTGCGCAGACTGTTAGGAATCTTGCGGACAAAAAAAACCCCGGAGTGCAAGGGGGGGAAGCACCGGGGTTAAGAATACCCGGCTTGGGGAAACCGGGTTGGAGGAATTCCCGTTCAGTCCGTCAACGAACGGGGAGCGTTAGCCGACGAACATCAATACCAATTTCGACAGCATTTTGTGCCTTAAGTTCGTAATTTTCAGTGCACCTCGTTCGTGTTGGACATTCGCTGACGCTCGATACTGACTACTATAGAACATTTTTGGTAGTTTTGGGTAGTCAAGGCGAAAATGTACGGCTCGCCGCCTAGACAAAAGTTCAGTGCGCCTGGTCCCAGTTGCCGCCACTGCCAATATCCACCACCAGCGGCACTGACAACTCGGCGGCGGATTCCATGCGGTGACGGATTTCAGCCGCCACGGACACCAGTCTGTCCTCCGGCACTTCGAAGACCAGCTCATCATGTACCTGCATAATCATTTTAATATCATGAGCTTGCGCTCCGATCCATTGATCCACCGATAGCATGGCTTGTTTGATGATATCCGCCGCCGTCCCCTGCATCGGGGCATTGATAGCGGTACGCTCGGCGGCCTGGCGGCGTTGCGCATTACGCGCCTTGATATCGGGCAGATACAGGCGGCGGCCGAACAATGTTTCTACGTAGCCCTGTCGCCTGGCCAGCTCGCGAGTCGATTCCATGTATGCCTTGACCCCCGGATAGCGCTGAAAATACAGATCCACGTACCCCTGTGCCTGCCCCCTGTCTATACCCAGCTGCTTGGCCAGCCCAAACGCCGACATGCCATAAATCAGGCCAAAATTGATGGCCTTGGCGGAGCGGCGTTGATCGGCGCTGACCTCCTCGGGTGGCGTCGCGAATACCTCGGCCGCTGTCGCCCGGTGGATATCCTCGCCGTGCGCGAAAGCCTGGACCAGGCCGTCGTCACCCGATAGATGCGCCATGATACGCAGTTCGATCTGCGAGTAGTCTGCGGCAATCAGCTGGTAACCAGCCTCGGCAACAAACGCCTGACGAATGCGTCGTCCCTCCTCGCTGCGAATGGGGATGTTCTGCAGGTTTGGATCGGAAGACGACAAGCGGCCGGTAGCCGCAACCGCCTGGTGATAAGAGGTGTGCACCCGCCCGCTGTCGGGATCGACCTGCTCGGGCAACTTGTCCGTATAGGTCGATTTCAGTTTGCTGAGAGAACGGTACTCCAGTATCAAGCGCGGGAGTGGATAATCCAGCGCCAGCTCCGCCAGAACGGGTTCCGCCGTTGAAGGCGCGCCTTTCGGCGTTTTGGCGAGCACGGGCAGTTTTTGCTTGTCAAAAAGAATGCCCTGAATCTGTTTCGGCGAAGCCATGTTGAGCGGCTCGCCGGCCAGCACCTGCGCCTGCGCTTCCACCTCCTGCATACGCTTGGCCAACTCCTCACTCTGCTTGTTCAGCATCGCCACATCGACCTTGACACCGTTGCGTTCCATTGTGCTCAACACGTAAAGCAACGGCATCTCCACCTGCTCGAACAGGACTCTCAGGCGCGGTTCCGCCGAAAGCCGCGGCCAGAAGTATTGGTGTAACCGCAGTGTCATGTCCGCATCTTCGGCCGCGTAGGGTGATGCCGCTTCCAGCGGTACCTGGTTGAAGGTCAGCTGCCTGGCCCCTTTTCCGGCGACCTCCTCAAACTTTATGTTCTTGTGGGAAAGGTATTTCTGACACAGCGAGTCCAGATCGTGACGGCTGGCTGTACTATCCAGCACATAGGATTCCAGCATCGAGTCATAGGCAATACCCTGCAGGGTAATTCCATGATTGGCCAATACGTTACGATCGTATTTCAGATGATGTCCAAGCTTGGCTTTGCTTGCGTCCTCGAGCAGGGGTTTGAGCTCCTCCAGTACCCAGTCGCGCTCCAGCTGCTGCGGCGCACCGGGGTAGTCATGGCTGAGCGGCACATAGGCCGCTTCACCCGGCTCAATGGCGAACGACAAACCGACGATCTCTGCCTGCATATAATCGAGGCTGGTTGTTTCGCTGTCGAATGCAAACAATTCTGATTGCTGCAAACGCTGCAACCAGTCCGCAAATTCCTCTCCGCTGAGTATGGTTCGATACAGCGCCTGACTCTCCGGCGGGTGAGCTGACTCGGTCGCTTGTCCCACCTCACCGTTGAGCTGTCTCAGCCAGGTCTTGAACTCAAGACGCTCGAAGCCGTCACGCAATGCCTCGCGCTCGGCTGGCTTCACCGATAAATCCTCGAGCTCAAGCCCCAGATCCAGGTCGCAGCGAATAGTTGCAAGCTCTTTTGACAGAGGCAGCTGATCCAGGTGAGCGCGCAGATTTTCACCCACTTTTCCCTTCACCTCGGCAGCACGTGTCACCAGCTCATCCAGTGAGCCATACTGGTTCAGCCACTTCGCGGCGGTCTTAGGTCCAACTTTGGGTACACCTGGAATATTGTCCGAGCTGTCGCCGATAAGGCTCAGGTAGTCAATGATCTGTCCCGGTTCCACACCAAACTTCGCCAACACCCCCTGTTCGTCCAGATGGCTGTCATTCATGGTGTTGATCAGAGAAACCTGTTCGTTAACCAGTTGGGCAAGATCCTTGTCACCGGTCGAGATCACCGTTTTCCAGCCCGCCTCGCTGGCCCGCACCGCGAGCGTGCCGATGACGTCATCCGCCTCAACACCGGCCACCTGCAGCACCGGCAAACCCATGGCGCGCACCAGTTCCAGCAGCGGCTCGATCTGAGAAGACAATTCATCCGGCATCGGCGGACGATGTGCCTTGTATTGCGGATAAAGCTCGTCGCGGAAGGTCTTTCCCTTGGCATCGAAAACGACCGCCATGTACTGCGGCTGATAGCTGTCGACAAGCTTGCGCAGCATGTTCAACACACCGTAGATGGCGCCAGTCTGCTGCCCGTTGGCGTTGGTCAGTTCGGGCAACGCATGAAATGCGCGAAACAGATAGGACGAACCATCGACCAGAATCAAGGGTTTTTTGGGTTGGTTTGCCATTCTGATTATCTCGGTTTAGCCAGACTGCGATGGTATCATTCCCCAACAGACGGGGTGGTGCGCCCGCACATCGAACAGGAAATCGGATATGGATGAACAGTCTAGACTGGCCCAGCGCGGTCTGGGTCAGATCAACGACTCGCAGCTTACGCGCGAATCCTGGAAAATTTTCCAGATCATGGCGGAGTTCGTGGAAGGCTTCGAGCAACTGGCACAGATCAAACCCTCGGTCAGCATATTCGGCTCGGCCCGCACCGCTGCTGATCATGCCTACTACAGACTGGCTGAGGATATTTCACGCGCTCTGTCGGATGCCGGTTTTTCAGTGGTCAGTGGCGGCGGTCCGGGGATAATGGAAGCGGCCAACAAGGGCGCATTTTCTGGACGCTCGCCCAGCATCGGTCTGAACATCAGGCTGCCGCGGGAACAGTCGGAGAATCCATACCAGGACATCGCACTGAACTTCAGGCATTTCTTTTCCCGCAAGGTGATGTTTGTAAAATACGCTTCGGCCTATGTGGTTCTGCCCGGCGGCTTCGGGACCCTGGACGAACTGGCCGAAATGTTAACCCTGGTGCAGACCGGCAAGAGCCGCCGTATCCCCATCATCCTGGTCCACCGTCCGTTCTGGGATGGCTTGATCGACTGGTTCAGAGATACTCTGGTGGAGGAGGGCACGATCAGTCCGGAAGATCTGCAACTCTTCAAAGTACTGGACAAGCCGAAGGAAGTGGTCGATGCTATTTTTGAACATTATGACAAGCGTGGCTTCGAGCCTTCGCCCAGTGAGCAGGAGATCCTGATGGATCTGTGAGCTCACCGGCTGACACCCTCGACTAAGAGAATGAATATGACTATCAAACGATTTGTCCTGCTTGGCCTTACCCTGTTCGCCGCACAGGCGACGCTGGCGGAGAGACAGGCCGATATCCCACCGCCACCGCCACCGTCCGGCTCCGGCGATCAAAGAGGGCAGGAAGAAATCGAGCCGGAAGTAGTGATCATACAGCGCGAGGACAAGACCATTGAAGAGTACCGTGTCAACGGACAACTCTACATGATCAAGGTGATTCCCAAGAATGCGCCGCCCTACTTTCTACTCGACAACGATGGTGATGGTACGATGGAATCGCGCCTCGCCAGCAGCGATCTTGAGCCGGACATCATGATCCCCCGCTGGGTGCTGTTTCGCTGGTAGCGAAGCAGACATCCCGGTGCGTCGCTGAGAACATCTTTACCGGCTCATCTGCCGGACGAGGACGGTACCGCTCAAAGGCGAATTCCATTGCCAGTGCCCCTGTTATTCTTGTAGCTGATACCGCGACAAGCACCAGCCAGCGGTTATAATCCGCAGCCATGTCCCAACCCACGCTGAAATCCCTTGCCCTGCGTCTTGAGCGGATCGCTGAGCTGGTCGGCAGTGCGGCCGCCTGGCTGGCGCTGGCGCTGGTACTGGTGACCTTTGCCGTTGTCATGCTGCGCTATTTGTTTCAGCTCGGCTGGATAGCCATGCAGGAGTCGATCCTGTATCTGCACGCCAGCCTGTTTCTACTGGGCGCGGCTTACACGCTCAACAAAGATGGCCACGTCCGCGTCGACATTCTATACCGCGGCTTCAGTGCGAGGCGTAAGGCGGTGGTCGACCTGCTCGGTTCGCTGTTCCTGCTGCTGCCCGTGTGCGGTTTTTTGCTGTGGGCCAGCTGGGACTATGTAGCCACGGCCTGGTCTATCCACGAGGGTTCACCGGAGGCCGGCGGACTGCCCTATGTCTATATTCTGAAAACGCTCATTCCCGTTGCCGTCATACTGCTGATCGTGCAGGGCATCAGTCAGGCGCTTTCCAGCCTGAGCGTCATCGCCGCTGACAAGAGCGACAAGTGATGAACGGTGGCATGTCCCTGCTGATGTTTGCCACCGTGTTCGTGGTTTTACTTGCCGGTTATCCGGTGGCATTCAGCCTGGCCGGTACCGCGCTGGGCTTTGCCCTGGCTGGCCAGTGGCTGGGCGTGTTTGATTTCGCTTTCCTGGAGGTGTTGCCCAACCGCCTGTTCGGGATCATGATCAACCAGACATTGGTGGCGGTGCCCTTGTTCGTGTTCATGGGCGTCATGCTGGAGCGCTCACGCGTCGCTGAAAACCTTTTGGAGACCATGTCCGCCATGTTCGGTCGTTTACGCGGCGGCCTGGGTATCTCAGTGACGCTGGTGGGCATGCTGCTGGCGGCCAGCACCGGCATCGTCGGTGCCACCGTAGTCACCATGGGTCTTTTATCTCTCCCCACCATGCTGCGGCGCGGATACGACCCGAAAATCGCGACCGGCACCATCTGCGCTTCCGGCACACTGGGTCAGATCATTCCACCTTCGATTGTGCTGGTGCTGCTGGGCGACGTATTGTCGGCGGCCTATCAGCAGGCCCAGCTGGATCAGGGGATTTTTTCACCCAAGACTGTCTCTGTGGGCGACCTGTTTGCGGGCGCTCTGATACCTGGACTCTTACTGGTCGTGCTGTACCTGGCTTACCTGATGGTGGTTTCGATCATGCGTCCGCAGGCAGTGCCCGCCCACCGGCAAGCGGCCGACGACAGCGTGGATGGCATGAGCGCCCTGCGCGCCCTGCTACCGCCGTTGTTCCTGATTCTGGCCGTGCTGGGTTCCATTCTGGCCGGCCTGGCCACCACCACCGAGGCCGCCTCCGTCGGTGCGGTAGGTGCCATGGTGCTGGCCGCAGCACGTCATCAGTTCAATCTCGACATCATGCGTGGCGTGGTACGCAGCACCATGCAGGTGTCCAGCATGGTGTTCCTGATTCTCATCGGTGCTTCCGTATTTTCATTGGTATTTCGAGGACTCGGAGGCGATGAACTGGTCGAGGAATTGCTCACCCAGCTGCCAGGAGGTGTCATTGGTGCCATGCTGGTTGTCATGCTGGTGATGTTTTTTCTGGGTTTCGTGCTGGATTTTATCGAGATCACCTTTGTAGTCGTTCCCATTGTAGGACCGGTGTTGCTGGCTATGGGTCTGGACCCGGTGTGGCTGGGCATTATGATCGCCATCAACTTGCAGACCTCTTTTCTGACACCACCGTTCGGCTTCGCGCTGTTCTATCTACGCGGTGTCGCACCGCACAGCATCACCACTGGCGATCTCTACCGCGGCGTCGTACCGTTCATCGGTATCCAGCTTTTCATGCTCGCTCTGCTGGCGCTGTGGCCGGCGCTGGCCACCTGGTTACCCGGGATTGTTTATGGCGGCTGAGCCGAATTGTTCACCACCAAGGCCGCAAATGCCTGGAAGACAATACCCTGTCAGCGCAGCTTGTGAACTGTACTGGCTGTTAACGGTTCAATAGCGAAACATCTTCCCCGCACCCGCGGCAAGAACAGTTCCTTTGTGATCTTGGTGGTCGGACGGAATGACAGTGGTGCGACTTAGACGGACCCTCTGGCATTGAGGTAGGCACGCGCCGAGATGTCGCTCCACTGTACCACCTGCTTGCGAAACGCCTGAAACGAAGCGTGTACTCGCTCGGAGAGCGCATCTTTCGCCGCGACTTCGGCGACCACCTCGTCAGAAAGCTCGCGCAGCCGGTCGAGCACGCTGTCGGGCAGCTTGCGAACGTCCACCTGATGTTCGTCGACCAGTGTCCGCAGCGCCTGGTTGTTACGCGCGATGTACTCAGTGAGCATATCCTGGTTGGCCACCCGTGCGGCGCTCAGCACAATGGACTGCAAGTCATCCGGCAGCGCTTCAAAAGCGGACTTGTTGACCATGCATTCCAGCGTGGTGCCCGGCTCGTGCCATCCGGGGTAGTAATAATATTTCGCCGCCTTGTATAAGCCGAACGCCAGGTCATTGTAGGGCCCGACCCATTCGGTCGCATCGATGGCGCCGGATTGCAGCGAGGTAAAGAGCTCGCCACCGGGCAGGCT
>Ga0209536_100008990_pt1 | contig 14883 bp, 14 predicted proteins | sample DeeMarSeWOR28_12_FD_187461 | JGI IMG/M metagenome (GOLD analysis project Ga0209536, IMG submission 187461) | Marine sediment microbial communities from White Oak River estuary, North Carolina - WOR-2-8_12 (SPAdes) (version 2) | ecosystem: Environmental > Aquatic > Marine > Intertidal zone >...
GTTTCAGCAAGCTGAAACGTTCTCGTGCGACTTGCATGTGTTAAGCACGCCGCCAGCGTTCATTCTGAGCCAGGATCAAACTCTCCAATTAAACTATGAGCGATTGTGTCGTCGACACAATACATTTACGTTGACCCGACTTACATACGCGTCACTATTTAGTTTTCAAAGATCAAATGGCCCTTAGAAAAAGCGGCTGCCTTGAACGGCAAAAAAAGCCGACATTGCGACTCTTCAAATATACTATTTGCTAGTGTTTTGTCAACACTTTTTATCTGCTTTTGAGCCTTAAGTTCAACCATGGGCTACAGATGATAAACGGCGAACTTACCGTTAAGAATCGAGTTTGTCAATAAAAAAGTACCCTTTTTTTAAAAAATTTATAATAAATAGCCATCTAAGGTTGCCCAAAATTGTTTAATATTTTCATCAGGGAGTATTGGAGTGTTGTTCCACATATTGTTGCGCGTTACGCGTTGCGAGTTGCGCGTCAGTCCTAACAATTCGCAGTTTCGATGTTAACCCGCAACCCGGAACACGAAACGCGAAACGGCCTATTTCCATTACGCCAGTCCGGCCTTCGTAGCCGAAGCTACTTCGGCGGAGTAGGCTACTCCAATACCCCATCACTCCAATTTTAATTAAAAAAATGTTACCGATGATTTTACCTTCGTTTGGATGTATGGTTTGTACTGAAATGGACTATTTTTGAACTTCGATCTTATGGAAGCGTTTTTTGCCGGATCTTAGAAGAATAGTTTGGCTTGAGTCCACATCGGCATCGCTGACTTGATAATCAAATGACTCAACGCGCTCACCATTTATATAAGCTCCGCCCTGCTCGATCAACCGGCGGGCCGCCCCTCCGGATTTCGCTAATCCGACCTGAAGAAACAGTTTAAAGGCGGGAATACCGGCTTTAAGTGTTTCGGCATCCAACGAAGAGGTGGGCACGGACGCATCATCTGCACCAACAGCGCCGCGCGGCAGAGTGCTGCTGGGCAAAATATCAGCGGGTACTTGCCGCGTACCAAACATGCTTGCAGCGGCCTGATGTGCTTCGATGGCCGCTTGATTTCCATGCGCAAGCCGGGTGGCCTCAAAAGCGAGAATCGCCTTGGCACTGTTCAGATCCGCGCCGCTTAATTGATCAATCTGATGGATTTCGGCCATAGGCAGAAAAGTAAACAATGCCAAAAACCGCACCACGTCCCGGTCGTCGGTATTGATCCAATATTGATAGTATTCATAAGGTGAGGTTTTGGCGGCATCCAGCCACACGGCGCCTTTGGCCGTTTTTCCCATTTTTTCACCGCTGCTGGTGGTAATGAGCGGAAAGGTAATGCCGAATGCTGCCCCCTGGTGGACCCGGCGAATCAGCTCAACACCGGCAACGATATTGCCCCATTGATCGCTGCCACCCATTTGGATCCGGCAATCGTAATTTTGAAATAGCTCCAAAAAATCGTAGGCCTGCAATATCATGTAATTGAATTCGATAAAGGTCAGACCCTCTTCTGAATCCAGACGAATTTTATAGCTTTCGGCTTTGATCATGCGGTTCACGGAAAAGTGACGTCCGATATCCCGCAGAAAAGGAATATATTTTAATTCCGCCAGCCAATCGGCATTGTTGAGCATCAACGCTTTATCGGCTTCAAAATCAAGAAAATAGGAAAGCTGTTTTTTAATTCCCTCTGCATTTTTCGCCAATGTTTCCAAGGTCAGCAGCTGGCGCATCTCTGTTTTTCCGGAAGGATCTCCGACCATCCCTGTCCCCCCACCGATCAGGGCTATCGGCCGGTGCCCCTGCCGTTGCATGTGGGCCAGTGACATGATCGGTACCAGACTGCCAATGTGCAAACTGGCAGCAGTCGGATCAAAACCGATATAACAGGTGACGCTGCCCCGATCGAGGCATTCTCTTAATTCCTGATCATGCGTCGTCTGTTCAATGAAACCGCGCTCCTCTAAAACATCCAGAACATTGGCCATGAGAACTCCCCTTCATTGAAATAAAAAACGAATTTTGGATTTATAACTGAGCCTAAAACGTTCATTTAATAAAGTAAAAACTGGAACTTGTCCATCGCAATTTAATAAAACAATAGCCGCCAGCAAAAGCTTAGATCTTGTTCGAGGGCAAGGCGCAATTGGATTCAAAAGCGGAGCGTACACGATAGTACGCGAGCATTATGAATCAAATTGTAACACAGCCATCGGACAAGAGATGGGTTGGCTGGCGGCTATTTATTTGTTGGCGTATTCGACTGCTCGGGTCTCGCGTATCACCGTCACCTTAATCTGTCCAGGGAACGTTAACGACTCTTCAATTTTTTTAGCGATATCGCGGCTGATCAGAATGGATTCTTCATCGGAAATGACTTCGCTTTCCACAATGACGCGTAATTCCCGGCCAGCCTGAATGGCATACGTATTAGAAACACCCTTGAAAGAATTCGCAATATTTTCAAGATCCTCTAACCGTTTAATGTAGTTTTCGAGCAGCTCCTTGCGCGCACCGGGTCTGGCGCCTGAAAGTCCATCGGCCGCCTGAACGAGCAAGGCCATAACTGAATTGGGCGGTATATCTTCATGATGGGCGGCAATTGCATGGACAACTTTCGGGGATTCATTGAATTTTTTGGCTAAGCGGGATCCGATGACCGCATGCGGCCCCTCGACTTCATGATCAATGGCTTTGCCGACATCATGCAGCAATCCCATTCGGCGGGCCATTTTGGCATTGAGTCCCAGTTCGGAAGCCATGATGCCCGCAAGAAAGCCAACTTCCACAGAGTGCTGCAGCACATTCTGCGCGTAGCTTGTCCGAAATTTTAGCTGCCCCAGCGTCTTAATTAACTCATTGTGAATTCCATGAACGCCCAGGTCAAAGGCTGCCTGTTCACCGGCCTCCTTGATGGCGATGTCGACTTCCTGGCCGACTTTTTTAACCACATCCTCTATGCGGGCAGGATGGATTCTACCGTCTGAAATAAGTCGCACCAATGATAGTCGTGCAACTTCTCTTCTGACCGGATTGAAGCCCGACAGAATGACCGCTTCAGGCGTATCATCGATGATCAGGTCCACCCCGGTGGCGGCCTCAATGGCGCGAATGTTGCGCCCTTCACGGCCGATGATCCGGCCTTTCATTTCATCGCTGGGCAACTGCACAACTGAGACGGTGCGCTCAGCAACATAATCGCCGGCATAACGCTGGATGGCAGTCGCTAGGATCTTTTTTGATTTTCGATCGGCTTGTTCTTTGGCCTCGTTTTCAATTTTTTTGATGATGCGAGCACCTTCGTAGCGGGCTTCATTTTCCATCGCACGGATCAACAGTTCCTTTGCCTGCTCGGCCGATAGTCCTGAAATTTTTTCAAGTTGCTGCTTCTGTTCTTCGATCAGCTCTTCGTACTGAAGCTCTTTGCGCTCAATTTCGTTACTTCTTTTTCGTAACTTTTTTTCCTTCCGATGAAGCTCACGCGCCTTCTGCTCATGTTTTTCAATCTTGCGATCGATATTTTCCTCTTTTTGCATCAGGTGCGTTTCGCGCTGTTTGAGATCTGCACGTGTCTCTTTGGTCTCAGCATCAAAATCGCTTTTCATTTTGAAATGCCGGTCTTTTATTTCCAGATCTGCCTCTTTTAAAAGGGTTTCGGCCTTGCGTTTTGAATCTGCTATCAGATGCGCCGCTTCTCCCTCGGCAACTTTGATCTTTTGGGCTGCAATTTTTCCTTTGACCCAAAAGGCAATAGCGAAACCGGCACAAAAGCCGATTATCGTCAGAATTATATCGAGTGTACTCATATCTTACTCCCTCAAAGACCCGCAATAAAAGCGCTTGCCATCGGCAATCGTTTTCATCAATGCGTTCTTGTAATGTGATCAACATTCAGCAGCGCAGGGCTGAATGTGAACGGACACGTACTTGCATCCCGTATTGAACTGCTGATGGCCGTTGGTTCAAGATCCATCCTATCGGGTTTTGCGAACACGCATGCAACGTTCTGATTTGCTGTTGAAGAGGAGCAAGCTGAAAGGAAATTCGAAGACAAAAAAAGTGGACTGCGCCGGCGCAAACCCGCAAAGCGGTTAAGACGTTCACATCATGCGTTCCAACCGAAGCAGGTCTGAGGGGATTCCATAATGAATATGCAAAAGAAGACCCCCACCATAATGCCGTGTTGGCAGGTCTTTGAACCGAGATTCAAAGTGGGTGCCTTATAATTTCATCAGGCTTTTCTGAACCAGCAGAACATGCACACCGAAACCAGTGAAGGCTCCCAGAAGATAGCTGTTGGGTCAAAGAATAACTCCCAATCACGGACACGGTAGGGGCAAAAACTTATCTGATTGTAAGCAAATAGACCGCCACCGGATGCCACCTGAAACGCAATGATGAGCGTTCAGGATATCTGGCGGTAAGGGGCGCGGAAAATCGATGGGCTCTCCTTTATAGAATCATTCATTTGGCAACTTGTAAAACCGCTGCTCATTTTTGTAAGACGCAATCATCCAATTGGCGAATCAATTTTTGCGAGCGTTCTGATAAATCTTGCGCAAACTTCTTATGACGGTTTTCGAGCTCCAGATTCTGATGCGCAATATTCAACGCCGCTAACATCAAGGTCGTTAAATTCGATTCCGTGGATGATTTACCGGATTGTTGACTTTCAACGCGAGACACTTCTTTGACGAGTAATTCCGCAATTTCTTTGGCCTGCTGAACATCCGATTCGGCCTTAAACGTGTGTTTTCTCCCAAAAAGCTCTATGGTTACAAGTTGTTCCAATGGATATTAATTCTGCCTTTCCGCTTTCACTAACCCCTATTCAACGGTCCAGTTACATTAAACTTCAATAATTTCCTCTATTCTGACCAACAAACTATCGATCTTTGATCGGATCAAAGCCTTTTCTTGCGCATGGCTTTTTTCAGTCTCGATCTTACCTAAAAGCTCCTCCTCTAGGCTTTTGATTTTATTCCTAAGTTCTAAATTGGCAGCCTCGTTTTCTTTGCAAATCGCAATCAACCGTGCAACTTTTTTCTCAATATTGTTGAACTGGTCAGAAAGGATTGCATTATCCAAGGCTTAACCTCACTAATAATTTTTTTTAATATAAGCTGTATTGTCAAAAAAAGTCAAGTGATAATCAGCTGCGGTTTTTCATCGCAAACTCAACGCTTTTTAACTCTTCAATCGTATTAATACCGGTGATCTCAACAGGATCGTTTCCGGTTACGACGCCCATAGGCTTTTGACCGACATAGGCAATTTCAACAATATCAGTAAGATACATTTCTCCCTGGGCATTGTCTGATTTAATTTGCAATACGGCCTCTGCCAGAAATTCTTTTTGGACACAAAAAATACCGGTATTGATCAATCGAATGCGTTTTTGCGCAACGCTGGCATCGGCTTCTTCCACAATGGCCTGCAGGCCACCGTCAGCATCCAACACGATGCGGCCGTAACCGGTCGGATCTGCCAGCTCGACCGCCAAAACCGTAATTTCCGATTTTTCAGCTAAATGTATGCGAACCAGCGTTTTGAGGGTTTGCGCCTGAATGAGCGGCACATCGCCGCACAAAATCATAACATGCCGGCAGGAATCCGGAATGTGTGGCAGGGCACACAGGACTGCGTGACCGGTTCCCAGCTGCTCTTTCTGATGGACAAAATGAAAGGTGCCCTGTTTTGAAACCGTTCGGCGAACTGCATCCGCCTGATGGCCCACCACCAGGATCACATTGTCGCCGGCAATTTTTTGGGCTGTTTCAACGACGTAATGGACCATCGGTTTACCGCAAATCTCGTGCAGCACTTTGGCCTTATTTGATTTCATGCGGGTTCCCAAACCCGCCGCCAGTATGACAATTGTAATTTTTGAATTCATATCGATCAGTTTAAATGGGATAAATGAAAAGGGCAAACCCAATTTTCCGGTTTGCCCTTCATTTCAGATGGTCATACTTATAAATTTACGATTTCCTGCCTGACAATGGACAATTGTTGCTATCTTAAACCTGCTACTCGAATACGAACCGTAGCCCGTTCCAGAGAAGCTCTGGCACGAGCGAAATCGATGTCCTCCCGGGTGCGCTCTTCGGCCAGTCGCTTTTCGGCGCGTGCTAAGGCTTCTTTAGCTCGATTGACATCGATGTCGGAGCTGACTTCAGCAGATTCGGCCAGTACCGTAACCTTATCCGGCAGCGCTTCGGCAAAACCGCCGCTCACAAACACAAAGTGCTCTTTTCCGCTTGTATCGGTATACCGAATTAAACCGGTTTTCAGCGAGGTTAGAAAAGGTGTGTGCCCGCTGAGTACGCCAAACTCCCCCTCCGATCCCGGTGAGGCGACGATCTGAACCTCTTCGCTAACGACAATCTTTTCAGGCGTAACCACTTCCAGATGAATATTTGCTGCCATAACGGTTCCTTAAGATTGGGTAGGTATAAAGACTTTTTTTAACCACGAAAACACGAAATAGTGAAAGCACGAAATATTTTATGTCATTTTCGCGTTTTCGTTCTTTCGCGCTTTCGTGGTAAATTCGATGTTCTTGGTTTTATCTCGGCCGTGTCAGACACTGATTCTATTCGGCTTCAGCCATTTCTTTGGCTGCTTCCAGAACCTCCTCGATTCCGCCACGCATATAAAACGCCTGTTCGGGGATGTCATCGTGTTTGCCATCACAGATTTCTTTGAAGGCTCTGACGGTGTCTTCAATCTTGACGTAAACCCCGGGTTTATTGGTAAACGCTTCGGCTACATGGAAGGGCTGTGACAAAAAGCGTTGAATCTTTCGGGCCCGCGCCACGGTGACTTTATCTTCGTCGGACAATTCTTCGATTCCCAGAATGGCGATGATGTCTTGAAGCTCTTTATACTTTTGCAGAATCTGCTGTACCTGACGCGCCACCTGATAGTGTTCATCACCAATATATGCGGCATCCAGAATTCGTGAAGTCGAATCCAGGGGATCCACCGCCGGGTAAATACCCAGCTCAACGATTTGCCGTGATAAAACAACAGTTCCATCCAGATGCGCAAAGGTGGTTGCCGGTGCCGGGTCGGTCAAGTCGTCCGCCGGCACATACACGCACTGTACGGCGGTAATGGATCCTTTATCGGTGGAGGTGATGCGTTCCTGCAACTCACCCAAATCAACGGCCAGTGTCGGTTGGTAACCAACGGCGGAAGGCATCCGGCCCAGCAGGGCGGAAACCTCCGAACCGGCCTGGGTGAAGCGAAAAATATTGTCGATGAAGATCAATACGTCCTGTCCTTCTTCATCGCGAAAATATTCAGCTGCTGTCAGTGCCGAAAGCGCCACCCGTGCGCGGGCACCGGGCGGTTCGGTCATCTGCCCGTAAATAAGCGCGGCTTTGGGCAACACGCCGGAGTCTTTCATCTCGTGATACAGGTCGTTGCCCTCACGGGTGCGCTCGCCCACACCGGCAAATACCGAAATTCCGCCGTGCTGCATGGCGATATTGTGCACCATTTCCATCATGATAACGGTTTTGCCGACACCGGCACCGCCGAACATTCCCATTTTACCGCCCCGCGGAAAGGGAACCAGCAAATCGATAACCTTAACACCGGTCTCCAGAACCCGCACGGTGGTGTCCTGTTCGGTAAATTTCGGTGCTTCCCGATGGATGGGCAACATCTTTTCCCGGCTCACCGGGCCCAGTCCGTCAACGGGTCGGCCGACTACGTTGAGCACCCGTCCCAGGCCGGCTTCACCCACCGGCATCATGATCTGTTCTTCTGTGTCTTTAACCGGCATCCCGCGAACCAAACCGTCGGTGACATCCATGGCGATGGTTCGCACAACATTGTCACCCAGATGCTGGGCCACCTCTACCACCAGATTATCTTCCTCATCACTGATGGCCGGATTGCTAATGGTCAGTGCCGAATAAATGATCGGCAGTTTTCCCTGCTCAAATTCTACGTCAACAACAGGTCCCAATACCTGTAAAACCTTTCCAATGTTCTCTCCCATCGAAAAACCTCCGTTTTAGTTATTTGTTATTGGTTATTTGTTATTCGACGGACCATTAACAAATAACGATTAACTATTAACTATTTTTAACCTTTGAGCGCTTCGGCGCCGCCGACAATATCCATCAATTCGGCCGTAATGGCCGCCTGACGGGCTTTGTTATAGATCAGCGTCAGATTCTCGAGCATGTCGTTGCAGGCCTTAGTGGCATTGTCCATCGCCATCATACGCGCGGCATGCTCGCTGGTCGATGTTTCCAACAAAGCGCTGTAAATCTGGACATATACATTTCTGGGCAGCATTTCACCCAGCAGTGCATCCGTGGACGGTTCACAAATATGTTCCGGCAAATAGGCACCGGCCGCCGTTCTTTCTTCGGTTTCATCGGTTTCAATCGGCGGAACCGGAAGTAACTGATGCAAAACCGGAATCTGTCTGGCCATACTGACAAATTCGGCGTAGATGATATGGACTTCATCATAGGTGCCCGCCAGAAAGGCATCGACCAGATTTTTACCGGCAGTGGAAGCAATACTAAACCCAATACTGGTACCCACGACCCCCAGGTATTCGTTGTCGATCTGGAACTTTTCTTTACGGCACCAGTCGCGGCCCTTTTTGCCAAAATTCGTAAAAGAAAAAGCGACGTCGGAACCTGATTTTTCTTTCATAAAGGCATCGGCCTTTTCAATTAAATTGAAATTGAAACCGCCGCAAAGGCCCCGATCGGAGGTGCACAATACCACGTGCACATTTTTAACTTCCTCCCTGGGCACCAGCAAGGGATTGGTCTCTTCGCCGGCCCTCTCGGCTAAACTCCCCAACACCTCGGCAAACTTGCCGGCATAAGGGCGAAAGGCTTCCATACCGGTCTGAGCTCCGCGCAGTCTTGAGGCCGCCACCATGTTCATGGCTTTGGTGATCTGCCGGGTCTTTTTTACCGCTGAAATCTTTAATTGGATATCTTTTAGTGTCGCCATGCAATCAGCCTTTGTAAGTTTGAAACTTGAAACTTGTCACTCGAAACTTGTAAAAACCCACCGCTTAAAGGTCTTAACCGATTTCAGAGAGTATTCGTTTTGAGTCGATTCAGTTTCCAGTTTCCAATTTCGAATTTCTACTTAATCGTATCTTTGAACTCCTCACCATAGGCTTCCAGTGCCTGTTTCATCTGATTCTCGAGATCATCGCTGATTTCCTGTTTTTCACTCAGCTCCTTAAAAATGGCTGGGTAGCGGTCTTCGATAAACGGATACAGTCCAGCCTCATACTTCGCCAATACATCGATGGGAAGGTCATCAAGGAAGCCCTTGGTGCCGGCAAAAAGAATCGTGACCTGCTTTTCCATCGGCAAGGGCTGGTACTGCGGCTGCTTTAGGATTTCAACCAGTCGGGCCCCGCGGGTAAGTTGCCTCTGCGTGGCTTTGTCCAGATCGCTGCCGAAAGCGGCAAATGCTTCCAGCTCGCGATATTGTGCCAGATCCAGCCGCAGAGTGCCGGCCACCTGCTTCATGGCCTTTACCTGCGCGGAACCGCCGACCCGGGATACCGAAAGACCGACGTTGATGGCCGGACGCACACCGGCAAAAAACAGACCCGGTTCAAGGTAGATCTGGCCGTCGGTAATCGAAATAACATTGGTCGGAATATAGGCCGAAACATCGCCGGCCTGGGTTTCGATGATCGGCAGGGCGGTTAGGGAACCGGCCCCCAACTCATCATTGAGCTTGGCGGCCCGCTCGAGCAGACGGGAGTGATTGTAAAAAATATCGCCCGGAAATGCTTCGCGGCCCGGGGGACGCCTTAAAAGCAGGGACACCTGGCGATATGCGGCAGCCTGTTTGGAAAGGTCATCGTAAATGATCAGGGCATGCTGCTTGTTGTCCCGGAAATACTCACCCATGGCACAGCCCGCATAAGGGGCGATGTATTGGAGTGTGGCCGGATCGCTGGCACAAGCCGACACGATCGTGGTGTATTCCATGGCGCCATGTTTTTCGAGCACGGCGTGCACCTGAGCCACAGTGGATTTTTTCTGACCGCAGGCCACATATATGCAGAACACATCGGTATCCTTCTGCGCCAGGATTGCATCAATGGCACACGCGGTCTTGCCGATCTGGCGGTCTCCAATAATGAGTTCCCGCTGCCCTCTTCCCACCGGTGTCATGGCATCAACCGCCTTGAGACCGCTGTAGCAGGGTTCATGAACGCTTTTTCTGGCAATAACCCCTGGTGCAACCATCTCCACCCGGCGGTGTTCTTTAGCATCAATCGGACCTTTGCCGTCCAATGGCTCGCCGACAGCCGATAGCACGCGGCCCAGCACGGCTTCACCCACTGGCACCTGGGCAATGCGCCCGGTGCGTTTGACGATATCGCCTTCTTTAATATGGATATCCTCTCCCATAATAGCCACACCCACATTGTCCTCTTCAAGGTTGAGAACCAGCCCAAGGACGGCGCCCGGAAATTCCACCAGTTCCAGCGCCATGGCGTTTTCGAGCCCGTAAATCCTGGCAATGCCATCACCCACTGATAACACCGTACCGGTCTCGCTGAGCTCAACTTTTTTGTCGTAACCTGTAATTTGCTCTTTGATGATCTGACTTATTTCTTCAGCTTTTAATTCCATTAGACACCCTCGCCCCTTTTTAAAGTTTCTTTCAAATTAGATAATTGCGTTTTGATACTGCCATCCCAGACAAGATCCCCGATTTTGGTAACGATGCCACCGATCAATTCGGGGTCTTTTTCAACCTGCAAAACAATGTCCAAATTGGTCTTTTTGGACAACGCTGCCTGAATTCGCTCCACCGTTTGCTCGGAAAGCTCGGTGGCCGATATCACGCTGGCCCGACCAATGCCGTTGAGCTCATCGGCGAGCTTTTTGTAAAAATCGTTGATAGGGCCGATAAAACTTATTCTACCTTTGTCAAAAAGCAACAAAAGGAAGGATTTCATCGTGCCGGAGATATCCAGTTTATCAATGACGGTCTGTAATACCTTCCGGCGGACGGAGGCTTCATAAAGGGGGTTTGTGACCGCCTGATTCAGCGTCTCCTCCTTTTCCATGAGTTCGGCAAATCCACTGAGTTCTTTTTGATAGGAATCGGTTCGACCATCCTCTTTGCTGATCAACAAAAGGGCCTTGGCATAGCGCCGGGCGACAGCCAGATTTTTCATTATGCCACCACCTTATCTAAATATTCGTTTACGAGTTTATCCTGATCCTGATCCGTGATTGTCTTTTTCAGCATTTCTTCTGCCTGGATCAGCGATTTTTCGACCACTTCCTGCTGCAACTCCTGTCTGGCCTTGCTAAACTCATGCTCGATATTGCGTTTTGCCTGGAGCTGCAGCTTTTCGGCAGTCGCCTCTGCTTCCTTTATAATTTTGGCTTTGGCTTCGTTGCCCTGTTGGATATATCCCTGAATAATCTTATCGGCTTCGCTCTCCAGCTGGGATAATTTTTCATTGTATTGTTCCAGCTTTTTTTCGGCTTCGGCTTTTTGGGTCTCTAAACTTTCCAGCTGTTCCTTAATGGTTTTTATGCGAGAACCCAAAGCCTGGGAAATCGGTTTGCGTAAAAGGAAAATGAGGGCTGCAAGCAAAACCACAAAATTCATGACGCGATAGGTATCGGTGGCAACCCAGCCTTTTCCGCCGCCCCCTTCGCCGGATGCCGCCGATGCAGTTCCAACAGCCAGGCACAAAAGCACAAGCACAACGCCCATTAGTAGGCCGCGGGGGACTTTGAGTCCGATGTGCCGACATGAATTTACATATTTCATTGAACCGTCCTCCCTAATATTTTTTGGCAAATATCACCCGCAAATTCTTCCACTTTGGTTTGTAAGGCGGCTTTGGCGCTTTGGGCTTCCTGGGAAATCTTCTGACGGATATCTGCCAATTCCGCTTGGGCCTTCTCATTGACTTTGGCGATAACCTTTTTTTCTTCCTCAGCAGCCGCCTGCAGTAACGCCTCCTTTTCAGCCAGGCCCTTTGTCCGGGCATCTTTTATGCCAACGGCAAAGGCCTCATCTTTTTCCTGGGCGTCTTCATTATAGGTTTGAATGCTGAGCTCCAGGCCGTCTATTTTTTCTTTTCGTTGCCGTAAAATATTGCGGATGGGACGATATAAGAGACGATTTAAGATCCACAGAATGAGCAGAAAATTGGCGAGTTGAATGGCAACGGTCCAATCCGGTATGACGGTTACCCCGCCGCCGCCGGACTCTTCCGATGATCCCAGGGCCAAAGACACGGACAGCAGCATCATAGTGATCGCGGTTACCAGAACGATAGCAGAAAACTTGCGGCTTCCACCGAAATTTCTCATTGAGAAATCCTCCGTCGACAATTTTTTACACAACCGGTCTAAGTTGTTTGATTAATGACAAAAGGATGGTTTGGCTCGGCGGTCTATAACATCCAGCCCAAGTGGTTGTCAAAGGATTTTTTGCAAATTTTGATTGCCCTTGGCAAGCTCTGCAATGGAGGGAATTTGGTTTGATGCGATCGGCTTTTGGGAAGACGGATTACGCGTTCAAAAGTGGTACCGGGCCTATTTATACATCGGTAATTTCATCCATCAGTCGAGCATAAATCGACGCATGCTCACATTGAGCAGCAAGCCAATGCTAATGGCTGTGGTTACGACCGAAGATCCCCCGTAACTGACAAAAGGCAGCGGCACCCCCACCACAGGCAACAATCCCATGGACATTCCGATGTTAATAAGGGCCTGCCAGAAAATCATGGCGGTAAGCCCGACGGCCAAAATCGTCCCGAAAGGCTCGCGGCAGGCATGCGCCACGTTCAAGCACCATATGATTAAAATAAGAAATAAAAGAATCAGCGTTACCGACCCCAGAAACCCCCATTCTTCAGCTAAAACTGAAAAAATAAAATCGGTGTGTTCCTCCGGTAGAAATGAGAGTGCATTTTGGGTACCTTTTAAATACCCTTTTCCGCTGAGCATTCCGGAGCCAATCGCAATTTTAGACTGGATAATGTGATAGCCGGCGCCTAACGGATCTCGGTCCGGGTCCAAAAAAGTAAGAATCCGCTGTTTTTGATAATCCTTTAAAAAGAACCATATCGCCGGAACCACGACCGTTCCAGATCCAATCAGGTATATAAAAGAGCGTCTTTCAATTTTGACAAACACCGTGATGGACCCGGCAATCAACACAACCAGACCGGCTGTTCCCAGATCCGGCTGCATACCGATTAATATCACTGGCAGCAGGATAATCATCAGGGGACGCACCAATTCACGCAGCGTGTATCCACTCGTTTTAGCATCCTTGGAATAATAGCGTGCCAAAGCGATGATGACGGCAATCTTTACCAGCTCAGACGGTTGCAATGATACCGGACCCAGAATCAGCCACCGGCGCGAGCCGCCGACATATTTACCGAAAAATAAGACCGCCAGCAACAAAGCGATACAGCCAAAATAAATCGGCTGGGCCCAACGATCTAACATTTTATAATTAAACAGAAAGGCCGTTACCATAGCAACCAGCCCAACAGAAAACCACAGGAGTTGCTTATAAAAAATAATTTTTTGGGGAGCCGGCGTCTCAGCCGTTACGGCACTGTACAAGGTAATCAGCCCCACGCAACCGATTAGCATGGCCAAACCCATTAAACCCCAATCAAAATATTGTACCAATCTGCGATCAAACATCGTTCTCTATGTCGCCAATTTAGTTTGTAGGGGTAGGCTTTATGCCCACCCGATTTTTTATCATATATGGATTTGCGGGCGGGGATAAACCCCGCCCCTACATTTGCTATGGGAGGTGTCAGGGTGCTACTTGTCACATCTCAATCTGAAATATTACTGAAATCGCTTACAGCTCATAGGCTTCGAAGCCAACGTTAGGCCCTTCGGGCCAAAGACTGAAACCTGAAACCTGACACCTGAAACCTATTGGAGGCTTGCGGTCTATCCATCTCCGTCGGTGTTATTTGCCGCCTTTTGACCTGCCACCTGTGAACTGGCCGGCGGCCTGCGCAAAAACGTTTTGATCATCTCTTTGGCAATCGGCGCTGCAGCACCGGAGCCGTGTTCACCATGCTCTACGACCACCGCAACCGCAATCGACGGTTTTTCAGAAGGCGCATAGGCGATAAACCACGCATGCGATCGTAAATGAGCCGGCATGTCCTCTTCGGCCATGGACTCATCCTCTCTGCGGCTGATCACCTGGGAGGTGCCAGTTTTACCGCTGATCTCAATATCCGCCAGCCGGCTACCGCGCGCCGTTCCATTTTCACCGTTTACCACTTTCCACAAACCGAGCTTGACAAGCGTTAAATGGGCGGGGCTAACCGGAAGTTTACCAATCAGTTTGGGCGCATTTTCCTGCAGGATCTGACCATCCACAAGCTGAATACGGTCCAAAATCAAAGGACAGTATCGCTGGCCGCCATTGGCTACCGCAGCAGCTAAAAGCGCCATCTGAACGGGGGTGGCCAGGTTGAATCCTTGGCCAATAGCAATCGACAGGGTTTCACCTTCTTGCCACGGCTCACCGGTTCGCCTTTTTTTCCAGGCCGCAGTGGGAATTAAGCCATGGGCTTCATGATCCAGCTGAACACCAGTGGGCGAGCCCAAACCAAAGGCCTTGGCATACCATGCCAGGCGATCCACGCCGAGCTGCTGACCCACCTGATAGAAAAAGACATCACAGGATTCTTCTACCGCTTTGACAATATCAACCCTGCCGTGTCCCCCCTTTTTCCAGCAACGATAAATTCGATTGCCGAATCGATAATACCCGGGGCAGTGAAAAATGCTCTTTTCATCAATGACGCCTTCTTGCAGCCCGGCAAGCGGCTCAAGCTT